>Ga0116170_10004654_pt1 | contig 12482 bp, 8 predicted proteins | sample AD_JPNHW1_MetaG_FD_89797 | JGI IMG/M metagenome (GOLD analysis project Ga0116170, IMG submission 89797) | Active sludge microbial communities of municipal wastewater-treating anaerobic digesters from Japan - AD_JPNHW1_MetaG | ecosystem: Engineered > Bioreactor > Anaerobic > Digestate | place... | reverse complement strand
CGTCGTCCACGTCGATCCCGCGGGCCGCTACATCCGTCGCCAGCAGAATCTGGAACTTCCCCTTGCGATAGGCCTGCATCACTTCGTTGCGGGCGCTCTGGCGCATATCCCCATGGAGACATTCAGCGGGGTAACCGGCATCCTTCAGGCGCTTGGCAAGGCGCTGGGTCATATCCTTGGTGTTGATAAACACCATTACCCGCTGATATACGTCGCTGTCCAACAGGTATAGCAGATGCTCGTATTTCTTCTCGCGGCTAGTTTCGATTACATACTGGGTGATTTTTGGCCGGTTCTCCTTCGTGGCGGGAATGACGACCTCTACCGGGTCCTGCTGATATTTCCACGCGATGGTCAGCACATCCTGATTGGTTGTCGCGGAATACAGCACCAGCTGCCGCTCTTTGGGCGTCGCCTCGATGATTTTGGTGACGTCCTTCACAAAACCCATATTGAGCATTTCATCGGCTTCATCTAACACCATGGTATGCACGGTGTCCAGCCGGATATTGCCGCGTTCCATATGGTCCAGAAGCCGCCCCGGGGTGGCAATCACAATTTGGGGGTTACGCTTCAGTTCCGCGATCTGTTTCATGATGGGCTGCCCGCCATAGAGAACGGCGATCTTTAGTCCGCCGATGAACTGAGAAAGGTTTCGCAATTCTTCAGCAATCTGCAGGCTCAGCTCCCGCGTGGGAGCAAGCACCAGTTCCTGTACGTGCGAATCTTTCAGGTTCACATATTCCAGCATCGGGATGCCAAACGCGAGCGTTTTCCCCGTACCGGTCGGCGCGATGGCGATCACGTCGCGGCCTTCCATCATCAAAGGAAGGGTCTTTTGCTGCACGGGGGTCATTTCGCGGATTCCCATTTTTTCAATGGCGCGCAACACATCCTTGCTGATATCCGCCTTTGAAAAATCCAATGATTCCTGATTCACTTCTGTGGACAATTCGTCAAGCTCCTTGCTGATTGCTCTGATTTTCGTTCAAATACTGCTCAATCGCATGAGACAGCTGGTCCGGGCAGGAGGTGCCGTTCCGGCATTGGATGCCGCGCAATTTCCGCATCACCTCGCGCGCGTCCTGGCCGATCACCATTCTGGAAAGCCCCTGCGCGTTGCCGGAGCAGCCATTGGTAAATGCGCAGGCGGTAATCAATCCGTCATTGATTTGCAGGTCGATCAAAGTGGAACAGGTTCCCCGGGTACGATAACGCATCGTGTATGATCCTTCCTTAAGCTGAAAACTACCAAATTCCGTTTATTCGACATAAACGGTCCATTTCCTGCTTTTCGGTAGCAAACCGTTCGCAAAACGCCGTTTTTTCCGGGAAGGGCGCTGTCAACCCGAAAGGTTTATGGTATAATACCGCTATCGCACCGAAAACGGAGGAGTAACAACCATGAGCCGACTGGGAGATTTATTGCGTACCGAGCGCCTGCGCCGTAAAATGACGCTGAAGGATGTGGCCCGCGCCGGCGGAGTCAGCGAGAGCTACCTGAAGGATGTGGAAGAAGGCAAGCGGATCATCGCGGATGATCAGGCGCGCAGAATCCTGAAAAAAATCGGTTTGCAGGAACATAACGAACCGGATTTTTCGCTGGATGATATCGCGGCGACCGTGGATTTGCAGACGGCGCAGCCGCAGGCTCCCGCGAAACCCAAGGTGAAACTTGCAGATACGGAACTGGTGTACCACGATGAAGAGGATAAGGAAGGCCGCCAGAGCGGCGTGTGGCTGGACGCGCTGACCAGCGTACTGAAACATGTGCCGGTTTATAACGCGGTCATGCAGGAAGTAGATCACCGGCTGCTGCCGATTCTGGATGGGCGTATCGAGGGCGCGTCGCCGGACAAGGTGTTTTATTTCCTCGCCCCGGACGACAGTCTGCGTGGTTTTCGCATCCTGCGGGATGACCTGTGCCTGGTCGTGCCTTCCGCCAGCCCTGTAGACGGCGCGGTGATGCTGGTGGAACACAACCAGCACCGTGCCCTTCGCAAGGTGAAAAAGCTGGACGCGCTGAATGTGTTGCTGCAAAGCTATGACCGCGAGTACAGCGCGGAACCCTGTGCGCTGCCGGATATCACCTTTATCGGCCGTGTGACACGGGTAGAGTTTACACTGTAACCCTTTGGATCAGGAGGAAAAACAATGAAACCGGACGCGATGCTGGTAATCGACGTGCAGAACGGGCTGATAAACGCACATCCCTACAGGGAAACCGAATTGCTGCATAACATCGCCCGCCTGCTTTCCGCGTGCCGGAACGCCGCGATCCCGGTGCTGTATGTGCGGCATGACGGCGGAGACGAATTCCTGACGCACGGCACGCCGGACTGGGAAAATCCCGCCGCAATCGCCCCGGAAACGGGCGAACAGATCTTTGAAAAGAATGTAAACAGCGCCTTCCGCGGAACAGAGTTGCATGCCTGCCTGCAGGGGCTTAAGGTACGAAACCTGCTGATTTGCGGCATGCAAACGGAATACTGCGTAGACACTAATGTAAAAGTCGCGTTTGAACTGGGGTATCATGTGATCGTACCTCAGGGAGGCACCTCCACCTTCGATAAGGATTGGTGCACGGCGCGAGACCTGATCACATACTACGAAAACGACATCTGGAATCCGGAACTGGCAGAGGTGCTTTCCATGGGGGACATCCTTACCCGGATCGGATGCGATTTGTAAGCAGCGGCAATCCCGGGAAATTGACTGCGATTCATCTCAAATTTCCGCTTGACAAGGGAACCGTCTTATTGTATCATAATCACCGTTGTGAGGGCATCCGCCTGACGGGGAGGACTGTGAACCCGGGCAACGAAAGCGTCCTTCGGCGAAGCCTCGACGCCTCATCTGCGGATAGGTACTGTGCGGGCGTGGCGGAATGGCAGACGCGCCGGATTTAGGTTCCGGTGCCTAACGGCGTAAGAGTTCAAGTCTCTTCGTCCGCACCATTGCCTTTACAAACGGATTGTGTGGAACGTGCGGTAGTAGCTCAGTGGTAGAGTGCCACCTTGCCAAGGTGGATGTCGCGAGTCCGAATCTCGTCTACCGCTCCACTTCTCCTCTCGGGTCGGCAGGGCAACGCGGCGGAACCCGGACGACGCTTGCAGGCGGGTGTAGCTCAATGGCAGAGCTCCAGCCTTCCAAGCTGGTTACGTGGGTTCGATTCCCATCACCCGCTCCAGAAAACAGGACGGCATTATGCCGTCCTGTTTTCATATCATCGCATATTTTAACACGAAGTGAACAGGCTGCTAATGGGCGCGCCCGCATCGAAAAAACCGATAGAACGACGTGGTTTGCTATTGACACCGGGCCGAAATCATGGTATTATCCTACACGTGCTCAAAATAAAGCCTCTGGGTGTAGCGCAGTTTGGTAGCGTGCTTGAATGGGGTTCAAGAGGCCGAAGGTTCAAATCCTTTCACCCAGACCAGATAAAGACCGTCGAAATAATCGACGGTCTTTTACTATGCACATCAATGTGCTACCTGATCATTGAACGTAAATAATTATGATAAGCATCTTCACGATTAAGGTTTATGAATGATGATTACAGAAATATAGTGAACTATTTCTTTAGATATATACAAGGGTAGTTTTTATCCTTAATTTTCAGATCTTTCCTAATGGCCTTAACAATATCTGTAAGGTACTTATCATGGAGTTCGTTTTCTTTTCCAACAGCCTCGTTTTCATAACGCAAAATACTCTCAACAACCTGTTCACTACCAATTATCAATAATCGATCTCGATGATATGTATATTGCGTTACTGCGTCTTGGTTACTATTCTGAGCTCCCAAATTATGCAGCGCTTCAATATACGATACATATTGCTCTTCTTTCAGCTTCCGTAACTGAAGCATATTGCTATTTCTATATGTGAAGAATGCACCAATAACAGATACTAGAATTGCAGATGTTGCTCCTAAAATCGCAATAATCATTTCCACAATAATCACCCTGATGAATTTTATCACGAGTATCCACAAAATATCAACAAAATCCACTATACCCCAGAACGAATCCGATTATTCTAGATCGAGAGTGGTGGTAAGAATTTCCTGTCTCACTTTTCCCGTTTCTGGGTATATTAACACAAGAAGAATAAACGAGGAGGTGCGCGAATGAGTCGGATGCCGGTGGTGTTTGTGGGGCACGGGTCCCCGATGAACGCGATTGAAAGCAACCCATTTACCGAAGAGTGGCAAAGGATCGGGGTGGAAATCCCCAAACCGGAGGCAATCCTGTCTGTTTCGGCGCACTGGTATACACGGGGCACACGGGTATCGGACGCCGAACAGCCGCGCATGATCTATGATATGTACGGTTTCCCGGCGGAACTGTACCGGGTGCGATACGATGCACCGGGTTCGCCCGCACTTGCGGCACAGGTGCGAAAAGCGCTGGGAGACAGGGTGCAGGCGGATGCTACGTGGGGGTTGGATCACGGCACCTGGTCGGTGCTGAACTGGATGTTTCCGGCGGCGGATATTCCGGTGGTACAACTCAGCGTGGACGCGAACGCCTCCATGCGCGATTATTTTGAGATGGGAAAGTACCTGGCCCCGCTTCGGGAACAGGGAATCCTGATCTTTGGCAGCGGTAACGTGGTGCATCATCTGGGCCGTGTCGCCTGGGACATGCGCGGCGGGTTCCCGTGGGCGGACGAGTTTGACGCGTATATCAGGGCGAATGTTTTGGCCCGCCATGCGGAGAACGTGATTGATTACCACCGGGCGGGCGCGTCGGCGTCGCTGGCGTTTCCGACGCCGGATCATTTCGCACCGCTGCTGTATGCGCTTGGCGCGAGCGACGAGGGGGATAACGTTCGCGTATTTAACGATGCGCGGGTGCTGGGTTCGCTTTCCATGACCGGATACTTGTTTGAAACACAAACTGTAGCGACTGGTGAACAGGAGGAATGATTATTGAAGCGGGAGATTGTACAGACAGTACGGGGTATGCGCGCCGTTGATGGCGCCGGGGTTCGGCTGGTGCGGGTGCTGGGCAACGCCAATGTGCGGGAGTTTGATCCTTTCCTGATGCTGGACTCGTTTGATTCGACCGACCCGGCGGATTATATCGCGGGATTTCCGATGCATCCGCATCGGGGAATCGAAACGCTTACCTACCTGATTTCAGGCCGGATCGAGCATCAGGACACGCTGGGTAATAAGGGCGTGATCCATTCGGGGGAGTGCCAGTGGATGACGGCTGGCAGCGGAATCCTGCATCAGGAAATGCCCAAGCCTGCAGAACGAATGCTGGGCTTTCAACTATGGCTTAATATGCCGGCGGCGGAAAAAATGGATATGCCGCACTATCTGGCCATTACGCAGAAGGACATGACGGTTGTGCGTGTGGATGGGGCGGATGTGCGGGTGCTTTCCGGCACACTGGAGGGCCAAAGTGGGATCAAGCCGCAACATATCCCCGCCTCGGTATGGGATGTTGCGCTTCCCGCGGGCCATAGCATTCGGCTGCCTGTCCATCCGGATGAAACGGTATTTACCTTCTTGATCGAAGGGGATGGTGTGGTGAATGGGCGGGAAATCCCGGTAAAAACCTCTGTGCTGTTTGGGCAGGGGGATGAAATCGAAGTGCAGGCGACACAAAGGGAGAACCTGCGTTTCATATTCTTTTCCGGTCGCCCTTTGCATGAACCGATCGCATGGGGCGGCCCGATTGTGATGAATACGCAGGCGGAACTGAACCGCGCATTTGACGAACTGGAAGACGGTACTTTCCTGAAACACCGTGTCTCCATTTGAACGGTAATACACCCTGAACCCCCGGAACCAGACGCTCCGGGGGTTTGCTGTATGCCAGAAAGAAATGGTTATGCAATCGTAAAAAAAGACAAGCATTGTGTATTGACTTCCGTCGGATTCCCTCCTAAACTATTGCATACTGACTAAGCGGACAGAAACGGAGAGGAGTGTCCGCTACAAGAACGGAATCGTTACAACGGAACACAACGATACGGGGAAGGGTGGCTGTCCGAATTCGCCAAATCCGGCGCCGCACTCCCGGAGGAATTATGGATACTTTTCGACGTGTGCTGGGATGGTTACGACCCTATCGAAAAAAGCTGGCGATCTGCATTGTTCTGCTCTTTGCCATGACGGCGTTCAGGATGATCGTTCCTTACATAACACAGGCAGTGGTGAACGACGTACTGCCCAACCGCAACATGACACTGCTATTGCAACTGTGCGCCCTGTTAATTGTGATGACCGCTCTGCGAAGCCTGATGATGTATAAACGGGGCATGCTGATTGAGGAAGTGTCCCAAAGCGTGGTGTATGACCTGCGTACGGGCCTGTACGGCCATATGCAGGAGCTTTCGTATGCCTTTTACGATACCCACCATATTGGCGAAATTATGAGCCGGATGACCGGAGACATTGAAGGCGTGCGCGTGCTGGTAGTCAACGGCGTGGTGGGAATGCTGGAAAGCCTGTTGATGTTCGTGCTGTCTCTGATCGGCATGAGCCTGATGAGCTGGCGGCTCACCCTGCTGATGCTGTGCTTCTGCCCGGCGGTGGCGCTGGTCGCAACGAAACTGCATGGGAAAATCCGCCCGGCTCATATGGCGGTTCGCGAGCAGAACGCGGTGCTGAATACACGCACGCAGGAAAACATTTCCGGTGTGCGCGTGGTGAAAGCTTTCGCCCGGGAAGAGTACGAGAAACAGGCTTTCGCAACGGAAAATAACAAAGTATTGCAGTTTAACCTGGTGGTTACGCGCCTGTGGAGCACCTTCTTCCCGCTGATGGATACCATTGCGGGGCTGGCGACCCCCGTGCTGATTCTGGCCGGCGCGGTACTGATGCACCGGGGAGAAATCGACATTGGTACGCTTGTCGGAGCAACGGGCTTCGTGTGGATGCTGATTGCTCCGATGCGGCAGGTGGCCAGTTTTGTCAACCTGATCACCAACGGCCTTGTCTCCTCCGAGAAGCTGATTTACTACCTCGACCTCGGTTCCAAGGTGCGCAACCCGGAGAATCCGGAAAAACCCGCCAGACGGGAAGGCCGGGTGGACATCAGCCATGTTACTTTCAAGTATGGCGATAAAGAGATACTCAGCGATATTGACCTGCACGTGGAGCCCGGGCAGGTGATCGCGGTCATGGGCGCGACAGGCTCGGGGAAAACAACGCTGGTTACCATGCTGGGCCGGTATTACGACGTGGCGGAGGGAAGCGTATCCGTCGACGGCGTGGATATCCGCAGGCAGAATCTGCACGACCTGCGGGACTCCATCGGCGTGGTGATGCAGGAAACCTTCCTGTTTAGCGAAACCATCGCCAATAACATCCGTTTCGGGCGTCCGGACGCACCGCAGGATGCGGTGGAGGCCGCGGCGCGCGCGGCGCAGGCGGAGGAATTTATTCTGCAAACCCCGCAGGGATATGATACCGTCGTAGGGGAACGGGGCATGGGCCTGTCCGGCGGGCAGAAACAGCGCGTGGCGCTGGCACGGGCGATTTTGTATAACCCGTCGATACTGGTTCTGGACGATGCCACATCCGCCGTGGACATGGAAACGGAAGCGGAAATTCAAAAGGCGTTGGGCCGGGTGATGAAGGGCAGAACTACCTTTATCATCGCACACCGTATTTCGTCCGTGCGTAAAGCCGACCAGATTATTGTGCTGGATCATGGACGGATTGCCGAGCGCGGTTCCCACCGGGAACTGTTAAGACAAAACGGCCTGTACGCGTCGATTTACCGCGACCAGACGCGGGATTTTGTGACTGCGGAAAAGGCAGGTGAGCAGGAATGACGAGATTGCGGAATCTGGATGATGAAGAGCTGGAAGCCCCGTTTGACCGAAAACAGTTCTTCCGCCTTTTAAGCTACCTGAAACCCTACCGCAGGCAGATGGCGATTGCGCTTACCCTGATGATCGTTGCATCCGGAGCATCGCTTGTAAGCCCTTATCTGATGAGCCGCGCGATCGGGATGCTTACGGCGGGGGATTACACGGACATCCCCTACGTGTTTCTGGGCATGATCCTCGCTGTAGTGGTGGGAGGCGTTTGCCTCAGCCTGCGTGTAAAAACCATGGATGTTTCCGGCCGAAAAGCAATTGCCACGTTACGGCAGGACCTGTTTGACCATATCCAGTCGCTGTCCCTTCCATTTTTCGACAGCCGCTCGGCAGGTAAAATCATGGTGCGCGTCATCAACGACGTCAACAGCCTGAACGACCTGTTTACCGGCGGGATCATCAACGTGATTGTGGATTGTCTGACGTTGGTCCTGCTGGTAATCATCATGCTGGCGATCAACTGGAAGCTCACGCTTCTGGCGATGGCCTCGCTGATCATCCTGTTCCTCATTATCACCAGCCTGAAAACACGCATGCGCAGAGCGTGGCAGGTGGTGCGGATGAAAACCAGCACAATGAACGGTTACCTGCACGAAAGCCTGTCCGGGATGCGGGTGACGCAAACCTTCGTACGGGAAGACCTGAACAAAGAGATTTTCGACGAAACCAACCAGGATATTAAGAAGAGCTGGTTACGCGCGGTAGGAATCAACAACCTTTTCTGGCCCTATATTGACACTTTAAGCGCCTTCAGCACCGCGGCGGTCTATATTGTGGGCGTGCTGCTGATGGGCCCGGTAGGTGCAGTGAACGCGCTGTCGCTGGCCGATTTGCTGGCGATCCTGTGGTATCTGGGGCGATTCTGGGAGCCGATCAACAACGTATCCAACTTCTACAACAGTATCCTGACCGCCATGGCGTCCATGGAACGCATCTTTGAAATCATGGACACCAAACCGCAGGTGTTTGACAAACGGGACGATCTGCCGGAGCTGCCACCGATTCGCGGCGCGATTACCTTTGACCATGTCAGCTTCGGATATGATCCGGAACAGCCGGTGCTGGAAGACGTATCCTTTACAGTTCAACCGGGACAGACCATCGCGCTGGTAGGGCCGACCGGCGCGGGGAAAAGCACGATCGTCAGCCTGATCAGCCGATTCTACGACGTAACGGACGGATCGCTGAAGATTGACGGTTACGACGTACGGGATGTGAAACTGCAATCCCTGCGCAGACAAATGTCCGTAATGCTTCAGGACAGCTTCATATTCAGCGGAACGATTCTGGACAACATCCGGTACGGACGTCTGGACGCCACGGAGGAAGAAGTGATCGAAGCGGCGAAAGCGGTGCATGCGCATGATTTTATCGAAAAATTGCCTAAAGGGTATCGGACTGAGGTGAACGAACGCGGCTCCACGCTGTCCACCGGACAAAAGCAGCTGATTTCCTTCGCGCGGGCATTGCTCAATGACCCGCGGGTACTGATTCTGGATGAGGCAACATCCTCTATCGACACCCATACGGAGATGCTGATCCAGAAAGCGTTGGAGGTGCTTCTCCAGAACCGCACCAGCTTTGTGATCGCGCATCGGCTTTCCACTATCCGCCGCGCGGATCGAATTATGGTGGTGCAGGATCATGCGATTGCCGAATCCGGAACGCACGAAGAATTGATGACGCTCCCCGACGGCCTGTATCGCAGTCTTTGCGAGGCGCAGTACCGCTTTATGGAGGATGAAAGCGCTGCGGAGGCATGAGGATGGCCGCGGTAATGGTCAGAACGCTATCCGAAGCGTATGAGAGAAGCCTCTGAAGATTTCCGGCTCGGTATTCTGCAATGCCCGGATCGGGAACTGAATGTATCACTGTAAAAACCGCCGACAGCAGACGCTTCGGCGGTTTTTATACGGCGGATGGAGGCGAGGCGGCCTGTTATTTCTTTGCGCCGCTTTCTCTGCCGTACGAGAAGATAAAACCGGAGAGCAGAATGAACAACAGGTTGGGCAGGCTGACGTTAACGAACAGCAGGTTTTCAAGCATCGAGTGCAGGAATACCCCGGCAACCGGGAGTACCAACACCTGCGCAGCCAAAGTGGCTTTGCGAGAAAATACAAGTTTTCCCGCCTGTATCACCAGAAGAACCGTAAAGGCGAGCACCGCCAGCAGTGCGGGCAGGCCGGCTGTCATCAGGGTTTGCAGAAACGAATTATGCCAGTGATAGAGATAACGTCCGGTGATTCGGTTGGCTTCGGTGATCACCTTATCGGTCGCGTTGCCAATCAGTAAAGTAATCGGTCGCTTCTGCATCACGGGGATGACACTGGGGTAAATATCGTTCAACCGACCGGCAAAGGTGCCTACATCGTCGTTGAGGCGGCTCTGATCCACAATGGAGCCATGATCCGCAGGTTGCGAGGCCGGATTGGCAGCCTGCGCGGACGTATCGGAAGCTACGGTCTCAGATACGGAAGCGGTACTCTGACGGGGGGAGAGTGCGCTTGAGAGCGCATCCATCCCGGAGATGGAACGGTACAGCCCCGCGAAGGAGGCGATCGCCAACAAAACGCAGGCCAGCAGGGAAATTAATACCTGAAGGAAACGGTTGTTCAGTTTCAGCTTGCGCATCAGCAGAAGATAGCCGAAACCGCCAAACTCAAGCGAAAGCACAATCATCGCGGTACGGCTAAGCGTTAACGCTACTGCGGCGAATAAGCCGATCGCTGCAAGTACGCAGGGGAGAAAACGCCACTTGCTTTTCAGGGCTGTCAGCAGATACAGAGTTAGCCCAAAAGCAAGGCAGAAGGTCGCGCCCGCGATGTTGGGGTGCATATCCAGCACGTTCAGACGGGCGGGATTTGCGTAGATATCGTTGACGCCGATTACCAGATTGCTCAGCGGGCTCTGGAAAGGGGTGCGAAGCACCGTTGCGATGACGGCAATCCATGCGATCACGCTCAGGGCACCTGCAAACAACGCTGCCAGCAGTTGCAGACCCCGGTCGCGACGTGCGCCCAGATTATCCGCCAGCGGGAACGCCACGCAAACCATCACAACCAGCTGGCAGGCAAAATCAGCGTCTGTCTCAAGGTAGTGGCTGCCATTCAGCATCCGGGTAATAATATACCAGATCGCAAGAACAAACAGCAGCAGTTCCTCTGTGTGGTAAGCCTTTCCTTGCTTCATCAGCCACGCCCCGGAATACATGAGAAGCACGGGAAGCAGAAGATTACGAATCAACAATACGCCGCGTTCCGGAGAAAACCAGCTGAACAGGATGGCTGAAAACCACAGGGCGATCATCGGGACTAACAAGCTTCTCCAGATACGGTTTGCTTGTGAATTGCGCTCCAAACTCATGTGCTCTCCTTTAAACGCTATTTTGTTTTCACGAGGGTCTCGTGATTGATCCAGCCTCCGAAGAGCGTTCGCAACAGTATCTTCAGGTCCAGCGCGATGCTCCAGTGCTCAATATACCAGATATCGTACTCGATGCGTTTGGAGATGCTGGTATCGCCCCGGTATCCGTTCACCTGCGCCCAACCGGTCATGCCGGGACGCACCTGATGCTTAACCATGTACAGGGGAATCCCTTCCTTAAACTGTTCCACGTAATAAGGGATTTCCGGGCGCGGGCCGATCAGGCTCATATCGCCTTTGACGACGTTAAACAGTTGGGGCAGTTCGTCGATGCTGTATTTTCGCAGAAAGCTGCCGAAGCGCGTCTTGCGGGGGTCGTCGTTGGTCGTCCATGCCGTGTCCTGGTCGGTGTTCACCCGCATACTGCGAAACTTGTACATCTGGAACCAACGTTTATTGCGACCAACCCGCTGCTGGCGGAAGAAAACCGGCCCAGGACTGCTCAGCTTGATCCCGATAGCGATAAGCAGAAACGGAACAGAGAGGAGAACGATTAAAAGCGATCCGGCGATAATGTCAAACGAACGCTTGAGAAAAGCATACCCCAGATTATCCAGCGGGTTGCTGCGCAGATTAATCAGCATCGTATCGCCGACGATCTCTATGGCGGGATTTGGGGGGATAATGTCGTTATAAAAGGGAATCACAGACACCTTGGTGCCGCATTTCTCACAGGTGGAGATCACCGGTTTAATCCAGCTGGTTTCTTCCGGTTCCAGCGCTATAATCACTTCGTCGATTTCCGCGCTTTGCAGGTGAGATTCCAGATGGTCGAAGCTTCCTAAATAGGGATGATTGAGGTCCGGGTGTGTGGTGCCGATAAAACCGGCGATTGTATACTCATACTGCTTTTCTTGAGCAACATTATTCGCATACTGGCATGCAAGCGACGCAGTACCTACGATAATCACATGCTTTACGAAGTGCCCTCTGTCGCGCAGCCGCAAAAGAAGCGCGCGGATCAGCGCGCGTTTCCAGCAGAGCGCCAAGGAATTGGTAATCAGGAAAGCAGCCAGTACGCCGCGGGAAAAATCCTGAAGTTTCAGCAGGAATAGCAGGGTGCCGATCCCAAGAATCCCTAAAACGTTTGCTTCCAGAATCGCAAAGGTCTCATGACGCGTGCGGTGAAAGCGAGGTTTGTTATATAAACCGAATAAGGCTAAAAGCAGGAGCATGGCAACTGTATATAAAACCGCTGCAACGCTGAT
>Ga0116170_10004653_pt1 | contig 12483 bp, 3 predicted proteins | sample AD_JPNHW1_MetaG_FD_89797 | JGI IMG/M metagenome (GOLD analysis project Ga0116170, IMG submission 89797) | Active sludge microbial communities of municipal wastewater-treating anaerobic digesters from Japan - AD_JPNHW1_MetaG | ecosystem: Engineered > Bioreactor > Anaerobic > Digestate | place... | reverse complement strand
GAACCACTATAGAATAAGCTCTTAAAAGTATTCAATATAATATCATCTATACTATTATAATTTCTAACTCCCAATGAACCTGAATCAGAAGCCTCTAGTTTCATTCTATCGGAAGCAGTTATATTAAAATCATTTTTAAGTACATGAGCTATTGCTGATTGGAATCCGTAATCATTAAATCCATCCGCTTTGGATACTTTATTCATAGTTTCTCTAATATTGTCATAAGTATATCCACCTTCTCTATCGAATGCTGCTTTAGGAAATTGACCAGAGAAACTTTTATTCTCCAAATCTCTTAATTGAGCAGCAATATAAAGTCTGACTACCGGATCTTTAATATCTGCAAACTTAGCTCCGGTTACTTCGCCACCCGGTCTATCATTCACACTAAAAGAAATATCATCAACCATCATTGTAGCCATCCATACATAAGGTTGAAACTCAATTGGCATTTGAGAATAAGTATCTACTGTTCCTTCTTTGACGTATGGTAAATGAGCGTCATAACGCTTGTCATTGTGTCTAACCTTAAACTTTAAGTTAGATACACTCTGATACATAGAATCGTTACCACGGTCTCCTAATGCGTTTTTAAGGGTATTATAATCAGTCATAGATATATTTAATCCTCTACCCAATCCCATTTCTATTTCACCATCATACTTGTGGATTAATGAACCCATCTTATTTGATAGTGAAGCAGCAATACCTATTTTCTTGTTAGAAAAATAAGCTCTTGAATCATGTGGTGCATTCGCTTCTAAATTGCTTAATACCGGATAACCTCTTTCATCATAAACATTATCAAATATACCATCTTCCATAAATTGAGGTAATTGAGATAATTTATTGAAGTTTGGAATATCATAAGTAAATGGTTCTTTTTTACCACGTACCGGTACATTCTTTTTATTTGAATCTAATATCTTCTTAGCATCAACAATATTCTTTTTAGGTTTACCTTGATGGAAACCATGATGAGTAAGCGTATCCCATAAAAATCCATATCCATCGTTTCCTTGCTTATCTTTCCAATTATTATCATTTATCATTATTGATACTTGGTCAATATCATGATCTCTACCCCAAAACTCTAATGCTAGCTTAGAATTGAATGTAACGGCATTTTGGTTGCTTTCATGAAGTAAACCGGCTACACGCATTGGTACTACTGAAATAGCACTATCTGGTGGAACTAGCATACAAAATATCTTATCTCCGGGCTTTAATTTGAATTTATTCATTACATCAGGAGATACCGATACTGCTTGACTACCATCTTTCCACATTCCAAGCTCTCTATCGTACATAGGAGCTATCTCTTGTAGAAACTCTTTAGCATAACCCATATCCTTAGCTAGCAAAGTCATTCTCTCAAAATCACCTTTATTATCTAAATTAGGAACGAATACAGACATTGAGCCTTTACCTTTTAGATTAACTAGGTTTTTATGCTTAAACTTCATCATCTGCCAGAAAACAGTATTTACACCTGTCTTAGAATCCTCCGGTGCAATTAGCTTAGTAACGAATGAATTTTCAAACACAGAATCAGTCATAGCAAATAGAGGTGCTAGATCCGCAGGATTTAATTCATCAGGAGTTTTCTCTAATACCTTATCTATTAATCTAAGTGTGTTCTTGTAATCAGTAGTGTCTGTTGAATAGTTTAGAGATTGCTTCATAAATTCATCTGAATCATCGTTATCCAAATCTCTTTCTCTATCAACTCTATTCTTGATGTAATCTTTTAATTCTACAATCAGATTATAAACATTAGCCCTTTCGGCAGGAGTGAATGTTTGTTTAAGCCCGGAAACATAATCAGTCATATCTCCGAAAGCATTGTGTAAGTCCTGAACTCCTTGAGCCATGTTCTGTACCCAATTAGTAATAGCATTATTAGCATTGCCTTCAAAAGCATCAAATCCTTCAATGCCTGCCGGTGCCTGCATGTACTCACTATTTTTACTGAATGAAGCAAATCTGAAAGGAGCTGAACCTGTTACACTATGTGGTTTACCTTTTTGCCCATCTCCCCATGACAATGCTTTACTACCTGTTAATGGAATCTGAATCATTCTTTGTCTGATTAATTCTACATTATCATTACTAAGCTGTAAACCGCTCTCATTGGCATTAAACATTTCTTTAATAGGAATGGTCGGTACTCCATTTAAAACCTTGTCTTGCCCTTCTATGGACTTCACAGGAATAAATGTACCTGTAGCCGGATCATACTCTCCACGAATATCTCCAAACACTCCTACGCCATATATTTTACCATCTATTTCTTTCTGTTTTAATGAATGAGTACCATCACCCTTTAAAGCTGACTTCATAATAATTGCACCAATACCGGAAGCTCTAAGCAAAGCAACCAATTGTCCTAATTCTTCTGAACCTTTTGGAATTATTCTCTCTAATCCAATTTGCTTAGAATAAGTGAGTGGGTGCATTGCATGCTTTAATTCAATCGTTCCTTCTGTAGTTCCAATGTGTAATCTGTTTTTATATGAACCTGTTGGATTTACTCCACCGATTAATCCTAATGCCTCTTGAATAGACATATTCGGATTTAAATCGTAAGGATCATTGTTAAGCATTATCGTAGCACCATCTATTGCCTGTTTGCCGAGTACGGCTAATAGTCTATCTATGTGTTCAGTCATTTCGGGATATTGAGCTTTCCATACATCAGGATCGAACACATAAGCATTTAATGCTAATTGCTTTTCTTTATTATCATCTGTAATTATTTCCAATCCTTGTGGAGCAATATTAGTCAAATTACCATCTGCACTCATTAGCTTACCGAATCCTCTAACTTGATTTAAACTAGATAGCATATTTCTTAAACTAGGTGCTTCCCATTCATGAGTAAGCGAACTAACATACTTATGATTATACTTCCCGGATAAAACAAATGCTTTACCACCGGCATCTACTGCCGATAACATCTGCTGGTCAATAACTGCTAACAACTTATCAAGCATTACATTCTTAACTGCTTCATGAACAATTGTATCTACAGTAGCTCTAGGTATCTCCATACCGTCTTTATTGACTATGGTATTTATTCGTTCAAACTGTCCATATAGTCTATCAATAAAATCTTTTGGATTAGAAACTATATCATTTAAATAGAAATCTTCTATAGGTTCAACTTTATCAGAACCATCTCGTTTAACGAATAAAGGCTCTCTGAACTCATTATTCATATAATAGTTAGCTATTGGTGCAAATGAACCAGAAATTGAATCTAGAGCCTTCTGCATGCCTTCAATCGTATCTTTGCTAAATTCTAGTATTTGTTGCTTTTCGGATATCTCGCTTAATGGTTTTAAATTACCTTCAACCATAACTTGAGCATTAGGATTTATCTGTACAGTTAATCTACCATTCTCACCCGGAACTAAATGAACTAAATCAATAATTGGAATATTACCATTCATGATATTAGTAGGAATTATAGCTTTACCGAAGTAACCAAATTCTTCTTGTGCATATTGGCTCTCCAGAAAGTATTTTAGTTGCCCATGTTCTATTTCAGCTATTCTGCTTATAGCTTCTCCACATTCTTGCAGAGCTTTTAAATTGGTTTCTGAATTTTTCGTTGGCACATAAGTCAAAAGATTCATTTTAATATCTTTTACTTTATTTGATGCACGCCAATCAGGATTAAATATCTTTTCCATTATTCTATGAACATCTATTGTCTGCATGGAAACGTGTGTACCCGGCATTGGATAGTAACCTGACTGTAATAACCTTCTGGTAATATCTGTTGCATTGTCAGAATTGTAAATACTTGAATCAAACTTATAATACTGTTTGAAATACAGCTCACCATTTGGATCTTTAGTTAAATTAGTAGTTACTACTCCATTTTCATCTACTTCATTTTTTAAAGTATATCTATTCTCTGAAGAAACATAATATCCATCTGCATCACGTACAAATTTCTCTCCCTTACCATCTTTACCCATTCTATTGTCTTTAGTAAGCATGTTATAGTTTTTATCACGTAGAGGCATCATAATGCCTACATTATCAGGATGTCGAACTATTGCACTATCTCCGGCTAAGTCATGCAAGAAGTCTCTGTAGATAGGAGAACTGTTGTACTTGTTATCAGCAGTCTTTCCAATAACTATTCTAAATATATCTTGTGCTTTCTGCCAACCTGATTTCTTTAACCTATATTTCTCTACATTGTGTGATTCACCAATTTGATTATTACCATAAGCCTTGGTAGGTAATTGTGCAGTAGCTACATCGCCTCCTTTGTATGGAGCAGTCCTTACATCAATATCAGTACCGTTAGAACTAAATATAAATATATTGGAACTATGATTATCCTCATAAGCGTCAGGGTGCATCTTGATATAACTTTTAGTAGCAAAATCAAGCATATCATATTTATTCTTAAATATCTGATTTGCTCCCTGATTCATAAATCTGTCCTGCAAGAAATCGTAATACTTATTAAAGTCTTTCCAGTCTCCTCTAAACTTATCAACCACATCAGAAGTATGAGCTAAGTTATTATCAATCTCCTTTAATTTACTTACTATCTGTTTACTTTCCATATTCAGTCCAACTATATTCGGTGTCATAGCTAATTTTTCGGACAATGAAGCCATCATGGGGTCTATGTTTTTAGTTTCTTGCTTATTTGACATCCATCTCTCTAAATTAGCATTAACATCTTGCTTAGTAATGAAATCAAATAATTCTAATTTCTTACCAATTCTCCACAGATTCAATAAACCTCTATACCCACCGGACTTCTCTACAAATCTTTCATTAACTGCTTTGAACCATTTACCTATCAATCCTGTTTCTTCTTTAAACTTATCATTACCTACTACAAAAGCTCCCCACATATCAGACAAACGTTCTTCATCTATTAATTTCTGTATCCGTTCCTGTATTTTTGGATCAGATACATCCCTTCCTAATTTTCTAATTTCATTCTCATAATGATTACGATAATTAATATCATATCTCTTAGTAGCCTGTTCATCATTTTCTTGGATAACTTTCAATGCTTCTAATGCTTGTACTTTTAATCTTTGATATTCAGGATCATTTTTAAATACTTGTTCCATTAAGTGGAACATTTCATGGTTCAAGGCTAATTGTTGAGACTCGTGTGCATTTAACACTTTACCCTGCTTTACCTGTCGCTCCATATTATCATGCAGAGCATTGATATTACTATTAATACCAATAAGAGATTTTATCTTTCCGGAAGTCATACCTTCGTTATTAACCAAATTGGCAATAAATGGGTTTACTCCATAATTTTTAACCAAACTAGTTTTAAGCATAACTTCTGCATTAGCTAAAAACTTATTATGCCCTCCGGTATTATCCTCTAGGTTTTTAAGCCATACATCCCTTACACGCTCTCCAAAGTCTTGTACCCATACTTTTACTGCCTCTTCATTATTGACGAGCTTAGAATACGTTGGTGCGTCTTTTGGAAGTGGTTTAGCTCCTGATTGATCTTGATACATCAACTTACCATTCTCATTAATTACATCATATTCAATACCCTCTATTGAAGTACGAAGCTGTAATGGACTTTCTGCTAAGTCAATACCTTTATTTTCTGGATTAAACACACCTTGTGCTTTGGATTCAGTTTCATCTAAATCATATTGAGGAATAGTATCTCCATCTGGATTACCTAATTCATCCGGAGTGTTTACTAATTCATTCACATCAACAGATTCTTGCAATGGAATTTCTACTAAACCTTCTTCTGGAACTTGGTTATTTTGTTCAGGCTCAACAATTGTATCCGGATCAATAGTTTCTTCTGGAACACCATTGTTTTCGTTTAATGGTATCTCCTCTGTAGAAACTTCATTATTCAATTGTTCGGAATTAGCGAACTGTTCAAGTTCAGATTCAGTAGCTATATCGGCTTCTTCATCTACCGGAGTAGTTTCTATTTCACTTTGTTGAGCTTCTGCATATAAATTAATTCCATCAAATTTTCCTTTTCCCTTCATAACGTCGTCTAGATTTATTTCGTCATTATCTGATGATTGGGTAGGAATAATTGGCTCTGTTGGAACGACTGGTTCAGGTTCAATGAAATCCTTAGTTTGTTTCTCGAAATTGGCATTCATTTCCTTTTGGCGTTCTTGAGCTACTATGTTGTCATAAGTCTTATAATAGTTATTTCTTCTATTTCTGTCTCCATAAGCCATGTGAGCCGATAATAAGGCTCCTGTAACCAAATCACCTAATGCTTCATTTCTCAAATACCTATCAGCATTATCTACCCAATTACCATCTTCAATAACTGCGGCACTAAATAAGCCCTGTACCGGATTTGCAAACCAATCACCTAATACTCTTGACTTATAAGTAATAATATCATACTGTTCTCCAAATTGCTTTAAAAATGGATTGTCCTTGAATTCGGAAAAATTCTTTAATCTTTGTTCTAAGCCGGGACCCATTCTATTCTGAATCGCTGTTTGAATTTGTTCAGGCAACATACCTGTCATGCGTTTCATTAAATCCTGAAACTTAGCTCGCTTGCCAACTGCTTGAAATCCTTTCGCCATTGCCATACCTAATACATTATATGCCATACCTGTTTCCATAGCCGTAGTGAGCTGTTTTGTGCTTAAATCGCCATTATGCTTAAGCATCTCCGCAACTGCCCAAGTAGGAATTGCATCTAAGGCTTCTCGTACAGAATAATTACCTACTCGTTTAGCAACTTCAAAGAACTTATCCATTTTACCATTAATAGATTTCAAATCAGTAGCTTTGAATTCAGTTCCAACACTACCAATGAATCCAATAGACTTTTCTACTATATTTCTAATGTATCCTTTATCACCACCACGGATATACATATTGTTATATAGATTAGCATAGAAGTTATCTGCAAAGTTTAACTTAGGAAACTTAGCCATATTCTCCGGTGAAGGAGTGAGACCTTTTACCTTAAACATATTCCTACCTTGATTCATAGCAAATCCAAGCATTAATACATCTCCGGTCATTTGACCATATCTATTCCAAAATTCAGTTACGGTACTGGATAAATAAGAATTGTCTCCTTTTATATCTCCAATTACATTTTCACGCATTGCTCTCAATTGCTTAGATATTGCCTCACGTTCTGCTCGTTTATCTCTATCAGTAATCCCTGCTGTAATCTTATCATAATTATCTATTGATTCATGGTCTGGATATATACTTTCCATGAAACTAGCTAATTGATTATATCTGTGGGATTCTTTACCGAATATAACTTCCTGTACTCCACTCCATAATGAAGGTGCAACTTCACCTGCTAACATAGATGCTACAAATCCAATTCCACCACTAGATAGTTTTCCTGCTAATGCACCAACTCCCAATACTCCACTAGTAGGACCTACTGAATTAAGAAAATCATAAGTACCATGATTAATTCCCTGAATATCCTTCATGTCAAATATTGGATTCTCTTTACCTGCTCTAAGTATTTCTGCAAAGGCATTTATATCGCTTTGTAGAATTTCTGATTTATCATAATTACTTCCTAGCACGGTATCCCTAAGCCATTTAGAAGCTCCTGTTGCTCCGAATAAGCTAGGAGTGGACATAATTAATGCAGAAACACCTCGTGCTGCTTCCGCTATATTACTCGGTGCATCTCTAATAATATCTCCCCATCTTAACGAACCAATTCCACCTGTTTCTTTTTCTACTTTATGCTTGGCGTACATTTCATTATCAAAACCATGATCAGTATTCTCAGACCAAGTTGAAGGATTAGCAAAATCTAATAAACCTCCGGCAAAGCGTCCTATTTTATTGATTACAGTCTGTCCCCAATCCATTTGGTCTAATCTCATCTGATGAGCTTCAACCATATATTTTTGGGCTAGTCCTGTATCTATTCTAAGTGTACCGTCTGGATTAGTTTTAATTATATCCTCTTTTGCCTTACGGCTCCATTCCTCTATACTAAATGGCTTACTTTTCTCTACAACAGTACGCTTATAATATTGAGTACCGAAACGACGGTCATATTCCATCGCCTTGCGGTCATTTGCCTGTGCTTGATAGTTTTGGTACTTGGTAATCTTCTTAGCCATCTCGGGGTATTTCTGTGCCAAATTCTTGAATGCAGAATAATGACCTTCTTTATCATCTCCGAAATTAGCTCTAAAACTATCATCGTATATTTCTTCATCATCAGAATCCTTTTTAAATGGGTCTATACGAAGATTATACTTACTTGCTAACCAAAATAAGTTCTTTTGTGCTTCTGCTTCTTCTGGGGTTCTATTGTACGAATTTTGTACATCCCACTTAATCTCTTGAGCTTTCTGATATTGCTTCCTAAAGAATTGATTCTCGGGATTAGAAGGACTACCATAAGTATTCCAAGAAAGAGCATCCGGTATCCCGGACACTCCTTGTTGATTGATTTGATTCTGCCATTGACTAATATCAACAATACGAGGAGTATCCCGCATCGTTCCATTATTAGTCATTTGATCAGTATAATCTAAGTATTGATTTGGTTGATACTGACCTCCGAATTGATTAATTGAGTTTTGTCTATTTCTACTGACATTTCTCAACATCATGCTGGGATCTTCTGAAAACACGCCCATTATTATTTCCTTTTATTTTTAAATGAATCACCATATTTAGTTATATATTTACCTTTGTGTAAACTATCTAGCCAATTTCTCATATCTAGACCTTTGACAGCTATATTACCTAATTTTCTACCATAGTTATCTTCACCATTTTCATACACTTCTATTTGAGGGTTATTAGTCCTCATTAAGCTGTCAGCAAATTGAGAAGCACCTTTCCCTCTATTAATCACTTCGCTGCGATTATTATTGAGTTCTATGGCTTGTTTACCTATTCTACTATTGGTATAAGGATTATCAGAAGATTCAAAAGTATCAAAATTACTAGCTCTGTATTTACTTCGATTTCCCTTCGAATCTTCCAATATATAAGTATCTCCATCCAACACTTTAACTATCTTATATCCGCTAGGGATTTTTTTTTTACTATCAGTTTGCAATGCTGATTTAGTTGATTTAATTTGAGCTTTAGAATTTGAACCTTGCTTAAATTGACTTACATAATCATTCCATTCTTTAAGCGACGCATCATCTAATACTATTGGTTTATTGTTTTGAAATTGGGATGGTTTGTCCCTTTGTTTAGCCAGCTTTGATATTTTTTGCATTAATGGATTAACTCGTAAAACATTGCTATCTGGTAAATATTTGGAATTATTTCCCGGGATATAATTATTATCACTTTTATTTGGTTTATCCCATTGTTCTATACCTGTTGGTTGAATTGGCTGAGTATTGTTATTACTATTAATTTGTCCTTTCTGTGGACTAGTTTTCCCTCCACCTGTTACTGTAGAATAATTATTCATAGAACCTAATATAGCTCTTGCTCTAGAACTTAATTGAGACTTAGGTTTTAATGGAACAAATCCAATACCTTGACTACTGAATGGTAAATCAAATGCTCCATCCGCATAGCCAAGGATAAATTTACGTATTCCATCAATTCTTGCTCCATCACTTAAATTCAAATCACTAATATCAGGTATTTCTACTTCTGGATGTAATTGCTTAATGGCTATTAAACCACCTTGTAATGTATTTCTGACAGTATCAATATTCCAACCTGCTTTTCCTGTATTCGGATCTATCTCCGTTCCTGTTAAATAGGGACGAGCTTGACCTATCAACTTATCATCGAACAAGTCATCAATAGTATTTGCTTTAGTTTTGCCTAATTGAGCATCAAGCTCTTTTTGTTTAAGATTAAGCTCTTTATTAGCTACATCCAATTGACCTGCTTTGTAAGCATCGCTTTGCCCCTCTGATGTTCTCTGTACTTGACGAGTAGAATATTCTTCAGTTGTCTCCGGAGTAGGTAATTCTTGTAAAGTATTATTCAATCTCTGTTGCTCAATATTATATCTCTGCATTGCTACATTGGCATAGTCCTCAAAAGGATTATAACCGATTGAACCCTTCATTGCTCCACCACGTAACATCATTCCATCTAAGTGAGACGGATACTCTGCTTGTGGTTTTTGCATCTCACCACCAGGCTTTGCTGAACTCTTCTTATAAACCACATTAACGCTATCCGTAGTGCTATTTGAGTTAATAGGCGACTTACCTATCGGCTGACTAGCAAGTGCCTCTAAAACACGTTTCTGTGCGTCTAATGGGGTAACTGTAGTTTCCTTATCTTTTGCCATATCTATCCTCCATGCGTTTTTGTCTTTCAGCATTACCTTGTTGTGCTTTTTTGTCTTCTAAACTTTTTAGATATTGAGAACGTTTGATTGTAGAGAATGCAGGATTCCACATTTTCAATGCTGCAGTTTTCATATCCATCTCCTGTTTCCATGCTTTCATTGCCGGAGTTAGTTCATTGTCTTCATATTTCTTACTTCCCTTAGGAGGTAATTTAGAATTAGTATTAGTTGATACTTTTTTACCATCTGCTCCATAAGTTCCCGATAAACCAAATCCACTAAATCTTTGTTCTGGATTCCTTTTAGTATCCCCTTTATACGCATTTATAGACACGCCACCGAACGGTAAAACAATACCCTTACTTAGTAGCTCATTCTCCAATCCACGTTGCATATCAGACCCTCTAGATACTGCTAGCATTTGTTGAGCTTCTTCATCTGTTAAATCTGGTCTGCCTACTTGAGTTCTAAACTCGTTTAGATTTTCTGGAGAAAATGGCGTAGCATCATGTCCTGATAAAACTTCTAATTTACCACCATTAGCAAAGTATTCAGGAGTAAGTGCTGGAATCATTTGTGCTAATTGTTGTTTATCTGCATCAGTCATAGAATATGGTTGTCCTAACATTGTATTTTTTACATGTCCCGTATTCCCTATTCCTATATATCCTAATGAATAATTACTATTTCCTGTTACTGCTCCACTACCAGATGGAATTGGTTTTTCTGGTGCAACTATTTCTTCTACTTTCTGTTCAGGAGGTGCTTGTTCTATTGGTGCTTGAGCTTGTTTCGCCCAATCAGTATAAGTCCTGTGCATATTGCCATCTTCACTTATACTTGCATCAGCAACTAAACCTGCTTGAATTAATGATTCACTTTCGTGTGCAAACTTTTGAGCTTGACTAGTTATCGCTTTCTGTTGTAAAGATGATTGTAGATAGGAATTTGGATCCCATCTCATTTTATCTTTATCATTAGCTTTTCTCTGGGCTTTTATTCCCTCTAATTGACTTTGTATTATTTGTGGCATTATGATTTCCTTTGAAATAATGATGAGAAGAAATTATTCATATCCATTGGATTATATATTCCATTAGTTTTATTGAGCATATTCTGACCTGTTCTATCTAAACTATCCTTAGATTGTGCAGAATGGTGATAACCCTTTCTCCAATTTTGTTGATTAGCGAAAGTTTCACCATCTGCTATAATTTTAGGTAAAGCACTAATTCCCTTTAGTGCCATTAAACCAGCACTATCATTTGGTAATGATTCTTTGTACATAACTTGATCCGCAGCTCTTCCCAAAGTCTGGGCATGATTCATAGCTCCTTGTGTAGCAATGCTTCCACCTTGTGCAATTCCACCGGAATATGCTGTATTCATCTGACTGCTCTCTATTGCCGATTTAGAAGCTCCTAGTGCAGCGTTATCAACTCCACCACCTGTAGCCATGGTATTTCCTAAACTAGCCGTCATAGCCTTATCTGCACTTCCTGATGCTCCTGCTATAACTGCTCCTGCTGATTGATTTCCATAAGCATTAGCTTGAGATGTAGCATTCGCAGATTGACTTACCATATGTCTAGTATATGGATCTACTTCACGTTTATACTCCGGCTTCTTTTGATTAAATATATCATATAATACTCCTGCTCCACTACCAATCAATGCCGGAATACTTGTTTTTAATGGATTACCCTCTGTTACCTTCACTCCCTCGGATTGTGGATTATTTTCATTGATATTCATTCTGGCATAATCCGCAGGATCAGGTGAAGGTGGTCCCGATAAATCACCTAATTGTTGTGGCTTCATGTTATTCATTATAACATTTCCATTAGCTTGCATCCACGGTGCAGTACTTAACCAAGACGCTCCATTCTGTGCAGGTGCTTGCGGAGGAACACTATTACTACCTGTCATATAGTTCTGATTTGATGGTAAAGCATTCTGATCAGATTTTAGTACGCCAAATGATGGGTCTCCTTTCGCCATCGGCGGTTTGGGGTTACTATTTTTCTTATCCAATAGCCCACTAAGCAAACTACCACCTACCTGTATAAGTGCTGACATTGTCATTGGATCCATTATTTAGTCTCCTGTTTAGATTTTAATTCTTTTATCTCATTTTCTAATTTCTGAATAAGTTGATATAAGTTATCAAACTCTGCTTGTATTTCAGGATTATG
>Ga0116170_10004649_pt1 | contig 12489 bp, 4 predicted proteins | sample AD_JPNHW1_MetaG_FD_89797 | JGI IMG/M metagenome (GOLD analysis project Ga0116170, IMG submission 89797) | Active sludge microbial communities of municipal wastewater-treating anaerobic digesters from Japan - AD_JPNHW1_MetaG | ecosystem: Engineered > Bioreactor > Anaerobic > Digestate | place... | reverse complement strand
TCGATCCGATCCATCGCTCGCAATAGCAATTCATGTACGGCATGCGCGCTGGCGTGACTTCTTCTTCAATCCCAAGAACGCCCAACTGACGCGTGAACTGGCCAAGAAACGTTGCTCCGTGGTCATGAACGATCTTCAGCGGCCGACGTTTGACAACGCTCGCGATTCTGCTGAATGCGCGAATTGTCCAATGGGAATCGACGTCCCAACCGTCGTACGCGCGAAGGCCGATGAGCTCGCGCGTGTGAACGTCGATGACGATCAGAACCTGCAGAAGCGCGCCTTTTGCGGTTCTCACAGCGAAAAAGTCGACAGCCCAAAGCGCATCCTTCACCGACGACCGCACGCGATCGAACGACAATTTTCTCAGCGGATGAGGTTCGAAACCGTTCTCTTTGAGAATGCGCGTGATAGTTGGTTCGCTCACGCGGATGCCCATTCGTCGAAGTTCTTCGCGAATTCGACGAGCTCCCCAGCTCGAATTCTCTTTTTTCAGAGTAATAACAAGAGTCTCAATATCGACGTTCGTGCGCGGCCTACCGCCTTGCGGTCGACGCCAAAAGCTGCGAAATCGCGTGAGCCATCTCTCGATCGTTGCACGTGGTGCCGACAGATAGTACTTCCAAAACGGCTCATCGCCGCGTGTCAGAAGATATGCAAATACCTGGGCTGCGCGTACTGAGAGAGGCTTCGCGCGACGCTTGTTCTCGATGCGATCAACGTGATCGCTTAGAGCATCGAGTTGCGCTTTCAGCGCGATATTCTCGCGATAAAGACGCATCGCTTCGGGAAGCATCGTCGTTCTTGGGAGGCGAGAGACGCGGTCCACAAGCGAGAGCAGGCAATGAAAATAGAAGAACTCTAAGGTTCGGAAACTGAGAGAAACCACGGCTGGCGCTAGGAGCAGTGCGATGCGGGGGCGTCAACGGTGCGGATGTTCAGCGCAATCGCCATTGCAATACAAGGACGAGCAGACTTCGACCTTCCCAGTCATGGCACCGGTGCGTCCGCTGAGCGTGAACCCCGGCGAGTTCGACCTATTTCGATGGAAATAGTAGCCATTTTGCCCTGGCTTCACGCCCGCTTTCGCGATGACATCGCGATGTCACTGACGTCCAGCTGTCAGGCGCCTGGATTTGGGTCAAGAAGCGGTCTTCGTAGAATTGCTTGATTTTGGCCGGATCCATGGGTGGCACAGTACGGCCTTCATGGGAACACGGCAAACGGCTACGACATCACGATTTCAACAGAGGAACCCAATATAACACTCCTGAGCGTTTCAGTGGACAGTTCGCCGGGATCGACAGCCACGATCGAAGGGAGTCTTGCGAGACGCTTCTTGTTCGCGTCTGTCAAAGGGAAGGAGCAAACCAGTATGCCTCTGGCGGCCACGCCACCGTAGAGTTTGAGGTTGTTCTCCAGCTTCTGGATCGCCTCCTGTTTCACCGGCCCAGCCTTGCACTCAGCGATCCACAGTCGCTTGCCGTCGGTGAAGGCGCAGTCGAACTCTTGAGCGATGCTATCGTGATTGTTCTTTGAGTCATCCTGGTAGGCAGGTTCAAGCCCTACCCTAAGATCTCGAATGATCCTGTCGGACTCGAGCGGGCGCAGCAGCGAATAGAGATATTCCTCAAGCCATCCACCGGCTAGGAAACGAAAACTCCCTCGAATGCTCTCTCCTTGGAGCAATATCTGTCCTGGTCCATCCCTCTCGACAGACAGTTGCCCCTGAGGCCAGGTAAATGAGAATTGGCTCCGGACACCCTTGTCATACCGATATGAATAATCCTGAAACTCACGCGCCTTGTACAGGCCACGCAGCGCATCGCGCTTCGCCCACATTTTCTCCGCCTCTGGAAGACGTTGGTTCTTCTTGTGCTTGGGATCTTGTGGCCATCGCCCAGCCGAAGCAGTGCTGAATCCACCTGCTCGAAGAAACTCCTCCACGTCGGAGATACCCACGAAGGGCACCTGGCTCCCGTCGCGCAGCATTATAATGTTATGGTTCTTTATCTCAACGTAGAACGGCTCAAGGCCGAGTTCCCAGCACGCTGAGAGCGCACCAGCGAACATCAGCTTCGTTCCACCGGTCATGTTGACCGCGACCTTGGCACCGGGACCCAGCTCCGCGACCCGCTTGGTGATGGCCTTGCGAGTGTCGGCGGGCCTGAAGGGATCGGAGACAACCACCGGGACCATCATGGTCCCAGTAGTTTTGGCCAATCGCCGAGCATGCACCTCGTATTCTTTGGTCGTGAGCAGCAGGTGTTCCTCGGCGGAGAACTGCCGCATGCCGAAGACGACCGGGATGGTCTGTTCGCCGAGTAGATGAATCACGAGATCGTAGTCGCCCGCATTTGCCCCCTGCGGAGCATGGATGGCGGCGGAGAGGAGTTCCTTCGGGAGTTCAATCTGCTCCGGCGGTTTCCTCGGGTCCGAACTGGAGATCACGCCGATCTTCAACTGAGGGTTAGATCGAGCGATGAGAGCCCACGTGTACGCCATCACGGGGGTTCCAGGGCTCACGTAGGTCGTGACCCGCTTGTCGTCGGGGTCGCGAAGGGCTGCGCGTACAGCCTCCGTTGCCGCCGCGTGAATTCCGCGAGCGTCGTTCAGCTTCTTGAGTTCCCTTGGAATGATCTGGATTGAGACCTTCACGCCGAGAGCGTCCAACGCGCCTTGGAGCCAAACGGCGAAGAGTTCATGACCAGAGGCGGTGTTGCTGAGCGCATCGACAAACCGATGTATCTGCTCACGCGAAAGCACGGGGCGATCGGATGGTGGCGCACTCACCCACTGACGCCACTCGTCCTGAAGACGTCCGGCGAACGCGTGGGGCTCTTTGGTAGGGTCCGTATACGCAAGGATCACCGCGTCGGAGTACTCGCCGGTCCGAAGGGCGCTGAGCACCGGCCCATCGGTGTCTTCCAACTTCAACGCGGCCCGAAGGTCGGTCATGCCGTACCAGGTCAGCAGGTAGTGCTTCATGTTCAGTCATCCTCGCCATCGTTGACGCCGGTGACCCGGATGGCGTTCGCTCCCACGTCGCCGGTGAGGTAGAGGCGCAGGGCATAGAGGAGTGGCGGGGTCTTATCGCCCTCAGCCTTCGGGGGGAGGTTGCTCATCTGGACCCGTGAGGGAAGCCCAGCATTCGAATTGGCCACAACCTCAGCGACTCGCTCAATGTCGGATACGAGGCCCTTAATGATTTCCTGGTGAGGCTGGAGCAGCATGTGAAGCTCAGGCTCCGGGGAGGCTCGCGTCCGAAGGAGTCCCAGCAGCAACTCCAAGGGTTCGGCGACGCCTCGCGACCAGAAGCGCCTGCCGTCTCTGTCGTTGTCCCGTTGAACGAATGGCCGAACGCTCCTGAGTAACGCACGGATGCTATCCAGTACAGAGTTCACGCTACCAAGAGTGAAGTTCCGAATGAACTCCTGGTTGCGCCACATCGCGTAGGCGAGCGCCGAGACAGCAGACCTGCTCGGCTTCGCAGTCAACTTGCCGAACGCTTCTCGCTGCCAACTGAGTTCCAGATTTCCAAGGGCTGAGCCGACTGCGCGCGGATCTTGGATCTCCCTGGAACCGATCTGCCTGGCGACCCAGTTGATGCATGGCTCAGATGCGTCCTTGTGCATGAGCGCCAAGAGAGGCATCATCTTCATCGCGTAGAGATCGCTCGGCAATCGTTCCTCAAGAACACAGAGTGTCTCATAAATCTGCGTTCGAAAGTCGTTCGGGCAGTCGCTGTCTTGAAGCGAGCGAGAGTCGCTCCAAATCGTCGCAATCCGATTCTGGAGACTTCGCTCCTTGAACTGCAGAATTCTCATCTTCGAGCGCTGCGATATCGCTCCAGGCCGCGCCGAAATGTCGAACGCGCTCAAACCGCCTTTGCCATCGCGCACCTGCGCATATAGCTCTGTTCCAACGGGGATTGTCTGGCTCGGATCACCGCTTATGCCGTCAGAGAATTGCTTCGTGTTGCAGTAACATCTGGCGCCGTTCTCGGTCGTGGCGAACGCGAACCAGTACGCTTTACCCTGCTCATCGATCTTGTTCTTCCACGGCGAGCAGATCCTGATTATCGACGGATTTGGAACGAGCTCGACAAGCCGAGAAAATGAATCCACCAGCCAAGCAAGCAGATCGACATCATTCCCTTGGGCATCGCGCCATTGGCGGAGCTCGCTCCACCCGAGCGGTGTTGGGTATTCTGGTGCAGGCGCGTTGGTGATGATCTCTTCGGTCTTGGAACGCCACTTCACCTGGACTGGCATGAAGGAGCCATCCAAGGGCTCGAAGACCAACCGGTAGGGGTCGTCTGCTCCGTAGGTGTAGGTCATCGTCAGGCGGCAAGTCGCGTCGGAGGCCAAGGGAAACGCGGGAGATTCGAGTCTCGCCACGTAGCCGAGGTCGTCTGGGTCCTGTCCTTGGAACAGGGGGAACTGATAGTGTGATCGGCCTGCAGGGAGCGTGAACCGGTTGTTGACAGGTATTTGAACAGGTACGCCGCGCAGAGGGCGGATGGTCGTTCCTCGATCGACGAGGAAGAACGGCTGATAACGCCCGGCGCTAATGACCTTGATGGAGAGTTCCGGGATGTGGTCGCGCCAGAGGGGAATGTCACCTGCGCGCTGCTGCAACTCGTGGAGGCGGACGCCGCCTCGCACAGGGCTGCCTTTCACCGTGATGACAACGTCGAAGTTGCCGATCTGCGGGTGGTCACGCAGCATCTTCTGATTGACCAGCCCCATGCTGGGCAGCGGAGCTGCATCGAAGCGGCGCCCGTCGCTGTTGATGCGCGGGATCTCGACCAACGGGTTGTAAGACGCTTCGTCGTGTTCGAGAATGACGTGCGGGGAGCGTTCCCAGTAGAAGCCTCGCGTCTCTGGGACGCGCTTCTGAAGTTCCTCATCGTGTTGAGCGGTCAACTTCGTCGCGTAGGTGGTGCCGCCGGTTGAGTCCACGACAAGCACCTGGAAGTCAGCACCCCTGATCTTCGAGTAGTCGATCTGCTCGATGACGGCCGCGACCGATCGTGGAAGCGGCTCAGCCTTCGCGAATCTCGCGTTGATGTTGCGGCGCGCGGCTTGGAGCTGGAAGTCGTTGAGGAAATCGGGGACCAGCCAGATCAGTGCCGGATTCGCGAAGGTCTTGCTCAACTTGCGGGCGAAGGCGTGCGCCGCCCACTCCACCAGGGACTCGTTGCCGTCTTTGGCGAAGAAGAGTTCGGTGATCGAAATCGTTGTTGCGTCAGGGTAAAGCAACACGATGTCCGCATAGAAGAGTTCAAGGTCTACGGACTGGCCCTCCCTCCTCCACCGCTGCCAGAGGTGCGCCTCCGGCAAGACCTGTGCTTCGTGACGGTCGACCGCAAATCGGGGGCGCAGATGGGTCAGGTCAACACAGGCTGGGGCATCGAAGAGGGCCCGATCGCGCTTGGGCCGAGCGGGCATGGCACTTCGTTGTACAACGGGCTCACACCACGTCCTGATCGCGAAAGAGTCGTAGTCGAACAGGACGGGCATGTCCCCGAACAGGGTCTTGCCGTCTGCGTAGGCCGCTCCAAAGTTCTCCCACTGCTTTATCGTTGCTGCGCGGCCTTCGAGGTAACGGAAGTCGCGATCGATCGCGTCGTCCAATACTTGAAGCCATCGCCAGCCGTCCCAGACGCGCCGGTAGTCCCGATGGGTGAGCAGCGTGTTGTTCGGCGGGAAGTTGCCCCAGCGACCGATGTCTTGGGCCTCATCAGCACGGAGCCAGCGGTAGATGTCTCCGAGGAGGCTGTCCTCGTGACCGAGGTGCTTCTTCCGCAATTCCAGGAGGTCAGCGAGACGCGTGACGAACTCCTTGACCAGCCGGTTCTGTGGCAGGTCGACGGACTGGAAGCGACGGACGGCCTGCATGTAGGGCTTGCCCGCCAACTTTTCGCGAATGTTGCGTCCAGGGCGTCGGCTCAGCGCGATGAAGCTGGCCGCGTTGAGCTCCTTCACGTCGCGAATGGGCAAGTACGCCTGCTCGCGCCGAGGGTTCTCGCTGAGCGACGCGAAGATGTACTCGAGAGACAAACGGCAGTGGTCCACGATGCGCCAGAGCCGGTCGCGAAGGTCCTTCGTTGCGGCCCGACGACGGAGCCGGTGCAGGACCTCGTCGAACGCAAGGGGAAGCGCATCGCCCGTCTTGGGATCGAACTCGGCGATGCACGAGTACCAGTGCCGTTGGCCGATCACCCGGCGAGCGCGCGAGCCTGCCGCACCGCTATCAGAGTAGGCGCGGTAGAGCTGGATGATCCCGTTCGGTACGTCGGATGCTGTCACCTGGGGCTCCCGTAGTTCGTCGGCCACAACGCGAGCGCGCGAGTGAGTGCTCAAGATCGCGGCAGCCCCTTCTTCTCTACCACAGGTGTGGCGGCAGCGGGCTCTGCGCGCTTCGGAGTGACGCTGGCGGCGCCTGTATCACCAGGCGGCGCTGGAGCGCTGGGCTCAGCGACGATGTAGTTCGCCGACTGCCAGATGAACTGACCGTAGCCAAGCTCCGTGGCGAGGTCGAAGTCTGCGGCGAGGTTGAACCCGTTGCCGCCGACGCCAGCGACCAGCTGGCCTCTGATCTTGTCTAGGCACTCGTCCTTGGACTTGCCGCGTGTGTCGATACCGCGAAGCTTGGGCATGACCTTCTGCACGAGCTGGTCCTCAAAGGCGACGTGCATGGCCTGGGCCTTCTTGGTGGTGTCCTCTCCTGCAGCCCTCACGTCGGGGTAATTCGCCATGTAGTACTCGACGGACTGCCAGACGCGGTGAGCGATCGCTCGGCCCGCGACAGCCAAGGAGGAGTTCATCGACTCGATGAACTCCTTGAAGGGCTTGATCTCCTCGTCGGTGAATTGGCTGCCCTGGACGAGCCAGCTCTGCCACGAGGTCTTGTGCAGCGTGGCACCACGGTTCCTCGCGTCGAGGGGCGCCAACTTCACGCGTCGCTTGAGATCAGTCGGTCGCGGAAAATGAATGATGATGGACCGGTCGAGCACCTTGTCGGAGAGCGATTTGGTGGTCTCGTCCTGGTTCATCGTCCCCGCCCACAAGACGTTGCGTCCCAACGGGAGTTGATAGGGCTCCATGCCGGCGCCGATCTTCACCGGTAGCGTCGGGACGTCCGACCCCTTCTTGCCACGACGCAGCTCGAGCTTGCTGAGGAACTCGGCGAAATACAGCTCGGGGTGGGCCAAGTTCATCTCATCGAGAAGGACCAAGCACACGGCGTCGGCGAGTCCAGGGTAGCCGACGTCTCGCTCCGTTGCAGGCATCGCGACCTTCTGGCTTTGCGCGAGGAAGCGCAGCACCAGCTGCGCATCGAACCTGTTGTCGATCGAGTTGAAGAACCCCAGCATCGATTCCTGGCTGTCCCAGTTCGGCTGCACGGCGAGCGACTGAAAGAAGAGGCCGCCGAAGTGGGAGTAGAGGCGCGGCAGCTCCGACTTGCCGGTGCCCGACACGCCCGCGAGGATCGTGAGAGGAGACCACTCCGCTGTCTTGAGGGACGTGTGAAACGCCTTGAGAATGCGTGGATGGAAGTGGAGACCATAGCCGTCAGAAGCCTTCGCGATCCCGTCAAGCCACTCGAGCTCACTGGTCGGTGCCTGCTTCGTCGGTTGCGTGATTTCCGTCGCCTTGAGGATCGGCAGCTCGATCTCCCTGTAGCGAGCCTCAATCTCCGCAGGCCGCTCATAGGCGGCGCGGAGGCGGTTGAGTTCCGTCTCCGCTTCGGTCGCAGCAGCCTCGAAGATCTTGGCCTTCTGCTCCAGCGACTTATTCGACGCGACAAGATTGACGTTCTCGCGAAGGAGCACACTCGAACGGCTCGCGAGCTCCTCATTCTGCTGGAGTTTCTTCTCGAGCTCATCGATGCGCGCCTGGAGCTTCTTGTTGGTAGCCTCCAGAGACTTGAACTGCGACCGCATTTCCTCGCTCGGACGGGTTGCCAGGTCCTCGGTCAGAGCCTTGATCCTGTCCGTCTGGGTGTTGAGTGCGCGAATCACCTCGCCCGGCTCACGACCACCGAGCTGCGATCGAAGGTGCTCGAACGCACCCAGCAACTCGGTCTGAGACCGGACCGTCGTGCGCAGTCGCTGAGCCTCCTCGATGGCGGTGCGGAGCGCACTCTCAAAAGACTTGCGCTCCTCAGCGAGGAGAGCAGCGACCTCCTCATCAAGATTCTCCGCGCGGCGTTGGACCTCTCTCGTGAGTCGTTCCCCTCGACGCTCCAGGTCGAGTTCGTTCTCGTCGAGTTCTACGCGCTTCCCATCAAGGACGCTCTGAAGTGCCGACACCGCTCCTTTCTGCCGTTCCAGTTCGTCTTGCTGCTGTCTCAGGACTTGCTGCTGCTGACTGCGCGCCGCGTCCCATTCGGCGCGCTCCTGGGCGATCTCCGCTCGCAGCCGGGTTCGCTCGACGTTCTCTGCCGTCGTCAGCTCGGACAGTCGCTTCGACCTGACGTCAACGAGTTCAGACGTCAGCGCGGACAATTTTGCTTCGCGTTGCTCAGTGAGCTCGCGAAGGAGCGCTGCGCGCTGATCGGCGAACCCTTGGTCTCGCTCGTGAAGCGCAGTTGCTACCTCTCGCCGCTGGGCGAGCAGGGCCGTCCTGTCGCGCTCGAGCGCTGCCTTTTCACGCTCAATGACAGCGCTCTCGGCGGCGAGAGCCTCAGACGTCCGCTTGAACGCCGCGAGGAGGTCCTTGGTCGTGTCTTTGAGGGAAGCCGTGTGCTGAAGGTGAACCTGGATTTGGTCGAAGCCTTCACGAACCTCCGCGAGTTGAGCGCGAAGGCGCGACTGGGCCTCGTTCACCGCCGCAGCCAAGCCGTTGACCTCGAGCTCGGCAATCGGCTGGATAAGCTCCGCCGCAGCTTGCTGCACTGGCTCGTCCTTGCTCGTCTCATCGTGCTTCGAATCTGTCATCTTCAGTCCTCGTTGGTCAGCAGTGCTTCGATAGAGGCGAACGCGGATCGGCGCAGCTTGGCCACATCGTCCTTCGACATCGGAACGGGCTCGTTTCCGTGTCCTCGCGCGGCATGGATGGTCGCGATGGTGGTGAGGAAACGTGAATCGTCGCGCGCAAGCCTCTCCAGGAACTCGTCGCTCGCTTTCAACAGCAGGACCAGCGCCGAGGCGCCAAGCGTCCTGTCGTTCCCTTGTATGGTTTCCCGGATTCGGCGAAGGTTCACCGTTTCGAGTTCCGGTGGCAAACGCCCCAACTCCGCTCGCTCTGCGCGCTCGTTCGCCAGCGCGCGGTAGCCATCTTCAGGAAGTTCCGATGGCGCAATGCCCGTCAGAAACCTGAAAAGTATCCCCTGCAGCGTGGAGTAGATATTAAACACGAACTCGCGAGCATCGTCCCCATCTCGACACACAAGCCAGAACAGCTCGGCTCTCAGCAGGGCATCCTGCGCGCTCGGGCCCAGCTTGCTGAAGACTGAGTGGCCGAAGGTGTTGAGCAGGCTCGTTCGCGCGTCCAACCTACGATCAGCTTGAGAAGCAGACGGGGGTCCGCTCGAACTCTGGTCGAAGAGGATACTCGGAAGCAGCGTGCGCACGACGTCCTGCATGAAGGCGTCTGACTCCAATGGCGCGTTGCCCGCTGCTCTGCCGCCGCGATCACGACCATGCCCCAGTCCGTCGCGATCCTTCTTGAGCGACCAAAGGCGCAGAAGAAAATCTGGGTGAGCAGCAGCGACCCGCCGAAGCGGATGGTCCAACTGCCCCTCGGCTTGGAGCAAGCAGATCGCCGAGACGGTCTCCATGTCTGCTTCCGACGACTTGCTGAACGCGATGAGCCTGCCTTTGAGAAGGGGGCGGAAACCCGCTGCGGGCACTTCGAAGCCAATCGTTCGCGCGATGTTGGACATCCACTGTGAGTAGTCGGCTCCTGTCTCAAGACTCAGCCGTCGAATGGCGATGTCCGTGTGATACGCTTCGCACGCATAGAACAGCGCCCATTCTAGCGAATGGTAAATACCGGAGAGCGAGCGATACGTCTCGCCTCTGGGCGGCGTAAGAAGGTTGATCAGCTTCGGGTATCGCCGTCGAGTGTCTGGGGTGTCGAACGGAGCGCGCTCCCGCGCGTGTGATTGCGCCTCATCGTTTGGACCAGCTAACTGATTCCGCCAATCCAACATCCACTGCTGGAGCTTCTGGTCCTGACTCAGTCGCCGGGTGAAGGCAGTCTCGAGGATGCGTGAAAACCCCTCGCCCCAGGGGTTCCCAATCCGGAAGTCAGCATCGTGGATTTGGATGACGATCTCGCACTCGAGCAAGTACTCCTCGGGCTCGCGTCCGATCCTTACCTGGTCATGCAGCAGCGGAAGCATCCGCCGGTTCGAACGCCGCGCCATCTGAGTGACCGCACCGATGACGTCTCGTGGCGACGGCGGCGTGCGGTACATTGGCTCACTGCCCTGCGGCAACGGTTTGCTGTATTCGTCTGCCGTCTTCGTCTTCAGGGTATTACCCTCATCAAGGCTCATCACGAACGGAAGAACGCGACCTCCCACGAGCTCACGGAAAACCAGCGCGGTGACGTACTGTTCCTCGTGCGCCTGCTCTCTCGACGCTTCACGCTGGGCATTCCTGAGCCGGTTGTCCTCGTCGATGAGGCCCCTGTCTCGCAACCTAAAGATCACGTTGCGGACCAAGTCGATCGGGATGCAGATGTCCTCGGCGAGAGCGCTTTCGTCCATGCCCCCTGCGATGCTGAGTAGGTTTACGATGACCCGTTCGAACGGGTTGAACTCTTCGCCCTCGGTCTTGCTTCGGGCCGGAATTGTGATGCGGTAGGCGTAGACGGGCCAAGCGAGGGTTCGAGGCCGCCCGAATATCCCTGAGAAGGCGCCTTTCTGACCGAGGTCAAGGGTTCGCGCGGCCATGTCAACCCCTTCCTCGGAGACGATCCACGAGGCGCGAGACAAGTCCGTGGTCACGAGCCAGTCGTGGTGGTGGTTCGGTCGCAAGGGCGTGAAAGGCGACCAGTCCAGGGATGAACTCCATCGCAAGCTCATCCGCAATGATGGCCGGATCGCCGACGGTCACCAACAGACGCTTCTGTCGGCTCATGGACACGTTCAGCAAGTTGTGGAGACACAAGCGACCAAACCGCCTATTGGCCTCCTTCGCGCGGTCCTGAGCTGGCGGTAGACCGCTTCGTGGCGTTCTGACCACCGAGAGCAGAACCACGTCGAATTCCATTCCCTGGAAGGAGTCGACGGTTCCGACACGGACCTTCTTGTCGTCATCAGCGACCGAGCCCAGCGCGCTCTTGAGCCTGCGACGAATGAGGTCTGCCTGCGCCTTGTAATACGAGATGATGCCGTAGCTGAGGTCACGTCCCTGTGGGGACTCGATCCACGTCTTGAGTTGACGTGTGATCGCATCGACCTCAGCATCGCGCGTCCAGCTCGTGCCTTCGCGCTTCTCATGGCCAACACTCGCGGGTACCGGGAGCCACATTGCGGGGCTGTTGTTCGTGTCGGGCAGATGGTGAGAGAACGCTTCCGCTGGCAGTCCCGAGCCGAACTTCTCGTCAGCGTCGAATCGCTCATAGAAGCTGCGGCTCACGAAGCTCCCAAGCTCTGGATGCATGCGGAACTGCATGTCGAGGGTTACGCGGCGTTGAATGCCGTCCCGCTCCTCGAGGGCTTTCAGCCTTTCGGAGAAGAGATATTCGAACATCGACTTCTTCAGCCACTCGCCCTCGTCTGCATCGTCGGCACCCGCCTCGATTCGGCGTGCAACCTCTTCCTCAATGATATGAGGTAGCTGGCGGTGGTCCCCGACGAGAATGATCTTCTTCCCTTGGGACATGGGGATCATCAGGTCGCGTGGAGAAACACGCGCCGCCTCGTCGATTATGACGTACTCGTACTCCAAGCCGCGCGGCTCAGTCTTGCTGTCGATGAGGCCCTTCCGCCGCTGCATCTCCTTGTTCACGCTCTGTTGCGCGGTTGCTGAAAACGCGTAGCTGAATTCGGAGATCGCATCGACCATACCGCCCGGGTTGTTCTCCAACTCAGCCAAGAACTCGACCAAGGCGGCAGCCTTCTTGTCCTTCGACGTGAGACCTCTGTGCCTGATTAGTTCAATCGCTTCGTCGGCGAGGCGAAGAACCTCATCGTTGTGCTTCTCAACCCGAAATACCGGTGGGGCAGTGAACAGGACCAGAAGGCCTCGCTTCATCTGGGCGAGATCAGCGAGAAAGAAGGGGGCACCTCGGTTGGCAGACCAGGTGGCTGCTTTGTTGAGCAGCGCGGACTGCTGCTCATCCAAGACGTCACCAAGGTCCACCAACGCCTCCTCGGCGCGTTCTGGACCGTCGTCGGCGAAGCTCTCAGGGCGCGTTCGAATGCGCTGCACTGCTGACAGGTAGCGGATCTGGCTCGACTTCTCCTCAACGGTGAGGTGCCTGCTCAGGGTAGCAACTCGGCGCGCCACGTCCTCGCCCAAAGTGG
>Ga0116170_10004647_pt1 | contig 12490 bp, 11 predicted proteins | sample AD_JPNHW1_MetaG_FD_89797 | JGI IMG/M metagenome (GOLD analysis project Ga0116170, IMG submission 89797) | Active sludge microbial communities of municipal wastewater-treating anaerobic digesters from Japan - AD_JPNHW1_MetaG | ecosystem: Engineered > Bioreactor > Anaerobic > Digestate | place... | reverse complement strand
GCGGAGAGAGCGGGATTCGAACCCGCGGTACCCTTTAGAGGTACACACGCTTTCCAGGCGTGCCAATTCAGCCACTCTTGCATCTCTCCTAAAATTATGTGGCTTTTTATTTTCGCGCTCGAAAGTAGTAAAAAAACCAATAGAAAAGCTACTCGCTCATTTCGCCTATCAAACTTTTATTGAGATGAAGTTTTATTTCTTCATGCTCAAGTCCTTGCCCCAACAAAAACATTAATTTGGTAACGGCAGCCTCGGTAGTCATATCCTTTCCGCTAACCACTCCGGCATGTTCAAGCTCGACACCGGTCTCGTACCGAGTCATATTCACTGCACCACCCTGACATTGAGTAACATTCAGAATAATAATTTTTCGCTTTATTGCATTTTTTATCTGGCTGATCATCCAGCGCGACGTTGGAATATTTCCAGATCCGAACGATTCAAGCACGACTCCTTTCAACCCGGGAATATTCAAAATATTTTCGAACACCATTTTCCCTATCCCCGGAAAGATTTTTAGCACCACCACATTCTCGTCGAAGTGAGTACGAACCTTCAGTATCCCTTTATTCACGTAGCGATGAATATTTTCGTTGAAATATTTTATTTCTACTCCGGCAATAGCCAAAGGCGGATAATTAACTGACGAAAATGCACTGAAATCGTCGGCATGGCGCTTCGATATCCGGTTACCGCGAAACAACCTTGAGTTAAAATAAACGCACACTTCGGGAACAACAGCCTGATCGTGTCGCTTTGCCGATGCAATCTGAATTGAGGTAATCAGATTTTCTTTTCCATCGGTTCGAAGTATGCCGATTGGAAGCTGAGAACCGGTTAATACAATAGGTTTATCAAGGTTTTCGAACATGTAACTTAGCGCCGATGCGGTGTAAGCCATCGTATCAGTGCCATGTAAAATAACGAAGCCATCAAACTTGTTGTAATTTCGTTCAATTGTATTCGCTATTTTAATCCATGTCGTGGGAGTCATATTCGAGGAGTCGATTGGTGGAGAGAAAGTTACCACCTGAAGATTCACGTCTAAACGATCAAGCTCCGGAACTTCTTCCTGAATCTCGTCGAATTTCATTGGAACCAGCGCTCCGTTTGATGATTTTTGAACCATACCGATTGTTCCACCGGTATAAATAATTAAAATCGAAGGTTTTGTTTCCACTTGTTTGCTTTAAAAATCAACTGAATAACTATATTCCGAATAACTTACGGGCGTTATCAGTGGTAATTTTCGCGATATCACCAACAGCCATGTGGTGAAGATCGGCAATTTTTTGCGCAATATGAACTAGATATGAACTTTCGTTTCTTTTTCCTCTGAATGGGGCTGGTGTAAGATATGGAGAATCGGTTTCAAGCAAGATATTTGATGGCGAAATTTCCTTTATTACGTCGTCAATACCGTTTTTTTTGAAGGTCACAATTCCATTTACTCCAATTTTAAATCCGAGCTCAATAACCTTATTCGCCTGTTCCAGCGTTCCGGCAAAACTGTGAAAAACGCCTTTCAGGTTATAGTCTTTCACATCACTCAAAACACTGTACACTTCGTCGAACGAATCGCGAACATGAATCACAACAGGCAAGTTATATTGCTTTGCCAAATCAAGCTGGAACCGAAAGGCATTAATTTGCTCTTCCAAAAATGCTTTTTCCCAATACAAATCAATTCCGATTTCACCAATTCCGTAGAATTTACGTTTCTTCAACCAATATTCAACCAACTGCAATTCTTCCTGATAATCCTGATTTACAGAGGTTGGATGCAAACCCATCAGCGGAAAACAAATATGCGGATATGTATCAACTAAATTCAACAGGTTTTTTACTGTCGAACTATCGATATTGGGAAGAATAATCTTTCGCACATCGTTCGAGTACGCACGCTGGACTACTTCATCCAAATCGTGAATGAAATCAGTAGAATAAATATGGGAATGTGAATCAATCAGCATTTTTTCCAAAATTTCACCAAAATAAGGAAAAATAAAGCACCTGAATATGAAGTGAATATTATCTTATTGTATAAAAAATGAAAGTTCGATATTTTTATGAAAATCACCCTGAATCAGTAAAAAACAAAAAAATATCCCGCAAATTTACCATCAAGGCACATCTGCGGGATAAATAAACGACTATTTCGTGTTGAAACTATACAATTCCCTGAGCCAGCATTGCATCGGCAACTTTAACAAAACCGCCCACATTGGCTCCTACCACATAGTTAACTTTATCTCCTTTTTTACCATATTTCACACAGGTTTCGTGAATGTCTTTCATGATTCGGTGCAAATACATATCCACCTCTTCTCTCGGCCAATTCATTCGAATTGAATTCTGCGACATTTCCAGGCCCGAAACAGCAACACCGCCAGCATTTACTGCTTTGCCGGGAGCGTAGCTAATTGCTTCGGTAAGGTATTCCATCGCTTCGGCAGTGCAACCCATATTTGAAGTTTCGGCAACAAGCTTGCATCCGTTTTGTACCAACAATTTGGCATCTTCCAGGTTCAGCTCGTTTTCGCAAGCACAAGGCATGGCAATATCAACAGCGCATTCCCATGGTTTTTTACCCGGAATAAACTGTGCTCCAAATTCCTCGGCATAAGGAGCCACTACGTCGTTGTTCGATGCGCGAAGTTCGAGCAAATAGTCAACCTTTTCACCTTTAATTCCGTCAGCATCGTAAATATATCCGTCGGGACCTGATATGGTAACAACTTTTCCACCTAATTCATTAATTTTCAGAATAGCACCCCAGGCTACATTCCCGAATCCTGAAACAGCGAAGGTTTTTCCTTCAATTTCCTGACCCAAATTGGCCAACATGTGCTGAACGAAGTAAACAGCGCCAAAACCAGTTGCTTCAGGTCTGATCAAGCTTCCACCCCACCCAAGTCCTTTTCCGGTCAAAACTCCTGTAAATTCATTCCTGAGGCGCTTGTATTGACCAAACAAGAATCCGATTTCACGACCGCCAACACCAATATCGCCGGCAGGAACATCGGTATTCGGACCAATGTGACGCGATAATTCAGTCATAAACGACTGGCAAAAATGCATAATTTCGTTATCCGATTTTCCTTTAGGGCTGAAGTCCGAACCTCCCTTCCCACCACCCATAGGCAAAGTAGTTAAACTGTTTTTGAATGTTTGCTCAAATCCCAGAAATTTCAAAACGCTCAAAGTAACAGTAGGGTGAAAACGCAATCCGCCTTTATATGGCCCGATGGCCGAGTTAAATTCTACGCGATAGCCGCGGTTTACCTGAACTTCTCCACGATCGTCAACCCATGGAACGCGAAACATGACCGTTCTTTCCGGTTCAACAATGCGCTCTAATATTTTTGCTTTTTGATATCTGGGATTTTTCTGGTAAACATCCCATATCGATTCCACTACTTCCTGTACTGCCTGATGAAACTCACGTTCGCCCGGAGTGCGGGCTTTCAGGGCTTCCAAAAATTCATTGATGTCTGCTTTCATACCTCTTTTTTTAATCTTTTTTAGCAAGAAGAAACATGCGGGATATTGATCGCCTGATTTCTCCTGATTTTTGAATTTTTCCTATATCCAAAGGTATGACATTCACGAGTACTTTATTCCATACATCAAAAAACAAATTTGTTTTTATTATATTGTATATCAATCGAATAAATATCAAAAAGCTGATGTTTAATAACACGAATGACTTTCGTCAGCATTTTGGACGTCAGAAAAAAGCCAAAAGCACTAAATTTCATCTTTCTTACTGAATATCAATGCGTAATGTAACAGTTTAACGCTTAAAATTGATAGGTTGAGATAAACTTCAGGAGAAAATCAATGAAAAATTTTAGTTTCAAATCAAACGGGCTCTTTCTCTTTTATTTTATCAATTCAATTAATACTTTTCCAAATGCGTCCGTCTTAAATTACTTCGATTATCTTAATCTGCCGATAAAACTAGTTTAAGTCAAATATGGTTTGAATAAACAAAAAATCCCGGCCGAAACAAGTCAACCGGGATTTAGGGGTATTTCTATGATGCTAAAAGTTTCTAATCTAGCTTATAAATACGCTCCATCAACTGCCATTTTTCATCGGCTGTTGCTTCCGAAGAGGTTTGTTGGAAACGCGCAACATAAGCTTCCCATTCGCTTTGACGAGGTTTGGCAGCCAGCTCTGTCATCGCTTTATCGTGATCAAATTCGGGTACGGTGTCCATTACCATAAACAATCTTGTTCCGAAAATATAAATCTCCATATCAATTATACCCACGTCCTTCATCCCTTGTGTAATTTCAGGCCAGGCTGCTCCGGGAGCATGTACTTTTTTGTAGTCTTCAATCAATTGCAGATCGTCTTTCAACGAAAGCGTTTTGCAAAACCTTTTAAAAGCGGGTAGTTTCGAAATTTCAGAATATTCCATTTTAATTCATTTTTATCATGATTAATGCTCATGGACACGTTAATGCCCCGATCCAATTTTCACCTTACTTAAACCCTCAGATCCACTAAGTTTTGTCCAGAAAAATCCATACGCTGCAATTGCCATAAAACAAACTGCGGGAACAACATAGCCAGCCGACATTCCATCTTTATCTGCAATGGCTCCCATTACTTTAGGTAAAACAGCTCCACCCATAATAGCCATTACAATAAACGAAGATGCCAATTTCGATTTTTCGCCCAGTCCCCAGATTCCGAGAGAAAAAATGGTTGGAAACATGATGGACATGAAAAAGAAACTAAGAAATACCGCGGCAACCGATAACCAGCCAAGCTTAGCCACAATAATAAACATCAGAATGACATTGATGAATGAGTACAATCCCAGCATATTATGAGCCTTGGTAACCCTAAGAATGAACGAACCAGTGAACCTCCCCAGCAAGAATAGCGGGAAAGCCATCCACGACATCAACGAAGTTGCTCCTTTTTCGGTAAGAAAATACGCTCCGTCTCTCAATATTGAACCACTTTCTCCACCAATAAGAAAGCATGATCTCAAACTTTCACTAATTGAAGGAACTTCTTCTACCATATAATTAATGAAGAAACTAAAAATTCCGGCTTGCGCGGCAACATATAAAAATTGAGCAATGGTTGCTCCTGAAAAATGCGGTGCCGACCACAAACTGTTTCTATGAATAAGCTTTTCTTTCTTTAAAGCAATGAAAGCTATCGACCCAACAACAAAGAGACTTGTTACAATATAAAACACTTTTGATAGTAAATGATTTAAAGCCTGCATGGCTTCTTGGTTAGCCAGCGTTGCCCTGTCCATGTAAAATATTTGCACAAAAAAGCGAATGATCATCCCTAAGGCGAAGCTAAACAGTATCGCGCACACAAACAGTAGAATCGTTGACATCAAGCTTTTTTGGCCGAAAACATCAATGGCATTTCCGTTTTCTTCAGAATTGTCTTTATTCGTATCTTCTTTAACATCAGGCATTTTACTCTTTAAAAAAGCAAGAATAAGGACACCTATAATTACGGCAATTCCTACATAAGGAACCCACATTGTTTTATGTGCAACCTCGGCATTCTGCTGGGCAGTGAGAGTAGCATCGCTGTGATAAAAATACAATCCACCGATAAACGGAGCAATTGGCCATCCAATGGCGTTAAACGACTGAGCCAGATTAATACGCGAAGCAGCATACTTTGGATTTCCCAGAACAGTGGTATATGGATTGGCAACTGTTTCGAGAAAAGAAAATCCCATGGCTACAAGGCAAACACCCAGTAAAACAGCCCAGAACCCGTCAATTTTTGTAGCAGGGTAAAACCATAGGCATCCAACAGCGGCGAGGCTTAAACCCAAAATAATCCCCCATTTATATCCTAACTTATGAATAAACCATCCGGCAGGTAACGCCATAAAAAAATAACCAAGATAGTGCGAAAACTGCACGTTGGCCGAATCGGCCTTTGTGAGGTGGTAGTAGTCCTGAAAATGCTTGTCCATGGTATCAATCAAGCTGTTGCCAACAGCCCACAATGTGAACAGGAGCGCTACCAGAAAGAAAATTACGGTATGATTCCTTCCGTCTTCAGTTGTGAAGAGACCTTTCTTTTTTTGTTTCATTTCGTTTAAGTAGTGTTTGGTTTTAGTTTAGATTTTTCTTTTCACTTATATCTTTCTTTATTTTTATCGATTTCAGTTTCTGTGTTCGTCAAAAATCACTAAACAAATTCTATTTGCCAAGCTTTATCTTTCTTAAGCAAGAGTGCAAAGCTTTGCAATGCCGAAAAAATGTTCAGTAACATTTACATACTTCTCGCCAAAAGCTAATTAGCACCTGCCGTACAGTTCATGAAGAACTCAAAAATTATTGCATCAACTATCCTGTACTATGCTGCTCAAATAAACGAAAAATTTTGCTAGAATATATTTTCCTATTTCTATTTTAAAACAGATTTTAAACCGATAAATAAAATCTAGAGGTGTGAAAAATGATTTGGCGTAAACAAAAAGAGCGATTCGCAGTTTTGTAGCAAAGTTGTATTTTTGCACAATACTTTAATACCAGAGAAAAATGAGCAAAGCAGAGATTCACACCGCAAAAGGTGTAATGAAAGTTGAATTCTATGATAATGATGCACCGGGAACAGTAGCTAATTTCCATAAACTGGCAAAAGCCGGTTTTTACGACGGTCTTACTTTTCACCGTGTAATTCCAGATTTTGTGATCCAGGGTGGCTGTCCAAATTCGCGTGAAGGCGCTACTGGCATGGTAGGCACAGGAGGCCCTGGTTATAAAATTCCATGCGAAACCGACGGTGGAAACCAATACCACGACCGTGGTGTGTTGTCGATGGCCCATGCAGGTCGCAACACCGGAGGATCGCAGTTTTTTGTTTGTCATAGCCGTCGCCAAACCTCGCACCTCGACCGAAAGCATACTTGTTTTGGTAAGGTTTACGAAGGGTTGGAAGTGATCGACGCCATTCGCCAGGGTGACAGAATTGAAAAGATTGTTATTACTGAAGAATAATCAATGAACCCTCGCCCCAAGCGGGGGTTTATTATTTCAGGAAGGTAGCGAAAGTCATTTAAATATTTATAGCGAATACTTTTACTTTGTTTTTTTAACAATCTTAAAAATGTCGGCAAACTCAAAAGGAATACTTTTAACACTCGGATCAGTGATATTTTTTGCATTGATGGCCGTTTTGGTCAAGGCTATTCCGAACGTTTCGAGTTACCAAACAACATTTTACAGGTTTACGATTGGCGTAGCAATAATAGGAATTTTAGCTCTTTTGGGAGTTGTGAAACTTACATTCAACGACCGAAAAGGCTTATTTTATCGTGGCTTCGTTGGAGGAATTGCAGTATATCTTTTTTACCTGGCTATTCTAAAACTTGGAGTAGGCAAAGGCTCTGTTTACATATACTCTTACCCCATTTTTGCCACCATTTTCAGTATGTTTATGCTGAAAGAGAAAGTAGAACCAATCAAATTTGTAATTATAGCGATCTCTTTTGCAGGCTTAATTTTACTTTCGGTTGGCGGCGGAAAAGGATCGCTTGCCGGAATCGGGATCTGGGAATTGACTGCCATTGCGGGATCTGTCACAACGGGATTAGCGGTTGTTTTTGTAAAAAAACTACATGATAGCGACAACTCAATGGCCATTTTCTTTTCGCAATGTATTGTTGGCTTCTGGCTGTTTCTTATTCCATCAGGAGCAACCCAGTCGAAAGGAAGTTTGCTCGAATTATCGTTGCTTATTTTGGTTGGCATTGTTGCAACTGTTGGGCAGCTATTTATGACCGAAGGATACAGGCATGTAAATGTTGCCACCGGATCAATGTTGCAATCGCTTGTTCCAGTTTTTAATCTGCTTTCAGGATGGTTGATTTTTAAAGAAAAATTTAGTAGTATTGAAATTGCAGGAGCGCTAATCATCGTTGGATCATGTTTCCTGCTCGTTTTCGTGAACTTCAAAGTGGGCATTAAGGCTCGCATTTTAAAGCTTGTGGAATGACATAAGTCAATCAAAAACAGAAGGGTATTAAATTCTTTTTGGGTAATTTTCATCTCTCAAAACCTATAATACCCCGAGTTATGGTTAGATGCAAGATTACCGTTTTGAAGAAGATGATTAACAGGGAACTGGTTGAAGAATACAGCAAGCTTGATCTTACTGAAATGTGCCTGGGTTGTCATTTATTTACTTTGGGCGAAGAATTTATTGTAGAAGATGACAACAAAATTCCGGAAGGCTTCTGTTCTTACGCGTGGACTGATATTTTAAAAGACATCAATGCCATCATGTACGGAGCAGACTATCCGTGGATGAAAAAGCCCGGCCTTGCTATTTCATGCTGCTCCGATGGTCTGATGCCGGTAATTTTTAAGATTGAAAAAATGAACTCATAATAAATCTTGCACTAAACCATGAATCTAAAAAATTTCACAAAAACCGCTATTGGTGGTTTGTTCTTAACTGTAATATTTAGTCAGATGGCTTGCCAGCCTACCAATCTTTCCAAAGAAAACATCATTCCCAAACCGGTTTCGGTTATTCCTGATGGAAGAGCATTTGATATCACAGATCAGACCAACATTTTTGTTCAGGGAGAATCTGCCGAATTAAAACAAATTGGACAATACCTGGCCAATAAACTGAACCCAGCCACCGGTTTGAGGATTGAAGTAAAAACTACCACCGCAGAACCCGCTTCAGGAAATATTTACCTGGCGCTGAGCTCCGATCAGGAATTGGGCGATGAGGGTTACCAGCTAAAGATTACAGACAAACTGGTTAGCCTGACTGCCAACAAACCTGCCGGATTGTTTTATGGTGTACAAACGATTCGACAAATATTACCGGCAAAGATTGAGATGACAACTCCACAAAAAGCATCGTGGAAATTACCTAGTGGAACCATTCGCGACTACCCGGTTTACGGCTACCGTGGATCGATGCTCGATGTAGCCCGCCATTTTTTCAGTGTAGAAGAAGTAAAAAAACTGATTGACCAGATGGCATATTATAAAATGAACGCTTTGCACCTGCACTTGTCCGACGATCAGGGTTGGAGAATTGAAATAAAATCGTGGCCAAACCTCACAGCACATGGTGGAAAAACCGAAGTTGGCGGCGGCGAAGGTGGCTTCTATACACAGGAACAATATGCCGACATTATAAAATATGCTCAGGAACGTTTCATCACCATTATTCCTGAAATTGATATGCCGGGGCATACCAATGCCGCATCGGCTTCGTACCCTGAACTGAATGGAAATGGTAAAACTGCCGAGCTATACACTGGAACCGATGTCGGATTCAGCACGCTGGCAACAAAAAAAGAAATTACCTATAAATTTATTGACGACGTAATCCGCGAACTGGCAGCCCTAACGCCAGGAGAATACCTGCACATTGGCGGCGACGAATCACATGCAACAAAGCTCGAAGATTATATTCCGTTCATGAACCGGGTTCAGGATATTGTAATGGAACACGGGAAGAAAGTTCTGGCCTGGGACGAAATTGCGCTGTCAACGTTAAAGCCAAACACCGTTGTGCAGTATTGGGCAAAGGCTGAAAATGCAGTAAAAGGAGTTGCACAGGGAGCGAAAGTTCTGATGGCTCCAGCCGCCAACGCCTACCTCGATATGCAATATGATTCAACCAGCACATTTGGGTTACACTGGGCCGCATACATCGAAGTTGACAAAGCTTACAATTGGGATCCGGCCAATCTGGTATCAGAAATTAAGAAAGAAAACATTTTTGGCGTTGAGGCACCTTTATGGAGCGAAACCGTTTCGAATATTCATGAAGCAGAATACCTGATTTTCCCTCGTCTTCTGGGCTATGCCGAAATCGCATGGACCCCGGCTAACCTTCGAAATTGGGACAACTATAAAGTGCGACTAGCCAATCATGAGGAAAGGATGAAAGCGCACGACATTAATTATTATCCGTCGAAACTTGTTCCCTGGAATACCGCGAAGAAAAAATAAATGAAGATGCTTAAAACTAAAAATGCTCCTGATTGAGGAGCATTTTTAGTTTTTACGCCTGTTGATATGCCGACGCAAACACCGGAGCCCAGCTTTCCAGCTTCGTTTTTCCAAATACCGAAGGTTTGTTTTTCAGATAGTCCGAAATCATTTCGCCGCTTCGGATAGCACCACCCATTTCAGCATAATTCCGGGCAATTTCTTCAGGAGCACCTGCCTGAAGCATCCCTCCAATGGTTTGCTCATCGCTAAAATTTACCCAAGTCAGATCGGGTTTCCCGATTGCTTTGCCCAAAACTGCGGCAATTTCATTGGTCGTTTTCTCCTCACTCATAATGTAGCGAATACTTTTCCCTGAAAAGTCGAGATTCAGCATTTCTTCGGCTGCAACTTCAGCAATGTCTCCCGGATAAACTAACGTTAGTGTTGCTCCTTCTCCATAGTTGCCACCAATAACCCCCGTTTGTTTAGCCATTCCGGCATTAGCAAGCAAATTGGTGTAGAAAAAGCCCGGACGAAGATGTTTTACATTCACATCGCGCAACTCGTTCAATGCCTTTTCAACATAGAATAAACCACTAACAGGGCCACAGCCATCGGGCATATGCGCTCCTATACTACTCAAATTTACTACATTCTTTACTCCTGAAACCTTTATGGCTTCAGCATAATTTTGCCCAACATCTGCAATGTATTTTTTCCAGTCGGGAGCACCAAAAAAAGGTGGAACCATAGTATAAACGGCATCAGCATCGCTAAAAACCCGCGACAAAAATCCGAGATCAGTCACAGAACCAATTGCTGCTTTCGCTTTCATCGCCTCAATCAGCTCAACTTTTTCGTGCTTACTGCTAATCACAGTTACTTCATGTCCTTCCGCCAAAAGCTTTCTGGTTAAGGGCAAACTGATGTTTCCCAACGAACCTGTTACAACAAATTTCATCGCTCTATATATTTAATTGTGTGATGCTTGAACATTGCAAGGTTCGAAAAGTTCATCTTTGCCAGGATACGGTTTTAGTCAGGGCTTCACTCGAAGTGAAACCCTGACTAGTAAAGTGAAGCCCTGACTAACTTGATCGTACAATTCCGCTTTCATCTTGAAACTTTCTTTCTATCTTTGCGGCTCATTATCAAGAACCTTTATTACCAAGCAAAATGGAATATAAATTCTGGGAAATTGAGCCGAAATGGCAGCAATTCTGGGAGGAACACAAAACCTTCAAAACCGAAAACGACTTCTCGAAACCAAAATATTACGTGCTCGACATGTTCCCTTATCCATCCGGAGCAGGCTTGCATGTGGGTCACCCCGAAGGCTATACCGCCACCGACATCATGTGCCGTTACAAACGCATGAAAGGTTTCAACGTGTTGCACCCGATGGGTTGGGACGCTTTCGGTTTGCCGGCAGAACAATATGCCATTCAAACCGGTACGCACCCAGCCATTACCACGAACAAAAATTGCGACAATTTTCGCCGCCAGATCAAATCGCTGGGGTTGAGTTACGATTGGGACCGCGAAATCAATACCACCGATCCGAAATATTTCCGCTGGACGCAGTGGATTTTCACCAAATTATACAACACCTGGTTCGATGCCGAAACCGGCAAAGGCCGTCCGATCAGCGAACTGCCCATTCCTGCCGATGTTCAGGCACAAGGGCAAGTTGCTGTCAACAAATACATTGGCGAAAAACGCCTGGCGTATTACGACAATGCCCAGGTTTGGTGGTGCCAGTCGTGCAAAACGGTTTGTGCCAACGAAGAGGTGCTGACCGACGGTTCGCACGAAAAGTGTGGCAACCAGGTGATCCGCAAAAACCTGAAACAATGGTTGCTTCGCATTCCGCATTACGCCGAACGTTTGCTTCAGGGTTTGGACGGCCTCGATTGGCCGGAAGGTGTGAAAGACATGCAGAAAAACTGGATCGGCAAATCATCGGGAGCTGAAGTTGATTTTGCGGTTGAAGATTTGGATGAAAAACTAAGGGTTTATACAACTCGTCCTGATACTTTATTCGGAGCAACTTACATGGTTGTTTCTCCGGAACACCCGATGTTGAACAGTTTGGTTACTCCTGAATTTGCCGATGCGGTGAATGCCTACGTTCAGGCCGCCTCGTTGAAATCGGATTTGGACCGTACTGAACTGGCAAAAGATAAGACCGGAGTTTTCACAGGCCGCAATGCCATCAACCCGATTACCGGTCAACCAATTCCTGTTTGGGTAGCCGACTATGTGCTGATGGGCTACGGAACCGGTGCCATCATGGCTGTTCCGGCGCACGACACCCGCGACTTCGAATTCGCACAAAAATTCAATATTCCGGTGATCTGCATCCTCGATCCGAAGAGTGCCGACGACGAAACCCGCGCCAAAGTGCTGGCTGGCGAAGCTTGCTGGACCGAAGATGGCGCATACATCAACTCTGCAAATCCTGCCATTGGCCTCGACCTGAATGGCCTGAACAAAAAACAGGGCATCGCCAAAGTGGT
>Ga0116170_10004646_pt1 | contig 12491 bp, 6 predicted proteins | sample AD_JPNHW1_MetaG_FD_89797 | JGI IMG/M metagenome (GOLD analysis project Ga0116170, IMG submission 89797) | Active sludge microbial communities of municipal wastewater-treating anaerobic digesters from Japan - AD_JPNHW1_MetaG | ecosystem: Engineered > Bioreactor > Anaerobic > Digestate | place... | reverse complement strand
CCTTTTGTGACGTTGTGCCTTCGTGTGAGGCAAGGTCGACGGATAGAATTCTCATATCGCCGGGACCGCCAATCTCCTGATTGGCGCGAAACTATCGCGTCCTCTCCCCAGGATAAACGAGGGAACAAAACCACTCTCATCCCCCTCTTCTTTTGCCCCGCAAAACACAGAACAGAATCACCGCGCCGATCAGGAGATCGGCGGTCCCGGGTCATCCGTCCCTCGCATCGAGAAGGTCCCCCCGCGCCCTGCGGTCTGTTCCATCGTCTCCGCCCGAAAAATGCCCCCCGCCGCCTCGGCGATTGACCCTTGTCGCCCGGCGTGGTATGAAAGAGCGAAAAGTCGCGGGCTCCGCGCCACTCCGGGGAGCCGCGAGACACCCTATCGTCACAAGATGGAACCCCTATGAAACCGATCATTCTGGCAGGAAAAGCCGCTCTTTCCGACTTCCGCATTCAGGCGTTTCTCGACGAGGCGCACGAGGAAAATCTCCCCCTCGGCGGGGTCGAGGCGACGTTCACCTACTTTATCGAGACCGAAACCGGCGCGCTCGACGACGCGATCCGGGAGAAAACCCTGGCCCTGCTCGCCGCCGGGGGACCGCACACGGCCCAGCCCGGCGGCTTTTTCGTCACGCCGCGCAAGGGCACCATCTCGCCCTGGTCGTCGAAAGCCACCGACATCTTCCACAACTGCGGCCTTGAAACTATCCGCCGCGTCGAGCGCGGCATCTACTACCGCCTCTCCGGCCCGGACGGGACCATCATCCCGCTCAACCAGGCGCAACCGATCTTTCACATCCTCCACGACCGCATGACCGAGGGGGTGTACGCCGACGTGGACGACCTGTTCGAGCACCGGGCGCCCGCGTCCATGCGCGAGGTGGACATCCTCGGCGGCGGGCACGAAGCGCTCGAACGCGCCAACGTCGAGATCGGTCTGGCGCTCAGCGACGACGAGATTGACTACCTCTACACCGCCTACACGGCCATGCGGCGCAACCCGACCGACGTCGAACTCGTCATGTTCGGCCAAGTGAATTCCGAGCACTGCCGCCACAAGATTTTCAACGCCGACTGGATCGTGGATGGCGACAAGCAGGACCTGAGCCTCTTCTCGATGATCCGCAACACCCACAAGTTGCACCCCGAAGGCACCCTGAGCGCCTACGCCGACAACTCGGCCGTGCTCGAGGGGTCGCGCGACCGCTGGTTCATGGTCCAGCCCGACGCCGAAAAACGCTACGCCTATGTTGAAGACCAGATCGACATGATGATCAAGGTCGAGACGCACAACCACCCGACGGCCATTTCGCCCTACCCGGGCGCGGCGACCGGTGTGGGGGGCGAAATCCGCGACGAGGCGGCCACCGGCACCGGCGGCAAGACCAAGGCCGGCCTGTCGGCCTTCATGGTCTCGAACCTGCGGGTCCCCCATTTCCTCATGCCGTGGGAAGTCGAACACGCGGAGTTTCCCAGCCGCCTGGCCACCCCGCTCGAAATCATGCTCGAAGGCCCCATCGGGGGCGCGGCGTTCGGGAACGAATTCGGCCGTCCGCAGCTGTGTGGATTCTTCAAGACCTACGAAGAGCGCCACAACGGCCGGTATCGCGGGTACCACAAACCGATCATGGTGGCGGGCGGAATGGGTAACCTGCGCCGGTCCCATGTCGAGAAACACGACATCCCGGTCAACTCCTATATCATCCAGTTGGGCGGTCCGGCTCTGCGCATCGGTCTGGGCGGGGGCGCCGCCTCGTCCATGGACGCGGGCAACAACGCCGAGGACCTCGATTTCAACTCGGTCCAGCGCGGTAACGCGGAAATGCAGCGCCGCTGCCAGGAAGTCATTGACGCCTGCATCGCTCTCGACGACCGCAACCCGATCCTCTCGGTCCACGACATCGGCGCGGGCGGCCTCTCAAATGGCTGCCCGGAGCTGGTCTCCGAGATCGGGGGCAAGTTCTGGCTGCGCAAGGTCCACAACGAAGAGACCTCGATGAGCCCGATGGAAATCTGGTGCTGCGAGGCCCAGGAGCGCTACGTGCTGGGCGTCAAGGCGGAGCATCTCGACCTCTTCCTTGAACTGTGTGAGCGCGAGCGGTGCCCGGTCGCCGTCATCGGCGAGACCACGGGCGACCGCCACCTGACCCTCCACGACGAGCATTTCAACAACAACCCGATCGACATCGAACTTCAGGTCATCCTCGGCAAACCGCCGAAAATGCTCCGCGATGTCGAACGCCTGACCGAAGAACACGCGCCGCTCGACCTGGCCGAGGTCACGCTCGAAGAGGCGGTCGAGCGCGTTCTGCACCTGCCCGCCGTGGCCGACAAGACCTTCCTCATCACCATCACCGACCGCAGCATCACCGGCAACGTGGCGCGCGACCAGATGGTCGGTCCCTACCAGACCCCAATCTCGAACGTCGCGGTCACCACGCGCGGGTTCCAGTCGGTCGCGGGCGAGGCGATGGCGATGGGCGAACGCTCGAAGATCGCCGTGGTCAGCGCCCCGGCCTCGGGCCGCATGGCCGTGGGCGAGGCGCTCACGAACATCGCCGCGGCGAACATCGGCCCCATCGGCCAGGTGAAACTCTCGGCCAACTGGATGGCCGCCTGCGCCGAAAAGGGCGAGGACGCCAACCTCTTCGACACGGTTCAGGCCGTCGGCATGGAGCTCTGTCCCGAGCTGGGCGTCTGCATCCCGGTGGGGAAAGACTCGCTCTCGATGCGCTCGCTCTGGCAGACCTCGAAGGGGAAGGAAGAGCGCCAGATCGCCCCGTTGAGCCTGGTGGTCACGGCCTTCGCTCCCGTGGGCGATGTCCGCAAGACCGTCACACCCGACCTCAAGCGCGTCGAGGGGTCCGAACTGCTGGTGGTGGATCTGGGCCGGGGCCGCTGCCGGCTGGGCGGCGCGTCCGCGCTCGCGCAGGTTTATAACCAGGTCGGCAACGACTGCCCGGACGTGGACCACCCGAAGGACCTCCGCAATTTCTTCGCGGCCATTCAGGAACTGGTCGCAAACAACCTCCTCCTGGCCTACCACGACCGGTCCGACGGAGGGCTTTTTGTGACACTGGCCGAAATGGCCATCGGCGGCCGAATGGGCCTTCAGGCTGAAATCGGCGATCTGGGAGAAGAAGACCTCGCCGTTCTTTTCAACGAGGAACTGGGCGCCGTGCTTCAGGTGGCCGAGGAAAATTTCGAGCGGGTTCAGGAAGTCCTGAACCGCCACGGCCTCGAGGAAATGGTCCACGAAATCGGTTCCGCGACCGGCGACTCGACCCTGATGCTCCTGCGCGATGGCGAGGTGGTGTACGAAGAGACGGTCGCGACCCTCGCGCGCACCTGGTCCGAACTGACGTATCACATGCAATCGCTACGCGACAATCCCGCCTGCGCGAAAGAAGAGTACGACAACCGGCTCGACACGACCGACCCGGGCATCTCGCTCCACCTCACCTACGATCCGGAGAAGCCGTTCCAGATCAACACGGGTGCCCGCCCCCGCATGGCCATCCTGCGCGAGCAGGGGGTCAACGGCCAGGTCGAGATGGCCGCCGCGTTCGACCGCGCCGGGTTCGAGAGCGTGGACGTCCACATGACCGACCTGCTCAGCGGTCGGTGCGACCTGTCGAGTTTCGCCGGTCTGGTCGCCTGCGGCGGGTTTTCCTATGGCGACGTGCTGGGCGCCGGGTCCGGCTGGGCCAAGTCGGTTCTTTACAACGACCGCATCCAGACGATGTTCGCCGAATTCTTCGCCCGGCCCGGGACCTTCTCACTCGGGGTCTGCAACGGCTGCCAGATGCTGTCCCAGCTCAAGGGGATCATCCCCGGGACCGAACACTGGCCCTTCTTCACGCGCAACCGCTCCGAACAGTTCGAGGCGCGATATGTGACGGTCGAAATCCTCGACTCCCCCTCGATCTTCTTCAAGGGGATGGAAGGTTCGCGTCTGGGGATTCCGGTCGCGCACGGCGAGGGGTTCGCCAACTTCGGGGAGACGGGTTCGATGGAGGAAACGAAGACATCGGGACTCGTCTCGGCGCGGTATGTGGACAATCGCGGACAGGCGACCGAACGCTATCCCTACAATCCGAACGGATCGCCCGAGGGGATCACGGCTGTGGCGAGCCGCGACGGCCGCGCCATGGTCATCATGCCCCATCCCGAGCGCGCCTTCCGCGCCACGCAGCTTTCCTACGCCCCTGCGGGGATGTTCAAGGACGCCGGCCCGTGGTTGCGCATGTTCCAGAACGCGCGGACGTTTGTGGGGTAAGAAACGCGAAGAGAACGAGAAATTGCGCGGGATTGAAGGGGCATGGGCGAGACGCTCGTGCCGCTTCAATTTTGCGTGAGACAAACACCGGTTCTGAAGGAAAGTAATTGCCATGCCGGAACGCATCATTGTGACGGGTGGGGCGGGGTTCATCGGCAGTAATCTGGTGCAGGCCCTCAACGCGCGCGGACGCGACGATATTCTCGTGGTGGATCATCTCAACGCTCCGGGGAAGAATCAGAATCTGGAGCGCAGCCGCTTCGGGCGTTACTGCGACAAGACGGAATTCCGCGACCTTCTGCGTCAGGGCCGCATTCCCGAGGTCGAGGCCGTTTTCCACCTCGGCGCGTGCAGTTCCACCACCGAAACCGACGCGGCCTATCTCGACGACAACAATACCCGATACACCCGCGACCTGTGCGAGTGGTCCCTGAAGACCGGCGCCCGGTTTATCTACGCTTCCAGCGCGGCCACCTACGGCGACGGGGAAAAGGGGTATTCCGATGAGGATGCCGTCACCCCCACCCTGGAGCCGTTGAACCTCTACGGGCGTTCAAAACAACGGTTCGACCTCTGGGCTCTGGAAAGCGGGGTCCTCAACCGGATTGCCGGGTTGAAGTATTTCAACGTCTATGGTCCCGGCGAGGACCACAAGGACGCGATGCGCTCGCTGGTCAACAAGGCTTACGACCAGATTCGGCGCGAGGGGGAAATCACGCTCTTCCGGTCCCATCGGGAGGAATTCCGCGACGGGGAACAACGCCGCGACTTCGTCTATGTGGCCGATGCCGTGGCGGTCACCCTTTTCTTCTTCGACCACCCGGAGGTGTCGGGGTTGTTCAACTGCGGCTCCGGGGTGGCGCGGACCTGGGTGGACCTGGCGAAGGCGCTGTTTGCGGCGATGGATCTCCCGCCACGCATCCGTTTCATCGAAATGCTGGAGAGCATCCGGGACAAATATCAGTACCACACCCAGGCCGACACGGCCAAACTCCACCGGGCCGGTTACCCCACCCCCTTCTCCTCCATAGAAGAAGGGGTTGACCGCTATGTCCGCGAATACCTGGCGCGGCGTTGAAAAACCGCCGTTATCAACCTGAAAACCGCAGTTGAGCGCCAACGGCGCGAACTTATACCAGCCTTGGGCAAGCGAAGCGTCGCCCAAGGAAGAGTGTCCCCTCCTTTGTAAGGGCTGAAGGCCCGAACTATGAAAAAGGACAAAACGGCTGAATAATGCGGGCTTTCAGCCCTCGCCGGAGTAACCGATTGGTTTTCCTGGGGCGATGCCCCAGGCTGGTATAAATCGCGCCGTTGGCGCTTTCCATCCAAATTCCCCTGGCTCCCGACGCCTTTCCACATCTCCCCTGAATTCGCCTTCCAGGTGCCTTGAATTCCCCTTCCAGGAGTCTTGAATTCAACGGATTCCAGACGAACTACTCGCTCGACTGCGGTATTCCGGTTGATTCTTTTCCTTCAGCCTCGCGTTTCCGTTTCGGCGGGGCGGCGCAACACGCGCATCCCCAGGTTGTGGATTTCCTGGAGGGTTACGTGCCGTGAGAGCGCCAGCAGCAGGAAGTAGAGCGCCCCGTAGGGCAGGAAAAGCGCGGCGGTAAACAGGAACTCCCCGACGCGCCCCAGTCCCCCCGACCAGGCGAAGACCCCGGCGTGGCTCAGGCCATACAACGGCGCGGCGGCGAGAAAACCCGCCGCCAGCGGCTTCGGAAAAATATCGAGAACAAAGGGCCAGAACCGCTCCTCGATCGCCTTGAGAAAAATGACCGCATAATAGACCGTCCCCAGAATCATGGCGAGGACCGACCCCCAGGCGACGCCGATATAGCCGATCCGGATCACGAGGAACCAGCTCAGCAGAAGGTTGACGATTCCCGACAGAACGGTGGCGCGCATCTGGAGGTGGGGCAGGTGGCAGGCGTTACCGATTTCCATCGAGGCGGCCAGGGCGGTATTGGCCAGGAAGGCCAGGCTCAGGACACTCAGGGCCGTTTGCGCCTGCGGGATGTACTGGCCCGTCCAAGAATGGATGATCGGAGTGGCGGTGAAGATGACAAACAGATAGCAGGGGGTGCTGAGCAGAAAAAACCAGCGCGAAGTGAGCCGGTTGATCCGGCGGATCTGCGCCGGGTGTCCCTCGGTGGCGACCTGTGTCATCACGGGCAACAAGGCCGAGACCAGCAGTTTGACAAAGTCGCGCAACACCGTCGCGGCCTGCGAGCCGATCTGGTAGTTCCCGGGCGAGGGCTGGGGGTCCACGTAATGCGCGATGAAGGACTTGTCGGTCTGGCAGACGATCGTGTCGCAATTGGCGGAAATCTTGACGCGCCAGCCGAAGGAATAGAGGTATTTCAATAACTCGCGCATCGGGCGGGCGGGTTCTTTGTCGGGAATGCGGGTCAACGCCCCCGGCATCGCCAGCAGGTACAGGAGTCCCTGAATCAGGCCCGACCCGACCACCACCCAGCTGATGTGTTTCAACCGGATGACCATGTCGGCGTCGGCTTTCCCATCGTACCAGATGACCAGCGCCAGCCCGCCATAGTACGCCACCGCGTAGATCATGCTCAGGCTGTTGGCGAGCGAGTTGCGCTGCAGGGCCATCAGCAGGTGGTGCCAGGCGCAGAAGGTTTCGCTGAAGACCAGCGAGACGAGAAACGCCAGGAGCAGCCCCTGTCCCTCGGAGAACATCTCGGGCGCCATCCCCACGACCCGCATGACTGGCTTGATGAACAGCCACGCCAAAACCACGCACAGTGTGCTGTAGGAAAAATAGAGGACGACACTGGCCCCGAGGAGTTTGCGGATGTCGGCCCGGCGGCCGGTGGTCGCGTACTCGGCAAACACCTTGATGTAGCCGTACTTGAATCCCGGATCGGCCAGGGTGGCATAGAACATGCCGGTCAGAGCCAGGCTGTAAAGGGAATAGTAGCCCTTGCCCAGAAAGTCGTACAGGAGCGGCACCACCAGCAGCGCCAGAAACTTGAGCCAGAACCGTCCGATAAAGTTTGCGATCGTATTGAAGAGGAACAGACGGGTTTGAGTCGGGTGCGGCATCGCGGTCCAATCATCGGGCGATCAGGAGCAGAAGGGAGGTGACGCCGTTGACCAGCGCATGCGCCACCACCGGCGCCACCAGCGACCCGCGCCACTCGCGCAGCATGGCAAACACCAGGCCCAGCGTAAAGAGCAGGGGGAGGCCGAGAAGCCCCTGCGGGTGAAGCAGGGCAAAGACGAACGAAACGACGCATGCGGCGGGGACCGGTCCCCACGCCCGGCGCAGCGCCCCGTAGAAAATCCCCCGGAACAACAGCTCTTCCACCATCGGCGCGATCCCCACCGCCATCAGAAACAGAACGCCGACCTGAAGCGCCGACGAGGCGCCCAGCAGCTCAGGCACATAGGGGTGTCCCGCCGACTCGGGATCAATCCCCAGAACCCGGGTCAAAATATGGTATCCGTAAAAGGCGATGACGATCAGTGGGATGGCGGCCACATACCCCGCCAGACCCAACAGCGACTCGACCACCCAACCCTGTCCCCGGTGCAGTCCCGCCAGGCGTCCCGTCCAGCCGGCGGCGGCTCCCCGCAGGCGGGGCCAGAACGCCACCAGCGGCGCCAGCGCGCTCGTTGCCAGCCAGAACCACGGTCCCAGAACCCCGCCCAATCCCCACGCGCTCAACGCCTGACCCGTCAGCATGACCAGCGCCATCCAGCTCAGGTACGCCGTGAAGGTCTCGAACCCGATCCAGACCACGCCAGGCTCGGTCGGGTCCGAATGGGCGCCCCCGCGCATTTCGAGTCGTTGGGCGGTCAGGAGCAAAGCATAGGCGATCAGCAGAACCACTCCCGAGAGAAAAGCCGCCAGAAACCCGGCAAAGAAAACCAGCAAACCGTAGCTGGCCCGGACACAGTCTCGGTGGAGCGTTTCGCGCGCCTGGCGACCGGCTTCCGGGTCGGTCAGGAGCAGGGTATCCGCTTCCACCATCCGGCTGAGCCAGCCGAGATCCTCGCGCAGGGTTCCCAGTTGAAAGGCATTGGGCGCCTGGGGCGGTTCAGTACCGTAGAGTTGGATCACGATCCGGTTTTTGAACTGCTCGCCGGTGGAATGGAACGAAACAGCCAGAAGCCGACGGCGGAAGGTCTCCTGGAGACTGCGTTGTTTCAGATGCCCGGCAATGATGAGCGCCCGGCGCAACGAGCCGGGGTCGTCGGGCAGGTTCTCCAGCAGACGCCCGGCCATCTGTTGCGATTCCGAGGTCCACCCGGCGTCGGCCAGCAGGACCGTCCCCCCCACGGCCAGCTTGCCCAGCAACGCCCATTGCGGGTTGGTGGCGCGTTCACCATACGAGGTGGGCTGGGTCCGCAGAGTGGCCGTCTGGACATGTCCCGAGGTGAGAGTCCGGAATGCCTGACGCACGCTGGGGCCCTGATTGCGGACAACCAGCGCGCCCAGCGCCAGGCCGAACAGGAGGAGGGTCACGATTTTGGATCGCCGTCCGACCCGCAAAGAAGGAGCGGCTCCTTCCGGGGCAAACGGAATGTTCCGGGAGTCGGAAGTGCGGGAGGAGGGTTCGGATAACGGTTCAATACTCATCATCAGAACCCTATCACAACCGGCGGGATCGTCCAGAGAAAATCAGCGTTTGTCCGGGGCTTTTTCAGGAGTTGATTTCAACGGCCTTTTCAAATCGGAAATGACCCGGCCTTTGAGGGGGCTGGCGAATTTTCCGGACTGCCCGTCTGGGGACGGCATTGCCGTAAAGTCGGAAAACAGGCGGACTCCCCCGGGGGTGTCCCCCGAGCAGGTCGTGATTGGAACGGGGCGACTTTTCAACCCCCGGTCAGGGCTGTGGGGTTCCCGTATCGTCCGGGAGGGGGGAATTCCCGGCGCGCAGGTTCTGGAGGATTTCCAGAATCGCGTCGCGGTCCTCGAGGTCCGCCTCGACGATGCCCCATCCGTTGCGCATCTGGAACAGGCCGTTGTAGGCCGAGTCGTGGTAGGTGCGGATGGCGTAGTCAATCCCCTCCGCGTCGAGCATTGAACTCAACACCTGCGCCTCAACCTCGTTTTCCAGCGTGGCCACCTTGCCGTAGTTCGTCATCGAGTAACCTCCTTCTATTCCTAAATCATCTGTTTCTTCCGAATATTCCCCCAGTTGGAGATCCCCATTGATCCAGGCTTTCAACGATTTCTTATACCTTTTCCATGTCAGATCGTCTTTTTGAAAGACGGCAATCCGGTCGCGAAGTTCGGAATCGGTGATGTTCATAAATTGCCAGACTTGTTCGTCGAAATCGGAGTACACATCAAAGAGTGTATCAATAAAATAGTCTTCAGGAAACATGTCCTTTGTCTTGACGTCATCCAGTCCCAACTGCAAAGCCAGAAATTCATTGTCAAAAATATCATCGAGTTCGCTTCCCATCAGGCCGCCACACCAGACACATTCGGCCCCGGCCAGGATGGCGCTTTGGGCCAGTTGATCCATTTGCGCGGTTTTGTGTCCTGCCAAATCTTCATTCTGATAAATGAACAGGGAAAAATGCTCGGGGCCCGGTAGCCATTCGGTCACCGCCCCCAGATCATCCACCAGCAGCAGGTAGTATCGGTATCCTTCGTGTTCCGCGAGCAGCCTCAGCATGAATTTTCCCCTCCCCTGGTGACAGGAAAATCCCAAAGTTCGATACAGTGGAATAACCCCCAACTTATTGCCCCGGCAGGGGCAAAGGTCAGTAGCCGGGGGTGGAGCAAAGCGGAACCCCCGGATCTGTCCCCCTATTTTTCCCGCCCCGGAGGGGGCGGAGGAAAAACCGAAATGTCCGCAATAACTCGAGTGGAGCCATCTCATCGTCCTTCATAAAGTAACCGCCCTGCGCCTCTCCAGGGCGCCTAAGGAGACGACTCTTTTTCCGGGGGTTGCGCTTCGTTCCACCCCCGGCTGGCGACAAGTTTGCGAAGCACCTCACCTGTGCCCCTTCGGGGCACCTTCTCCCAATCCTTTCAAAGATTGAATCCTCGGCGAAACGGCGTTCTCAATCTTCCGTCAATTCCAGTTCCCCGTTGATCCAGGCCATCAGGGTTTTCTCATACCATTTCCCGATGACGTCGTCTTTCTGAAAAACGGCGACCCGGTCGCGAAGTTCCAGATTATTGGAGTCTTTGGAACAATTCATAAACTGCCAGACCAGTTCTTCTAGATTCGCCTCCACATCGAAAAGAGTGTCGATAAAGTAGTCTTCTGGAAACAGGTCCTTATCAACATCAGGGTCCAGCCCCAACTCCAGGATAACAGCCTCCTCATCAAAGAAGTCGTCAAGTTTGCTGCCCATCAGGCCGCCACACCAGACGCATTCCGCTCCGGCCAGAATGGCGCTTTTGGCGAACCGGAAATACCGATCAATGTCGGCCCGCTCTTCTATCTTGTTGTCTTCGTAAATGAACAGAGAAAAATGCTCCGGTCCCGGGAGCCATTCGGTCACCGTGTCGATCGCATCCACCAGAAGCAGGTAGTATCGGTACCCCTCGTGTTCCGCGAGCAACCTCAGCACAATCCACCACCCATTCCCCGCATACAGAGTGTGACCTTTTGGGGCGCCCCTTCAGGGCGCGAAGATTAAGGGGGGACACTTTTCCGTAGGTTCCCTGCGGTCACCTACGGCTACTCATAGGCAGCCCCTCCGGGGCTGGAAGACAGTCGTCCATGGCTTCCATGAAGGGACTGCGAAGCACTTCAAGGCACTTCTCTTCGGGGTCCAAAACGGCACCGATTTTCACAATACGAATTTCTTATGACTTTTTCAACACCCTGTTAAGGCCTTGATCCTTTACCTCATTGTCTGAAGGATCGAGATTTTTGAAGAAAAGGGGGGGTGTTGGCCCCGAAGGGGCCGCCCTTGAGTTGCTTCGCAGGCTTGTAAGCCAGCCGTAGGTGACCGAAGGGAACCTACGGAAAGGGTCTCCTGAAAGGTTTGCACCCTGAAGGGGTGCCCCAATGTATGAAAGATTAAGGGTTAAGGACAAGGCTCAATTCGATCCTGTTGATCCCGTAATCCTGTCCCTTTTTTCACCCAAACGACCAGGCGCGCCTCACCCCCGCAGTTTCTGGGCGAAGAGTTCGTTGACCATCTGCGGGTTGGCCTTGCCGCGGCTGGCCTTCATCACCGCGCCGACCAGGAAGCCCAGGGCGCGGTCCTTGCCCTCGCGGTACTCCTGCGCCGGGCCCGGGTTGGCCGCGATCACCTCGTCCACCCACGTTTCGACCTGACCGCTGTCCTTGACCTGGACCCAGCCCTTTTCCTCGACGATCTTCTTCGGGTCGCCGCTCCGGGCGGGATCGCCCGCCGCGGCGAGCATTTCGGCGAAGACGTCCTTGGCGATCTTGCCCGAGATGGTTCCGGCGTCGATGAGCGCGACGAGGGCCGCCAGGTCGGGCGCGGCGATGGGCGACTCGGACGGCTCCAGATCGCGGGCGTTGAGCTCGCGCAGCAGTTCGGTGGTGATCCAGTTGCTCAGGGCCTTGGGGTTGTTGTGCGCGGCCACGGCCTGTTCGAAATAGGCGGCAAGCGGCCGGGTGGCAGTCAGGATATCGGCGTCGTACTCCGAGAGGCCGTACTGCTCGATGAAGCGGGCGCGCTTGGCGGCGGGCAGCTCGGGCAGCTCGGCCCGGATGCGGTCGAGCCAGGCGTCGTCCACCTCGACCTCGACCAGGTCGGGATCGGGGAAGTAGCGGTAGTCGTGGGCGCTTTCCTTCGAGCGCATGGCGAGCGTGCGCTGGCCCGCTTCGTCCCACTGGCGGGTGTCGTGGATCAGTTTCTCTCCCTTGTCGAGCGCCCGGCACTGGCGGCGCGTCTCGTACTCGATGCACTTGAGAGCGACCTTCATCGAGCCGAGGTTTTTGATTTCGGCCCGGAAGTCGGGCAGTTCGGTCTGGCCCACGGGACGGTGCGAGATGTTCACCTCGAAGCGCAGACGGCCCTCGTGCATGTTGCAGTCGCTGACCTCGATGTACTCGAGCAGGTTCTTGAGCGCCTGCATGTAGGCCATCGCTTCCTCGGCCGAGCGGATGTCGGGCTCCGAGACGATCTCGAGCAGGGGCGTCCCCGCGCGGTTCAGGTCCACGAGGCTGTACTCCTCGCCCGTGCCTTCGGGGTGGACGTTCTTGCCCGCGTCCTCTTCGAGGTGGATGTTGTTGATG
>Ga0116170_10004645_pt1 | contig 12491 bp, 11 predicted proteins | sample AD_JPNHW1_MetaG_FD_89797 | JGI IMG/M metagenome (GOLD analysis project Ga0116170, IMG submission 89797) | Active sludge microbial communities of municipal wastewater-treating anaerobic digesters from Japan - AD_JPNHW1_MetaG | ecosystem: Engineered > Bioreactor > Anaerobic > Digestate | place... | reverse complement strand
CCGCCAGATGGTCCGCGGTCGGCCGGTTCCAGCGGTACCCCTCCGGCCCCTGAAACGCTGTGAACGTACCCAGGCAGGTTCGCGCGTCCCCGTCCACCAGCACAAAATCCTCCAGCCCATCGAAGGTATCGTCATAGGTGAGCAGGCTCATGTCTACCTTTTTATCCCGAAAGTACTCCGTTACCCCGCTCATGGTATTGCGGCCCATCCAGGTGCCTTCCATGCGCACGCTGCATCCCAGCGAATCCAGCACCGCCGCGCAAACAGCGGTTTCCCCACCGATCAGGCGATAGCGGGCTTTCAGCTCGCCGTAACCGTCGCGCGGGGGCATTCCATTTTGCAGCATCAGGCTTGTGGTCATCAGAATCTGTCCGTACAGATAAACATCCGATTGTTTCATACAGTGGTCTCCCCCGCCGTCAGGCAAGCGGAACGGTCTTCCCGCAGCGGTGCAGCACCACATGGAACGGCTTACGGCTGTCCGTTTCCACGGTGATATCGTCTCCACGCACGGTGAGCGTATAGCAGGCATCTACGTTTCCCTTCGTATCGGGGATGGTCAGCGTCAGTTCACCATCTTCCGGCTCGTACACATGCAGGGTTACGCCGTCGGCATAATCGTAATCCGCCTGCGTCTCACAGGAACCCATGGGCAATACGGTGTTCTGCCGCACCATCAGGGGCAGGCTGTGGAAATCATGCGTTTCCCGTACCCAGCGGCCGCCTTCCGTCACCTGCCCGTTCAGCAGGCTGGTCCAGCGTCCTTCCGGCAGATAGTAATCCACATGTCCGTCTTCGTGGAATACGGGGGCTACCAGCAGGCTGCCACCGAGCATATACTGCGTATCGCAGGGTTCAGCGGCGATATCGCCGGGGAACTCCAGCATCATGGCGCGCAGCACGGGCACGCCGTATTCGTGCGCTTCCACCGCAGCGTTGAAAATGTAGGGCATCAGGCGGCACTTCAGGTTCACAAACTCCTTCAGCACCACACAGCTTTCCTCGCCAAATAACCACGGGACCCGGTAGCTGCCGGAACCGTGCAGCCGGCTGTGGGAAGAAAGCATCCCGAACGCGCACCAGCGCTTGTATACATCAGCTGGCGCGGTTTTTTCAAAGCCGGAAATATCGTGGCTCCAGAATCCGAAGCCGGATTGCCCAAGGCTCAGACCCGCGCGAAGCGTTTCCGCCATGCTCACGTAGCAGGCGCTGTTGTCGCCGCCCCAGTGTACGGGGAACTTCTGCCCGCCCGCCGTGGCGCTGCGCGCAAACAGCATCGCTTCGCCCTTGCCGCGTTCCTGTTCCAGCAGTTCAAAAACCATCTGGTTATACAGGTAGCTGAAGTAATTATGCATCTTCACGGGATCGCTGCCGTCAAAGTACTTGACCCCGCGTACGGGAATGCGCTCGCCGAAATCGGTCTTAAAGCAGTCCACGCCCATATCCAGCAAGCGCTTGAGGTGGCCGCAAAACCAGGCCTTCGCTTCGGGATTGGTCACATCCAGTATCCCCATGCCCGGCTGCCACAGGTCGCTTTGCCATACATCGCCGTTTTCTTTTGCGATCAGATAGCCCTTCTCCATTCCTTCGGCGAAGAGGGGGCTGGCCTGCGCAATGTAGGGATTAATCCACACGCAGATATGCAGACCGCGGCTCTTGAGGCGCTTCAGCATCGCGCGGGGGTCCGGGAAAGTGTCCGGGTCCCACTCAAAGTCGCACCAGTTATAACCCTTCATCCAGAAGCAGTCAAAATGGAATACGTTCAGGGGGATCTGGTATTTTTCCATTCCGTCGATCAGCTTGGTCACCGTCGCTTCGTCGTAGCTGGTGGTAAAGCTGGTCGTCAGCCAAAGGCCGAAACTCCACGCCGGGGGCAGGGCGGGCCTGCCGGTGAGCGCCGTGTAGCGATCCAGAATCGCTTTGGGCGTCTCGCCGTAGATGATGTCGTACGTCAGGCTCTCGCCGGGGTGGCTGAACTGTACGCGCTCCACCTTTTCGCTGGCCACCTCAAAGCTAACGTCGCCCGGGGTTTCCACAAACACGCCGTAGCCGCGGTTGGTCATATAAAAAGGTACGGTCTTGTAGGATATTTCGCTGGCGGTTCCGCCATCCTCGTTCCAGCACTCCACGACCTGTCCGTTCTTAACATACGGGGTAAACCTCTCGCCGAAACCGTATACTTTTTCGCCCACATCCAGATAGAGTGAGTCGATCATGTAGCTTTTTCCGGTCGGTTTATGTAAGGCACGAGCCATGCCACGGTAGCCGGACTCGGTCAGGCGTTTGCCATCGGCCGAGTAGACCACGCTCCAGCCCCGCTGGGCTTTGCTTACGGTGGCTGTGAGTTTGCCGCTTTGAATGGTCAGTTCCTGTTCGTTCTCTTCGATCAAAGGTTTCACGGGTTCTTCCGTCAGCTCATATTCCGGTCCCTGTTCCTGCACGCCGGTGAAATGCCGGATGTTCACGCGCAGAACGTTTTCCATGGGGGCGCTGAACGCAACCGTGAGTACCGGGCCGGAGAGAGTGTCTCCGCGCTCGCGGATCGATACGCCGGGGCATAGAATCTCCACCCGATCCTTCGTGATCTTTGAGCGGTAGTATTCAACCGCAAAGCCAAAATCAAATTCCGGTTTTAACATCCAGTAGCCATTGGTAAACTTCATAAGCCGTGCTCCTTACCCGTATGGATTCAATTAATGGCCGTCCGCGGCGTTACTCTGTGCAGCTGTCGCAGGTGACCACGCCGCGTTCGGCATCCAGCATAACGACAGCGCCGGTTTTCAAAATCCGTGTGGCGTTCTCGGCGCCGATGATGACCGGAATATCCAGGCTCATCCCCGCAATCGACCCATGGCCATTGGGGTCTCCGTCTTCCAGAACCAGACCGGCGGCTTTGCGTACCTGAGGAAGCAGGCGGTTGGTCGTTTGATGAATCACCAGAATATCGCCGTCGTTAAAATTCTTCTCCGCGTCTGCTTCGCTTTCACATACGCACAGGCTGGCGCGAACTTTCCGGTGGCTTACGCCGTGGCCGGTGACCAGAATATGCCCTACCACGTGCACCTTCATCAGGTTGGTGGTTCCGCTGATGCTCAGCGGCACACCCGCCGTCATCACGACCAGTTCGCCGTTATGCAGCAGTCCCGCCTCTTCCCCGGCGCGTACCGCGCGTTCAAACAAATCGTCGGTATTGTGAATTTCCTCAATCTTCAGCGGGATTACGCCCCAGCTGAGGTTCAGCCTGCGACAGACGCTGTCTTCCATGGTGCAGCAAATGATGGGGCAATCAGGGCGGTACTTGGAGATCATCCGCGCCGTGCGCCCGCTTTTCGTCACGGTGATTATCGCGGCGGCTCCCAGGTCGTGTGCGCTGGTTACAGTCGCGTGGCTGATGGCGTTGGTCACGTCCGGAGTGTGTTCGTTCTCCCTCTCCTTAAAACGCTTCACATAGTTGATGTCCGCCTCTGCCCGGAAGGCGATGCGAGCCATGGTGCGAAGCGCTTCGACCGGGTATTGCCCCGCGGCGGTCTCGCCGCTTAACATGGTGGCGCTGGTACCGTCGTAAATCGCGTTGGCTACGTCGGTAGCCTCGGCGCGGGTGGGGCGTGGGTTGGTGATCATACTTTCCAGCATCTGCGTGGCGGTAATGACCTGCTTACCGGACGAATACGCCTTGCGAATCAGCATTTTTTGCAGCACAGGCACTTCTTCCAGCGGAATTTCCACCCCCAGATCGCCGCGCGCCACCATCACTCCGTCACTGACGCGCAAAATTTCGTCGATGTTCTTAACGCCCTGATGGTTTTCGATCTTCGCGATAATACCGATATCCTTGCCTCCGTTGCTGCTGAAAAGCTTGCGGATGTCCAGAATATCCGCGGCGCAACGCGTGAAAGACGCGGCGACAAAGTCAATGTCCTTCTCAATTCCGAACAGAATATCAGCTTTATCCTGTTCGCTTAAAAACGGCATGGACAGTTGCGCGCCAGGCACATTGACCCCTTTATGGTCACTGATGTCTCCGTCGTTTTCCACCCGGCAGGTGATCTCCTGATCCGTCAGGGAAAGCACCGTCAGGGAAATCAATCCGTCGTCCAGCAGGATCACTGTGCCTTCCTTTACATCGCGGGGCAAATCCTTATACGTAACCGTAGCATGTTTTTCATCACCGGCCACCGTTTCCGTGCACAGCACGAAGGTTTGCCCTCTTTTCAGGCTTACCTTGCCCTTGGCGAAGTTGCCCAGTCTGATTTCCGGCCCCTTCGTATCCAGCATAATGGCAATCGGCAATCCCAGTTCTTCCCGAAGCTTTTTCACACGGGCCATTGTTTTGCCGTGCGTCTCGTGCGTGCCGTGCGAGAAGTTGAGCCTCGCCACATCCATACCGGAACGCATCATTTCACGTAAAACATCGTCGCTCTCCGTGGCAGGGCCAAGCGTGCAAACGATCTTTGTTTTGCGATATCTCATAAAAAATCTCCTCACCCAACAGTTTCAGCCAGATCAGCAGCAACTCAATGTTTCGTTTCCAGATCAAGCAGGGCCTTTTTCAGCTGCAGCCCGCCGCCGTATCCTACCAGATTTCCGCCTGCGCCCACCACCCGGTGACAGGGGATTAAAATCGGCAGCGGGTTCCGGTGGTTCGCCATACCCACCGCACGGGCCGCGCGGGGCCGGCCGCACAGAGCGGCCAGCTCTCCGTAGGTAATGGTGTGCCCATAGGGTACGCTGGCTGTAAGCGTTTGCCATACCAGCGCCATAAAAGACGTCCCCAGCGGCGCAAGGCGCAAATCAAACGATGTTCGTTCCCCTGAGAAATATTCGGCCAGTTGTTTCTGTGCCCGGGAAAGCAGGGGCGTTTGCGCAGGGACATCCGAGGGATACTGTTCGCCGTTCAGGCGCAGTTCGCACAGAAAATCGCCCCGCTGAACCAGCGTCATCCTGCCCAGGGGAGTCTCCGCAACCGCTGTTTGACAGGGCAGACCCTTCTGTTCGGCATTTCTCGCTGCTTCAAAATCCAGTGTGATTCCCATGGCGATCTCCTCCTTCGGTTACCCTCGCGGTGCGGCGGGGATTTGGATGCGCAGGCTCTCCTCGCCGTAAACACCCTGTTTCAGTTTTCGCCATAATGTATATGGAGCAAGGAACAGCGCCAGGCAGCAGGCTGCCATGATCCCGTAATCCCGCAGGAGATTGTCGCTGCCGTCCACACTGAACTCCACCAAAACGCAACACAGGATCGCAGTGATCGCCACCAGCCAGGTGATGATCAGCCGCAAATCCGCGCCGCGCGCCCGTAAAAAGAGCAGCATGTAAACCGCTAACCCCGCCAGCAGAATGCCGCCAAGTACCCTGTGGTTCGTTAAATCAAGCACATGGTTGATCGGCCGGATCATCAGATACCCGACCAGCGCCACGGCGGGCAACAGGAGCCACGCGACAACCGTCGTCTTGCGTATCTGGCGGATATGCGCATACCGAGCGCCCAGAATCGCCAGCACCACCAGCGGGAGTAACGCGCAGGCAAGCTGCTGCACCCGGATGAATCCGGCCACCATATGTCCGTCGTCCCGCAGGCTTTCCAGAATAATCTGCATTGCGCCAAGCAGCGCGTATACCAGCATCGCCGTATCCCCGGCACGTGTTTTCCGATCCCTTGTGCGCCCAAAAAACAGAACCAGCGAGAGGATCAACAGCAGTGCCGCAGCGGCCGCTTCATACCGGTATACCGCCATGCGCAGCAGGGTAAGCGTGCCCATTTTTTCAGTAACGAACAGCCACGGCATGATCTGGGCCAGCGATGTGGCTTCCACCTGCCGTCCGATTCCCAGTTGGCCGTCGGTAAACGCTTCGGCCAGCCGAAGGCCAATCAGAAGAAACCCGATCGGCGCGACAGTCACATCCAACAGAACGCCGAAGCGTACTTTCCGGATTTTCGCCGTCAGCAGAGTCGCCAGAAACAATCCGCACAGCGCGCCGATCAGGCTGTATCCCCCGTCCCAGAAATGCAGCATCAGCCACGGCTGCGAAACACTCTCGGTGAAGTAGCTGTAATTAACCGCACAATATCCCAGTCGCGAAAAAAGCAGCCCCATCGGCAGGGCAAACAGGCCATACCAGCGCACCGTTCCCGCAGGAAGGCGCCTCACATAGCCCAGTACACCCGCAAGGCAAAGATATGCAAGCGCGCTTGCCCCAGCGATCAGACCGTACCAGTACCCAGTAAGTCCCAACACGGAAAAGGTCACGGCCGCCGCCTCCTTATTGCGCTGCACCCTGTTCGGTAGCGGACGCAAAGTAAACGATGTCGTTAACCGAGCGTTCCTCTACCCCTTTGATGCTCAACAGCTGGTTGTGATACACCAGCGCCGAGCTGTTGCCGCCGTCCAGATTATATGCCTGCTGGCAGCCGATCTGCGCCATAAACTTGGCCAGCGTCGGCAGCGTAACCCCCGCAGACTCATCAATACGCCCGTCCACCGTCACGATGGCGTAGGCGAGAGGGCCGATCTGCCCGATCGCGGCACGCGGTTCCTGCCCGTAAGGGTTCCATCCGTACTCCTGCGAAATGTCGCAGAGATTGCCGTCCATCACCAGCGAAGGTCCGAAAAAGAAGGCGTTCACAATCTGATGGGTTTGCAGGAGGGTGACAATGGCGTTCTGCTGTGTCTGTTTTCCGGCGGGCAGCAGGTGAAAATCCGCGTTCTCATCAATCAACAGCAGGTCGTAATTATCGCTCACTTTTTTACGAACCGTCTGCCCCTGCCGCACAATGTAGCCGCCCGTATACTTGGAATAGAAGTCGCCGTTTACCGCCACGACAGCGTTCACGCTTTTCGCAAGCGTCGTGGTAGGCGCGGTGCGCGTGCTGTTCAAATCCCCCGCCACGGCGGTGCGCAGCTGCGACGGCGTGGCAATTTTCACATACGCGACGTGGTAAATACTGTCGTCCTGTTTCACTTGCTGTATCTCCACGATGATCGTATCATCGCGGTAACCCGTGTCGGTAAAGTTCGCTTCCACCGGTGCGCGGCCGACGGTGTTGATATCCTCGTCCAGACTTGCGATATCGTTCACAGGCAAAATGTCGCTTATCGCGGCGCTGGCGAGAATCCGAAACGGTTTCAGCTGTGCCCCGAGATCAGCGGGCACCTCGGCTTCGTCGTCGTCACCCCAGTCCATCGGCGCGTCGTTCTGGTATTGTTGCCGGGCTGTCTGCAGGATCGCGCCGGATGGCACTGCAAAGGTTAGTGATAGCGCCATCGCCGCAACAAGCAGTGTAATCAGCGTGAGAGTCAGTCGAGATCCTCTATGGTTGCCCTTCATGTACGAATTCGTCCCTTTCTTTATCATTTCACGCGCCGTTTTCCCGAAGTCAGGCGTGAAATCTGCCATAAATTATTATACATGATCGCACTGTTCACGGCAAGGATGAAACGGTTTCAACCCTTCACAGCCGGCGCGTTTCGTCCAGAAAGCGCTGCTCGTTCAACAACGCTTCCAGCATATACACGTTGCGGCACAGCAGCGTGCCCGCCTGTTCGACAGCGCTGATAAATTCGCCGCTCATGGCGCGCAACCCGCCCTGTTCCGTAAGCGGGCACACCGCCCACGCACGCGGGTCTATCTCGGCTTCTGCATGTGCGTTATCCCCGCCTTCATCCGTTACCACCTTGATATGGAGCGGAAAAACGCGGCACGCCAAGGGGCGATGGGCCCGGTCGCACTTTCCTTCGCAGATGAGTTTTTTTCCACCTTTATAAAGCGTATCGTCGTTTTCCAGCCGAAAGGCAAACCCTTCGATCGGTTCGCGGTAGAGACGCTCCTCATACGGCATCAGCAGCATCCCGTTTTCCCCGGTTTCATCTGCCTTGCAGCAGGCCCCGCCGCAGATACGCCCACAGTCGGTTTTAAGCGGCGTGGCATCTTCCAGCAGTTTTCGCGCCTCGCGCAGCGTTTTCAGCGCAAATGGCGCGTACAGGATTCCAAGCAATTTACCCATGACAGCCCTCCCCGTTTCGCCGTTATCCGGCTTCGCGGCGCCCCCATCATAACAAAGCCGGGCATGCTTTTCAAGCGGTACGGATGCACTTTACCTGTTTCAAACGTAAACTTCATTCAATTCGACTTGCGTTCTGATCCGGTGGCGCGCAAACTGAAGAGGACGGTTCGTTTCGCCCTACGGCGATTGACTTTGCAGCCCGTCCGCGCTATGATATTTTCATGGCGGCTGCGCCGCAATTGAAGGAGGAAAAACCTCATGAAACTTGACACGAGCCGAACCGTCCGAGTCGGATTCGCGTTCCTCTCCATCTGTGCTTTCTGGCAGCTTTACGACAACGTGGTCCCCCTGATCCTCAAATTCACCTTCAATATCCCGGATGGGCCCAGCGGTATCGTGATGTCACTGGATAACATACTGGCGCTGTTTCTGTTGCCGCTGTTTGGCGCCCTTTCCGACCAGACCCATACCCGCCTTGGCAGGCGCACGCCTTTCATTCTGGGCGGCACGGCCGCGGCGGTGCTGCTGATGAATCTGCTGCCCATCGCGGATAATGCCCACAGCTTCTGGCTGTTTATCGTAGCGCTGGCGTTGCTGCTGGTTGCTATGGGCACTTACCGCTCCCCCGCCGTGGCGCTGATGCCGGACGTAACCCCTAAGCCTCTGCGCTCCAAGGGCAACGCAATCATCAATCTGATGGGCACGCTGGGCGGCATTTTTACGCTGGTCGTTACCAAGTTTCTGGTGTTTGACCGTGCCGACGGTTCCAGCGACTATACCTATCTGTTTATCGCGGTCGCGGTACTGATGGTAGCCGCCGTTATCGTTCTGTTGCTTACGGTAAAAGAGAAGAAGCTTGCGCAGGAAACCGCCGTTGTGAACGATGCTTACGACGCGGCGGAAGCCGCCAAGCTGCCGCCGGAAGAGCGCAGGGCCGAAGAAGAAGCCAGCCGGAAAGCCAAGGCAGGGCTGCGCTCCCTTTCGCCCGAGGTGCGGAAAAGTCTGATGCTGATCCTGTTCAGCGTGTTTTTCTGGTTTATGGGGTACAACGCCGTCACCACTGTGTTTACAAAGTACGTAATCGTGCAGTGGGGGTACGATCTCAGCACCGCCTCCAACTTCCTGATGATCGCCACGGGCGCGGCCATGCTTTGCTACATCCCGGTGGGCATGCTTTCCTCCCGGTTTGGCCGCAAGCGGATGATTCAGTTCGGCGTGATTCTGCTGGCCCTGAGCTTTGCTGTGCTGGCCCTGTTCAGTAAATTCTCACCGTTACTGTATGGCCTGTTTGCGCTGGTCGGTGTCGCGTGGGCCACTATCAACGTCAACAGCTATCCCATGGTAGTGGAGATCAGTAAAAGCGGCGACGTGGGCCAGTATACCGGGTATTATTACACCTTCTCCATGGCCGCGCAGATCGTGACCCCCATCCTGAGCGGTTACCTGATCCAATACCTCGGGTATCGCGTGCTTGCGCCCTACGCGGCTCTGATGGTGGCTATATCCTTTATTACCATATCGCTTACCCGGCACGGCGACGCTCGGCCCGAGGCCCCCAAGAGCGCGCTGGAAGCATACGACGCGGGAGATGATTAACCTTGGTGTGGTATCTTTGGCTGATAATCGCGGTTGCTTTTCTGTTCGCCCTGTATCTGTATCTGATTGCCCCAAGCCTGCGCCACCCTGCGCTGGGAGTGCTCGGCGGAAAATATTACGCGCATCGCGGTCTGCACGACGGCAACCATGCCGTACCGGAGAACAGCCTTGCGGCTTTCCAGCTGGCGGTGGAAGCGGGATATGGGATGGAACTGGATGTGCAGCTGACAAAAGATCATGTGCTGATTGTCCATCACGACGGCAACACCCGCCGCGTCTGCGGCGTGGATCGGGAGATCTGCAACACTCTTTACGAGGAGCTGCCTCCCCTGCCGGATGGTTCCCCTATCCCTACCTTCAGCGATGTAATGGCGCTGGTAGCCGGGCAGGAACCGATGATCGTAGAGGTCAAACCGGACGGTGATCCGCTGGCAAACGCCGTGGCCGCCCGCGAGGCGCTAAGTACCTATCCCGGGCCGTATTGCGTGGAATCCTTCCACCCGCTGGTGGTACGCTACTTCCGCAAAAACGCGCCGGATGTGCTGCGTGGTCAGCTGGCGATGGGCGGCCCCTATCACGCCGGCGAGACCAATCGCGTTCAGTTTACAGTGTTGAAATACATGCTGCTCAACTTTCTGGGGCGGCCGCATTTTATCGCTTATTCCTGCGCGCTGGATCGCAATCTGTCCATGGGGCTGATGAAACGGCTCTTTCATCCGATTCTGGTTGCGTGGACCGTGCGGGATCAGAAGACCATGGACTACGCGCAGGCCCAGTACGACCTGCCGATTTTCGAATTGTTCACCCCTAAGCCCAAACAGTAAGCGACAGCTTGAGCATGTCTATTCCCACGCAGGATCGTTAGTCCTTTCAGGCCCGTATGCTCTTTAGCGCATGTCGTGCAGGGAAACACGCGTGTAAACGCAAGCCCCTGCACGACAGAGCCATAAAAAGCGACGGGTTCCTTTTTTCGGTCATGTCTGCCAGTCATATCGCCGTATTGCAGCATAAGGCTATTCGTGGTAGAATACGGAAGGTTCCACCACCACATTTTGCGGCCAGAGCTGCTTGCGGCTCGGGAAGGCGGCGTACCTGTGCAATTCTGCACTCTCTTCAGCGGTTCCAGCGGCAATGTTGTTTACCTCGCCACCGACCGTGGCGCGGTACTGATTGATTGCGGCATGAGCGGTAAACAGACCTTGGAAGCGATGGCGAAAGCCGGGCTGGACCCCGCGGCAATCCATGCGATCCTGATTACGCACGAACACAGCGATCATATCAAAGGCGTCGGCGTTGTCAGCCGCAAGCTGGGCGTGCCCGTCTACGCGACCGAAGGCACATGGAGCGGGATGCCCGCTTCGCTTGGCGAATTTTCCGCCTGCGACCGGGTCGTAATCTCCGCAGGAGAGAGCTTTTTTCTCGATGATATGGAGATTGTTCCTTTTTCGATTCCCCATGACGCGAACGACCCGGTGGGCTATCGTTTTTTTACCGGTCGCCACAGCGTAGCCATCGCAACCGATCTGGGGTACTTTTCCCAAACGGTGTGCGATGCGGTATCTGGTTCGGAGATCGTTCTGCTGGAGAGCAATCACGACCCGGAGTTGCTGAAAAACAACCCGCATTATCCGGCGATGCTGAAGAAGCGGATTCTGGGCAAAAAGGGCCATCTCAGCAATGACGCCGGGGCGGAGGCGGCTGTGCGGCTGGCGCAATGCGGCACTAAACACCTGCTGCTGGGGCACCTGAGCAGCGAAAACAACACCCCGGAAATAGCCTACCGCACCACGCACGCGGCGTTAACCTCCGCGGGAGCCTGTGTGGGCGAAGACATCAGCCTGCACGTCGCCGCCCGGTATCAGGCCAGTTTCTTATACCGTGTGTAAGCTGCCCCGCCCTCACCTGTACAAAGGCCGCTCAGCAGGAGGAAAACATGGATTTTCGCGTAATGGATGAAACCGTTGTCTTCGAAGGTCATGGGCTCACGTTGCTGGTAAATGACGATTGCGGATGCGTTTTTTCGGACGGGTGCCGCATCCGGGATATTAACGGCGCCGTGCACCTTGTGGAGCACGTCACCCGGCAGGAAGATTTAACCTGCCTGTTTATCCGCAATGGCGACGCAGCGTATTTTGACCGTCTTTTCCGCAATATTCGGGTGGACGCGACGCTGTTTGTGCTGCTGGAAAGGGACGAATAAATGGCGTTCACCATTCTCTGCGTTGGCAAGGCCCGGGAACGTTTTTATGCCGATGCGGTCATCGAATACCGCAAGCGCCTGTCCGCATTGGTTCCCTGCGAAGTTGTCGAAGTGCCGGACGAACCGGAGCCTAAGCAGCTGTCCGACGCCGCGATTGAACAGGTGAAACGTGCAGAAGGCGAACGCCTGCTGAGCCGCATTCCTTCCGGCGCGTATGTTTTTGCCTTATGCGTGGACGCAAAACAACCCACCAGCGAAGAACTGGCCATGAAAATTCAGTCGCTCTTTAATACAGGTCGCAGCGATCTGTATTTTGTGATCGGCGGCTCGCTGGGGCTAAACGAAAACGTTCTGCGCCGGGCGGACGAAAAACTGGGGCTAAGCCGCCTTACGTTCCCCCACCAGCTTGCGCGCGCCATCCTGGCGGAGCAATTGTACCGCGCCGCAAAAATCAACGCGGGCCAGCGGTATCACAAATAAGCGTTTGAATTTTCGCTATTTCGGAACCAAACCGAATTTCGCTCGTCTGATTAGTGAAACAAAATCAGGGAGGGATCGGGATGAAGAAACTGCTTGCGCTTATCAGCGCGCTGTTCATTGCAACGTTATCGTTCGCCGCCTGCGCAGAAGCCACCGCTACGCTGGAGGGGTTGATTACCGAGATCGACGACGGCTATTTTCTGATGAACGATG
>Ga0116170_10004643_pt1 | contig 12493 bp, 11 predicted proteins | sample AD_JPNHW1_MetaG_FD_89797 | JGI IMG/M metagenome (GOLD analysis project Ga0116170, IMG submission 89797) | Active sludge microbial communities of municipal wastewater-treating anaerobic digesters from Japan - AD_JPNHW1_MetaG | ecosystem: Engineered > Bioreactor > Anaerobic > Digestate | place... | reverse complement strand
CAGGGGGCAAAGAACAGCCTGCTGAAGCAGGCCAACGTCACCGGACAGATCGGATGGAATCTCTCGGTTTATCATGGCTGTATCTGACTTTTGAATTTTCCTGTGTTTCCTTTTGTCGCCTGAGTGGATTGCCCGGGTGTCTCAGAGTGTTTTCGATGAGACACTCAGGGCTGATTCGATACACTTGAGTCTGTTCTGATACATGACACTTGAGACAATTGGCGTGTCGCCTCGATTCTATAAATTCAATATCTCTTTGAATATCAATACCCTACGAAAAATTACCGCATTTCCCATCCCTTGGCCCGGGAGATGCAAGGAGGGAATGTGTATGCAACACCCCGAGCGAAAGCGAGGTTGAGACCATGAACACTCTCTCGTGTCAATTCATCCGCAAGGCGCTCGATTTTTCGCGCGAGTTGATCATTCTGGCCGATGAAGGCGAGGCCAGCAGTGAGGATGATGGTTGCGTTTTGCTCTTCGGTGTGATAAGAGATTGTGCATATCAAATACGAGCCAGCGCTGAGCGCGAGAAGCAGACCCATGCGGCCCGAGGCTTGTGGGATTCCTTTTCGGCAAACGGTTCTGACGACCGAATCCGGTAACTCTGACCGATCCGCCCGGCGCGGTTCGTGTCCTTAAATTCCCTCAGTTAAGGAGAAGACAAACATGTGTACCCTTGTCACGAAGCAAGCCCCCGATTTCACCGCCACCGCCGTTCTGCCCAACAACACCTTCAATGAGAAGTTCCAACTGTCCGCCCTGCAGGGAAAGTATGTGGTTCTCTTCTTCTACCCGCTGGACTTCACGTTCGTTTGTCCGACGGAAATCGTGGCCTTCGACAAGAAACTGGCCGAATTCAAGAAGCGCGACTGCGAAGTGATCGGTGTGTCGGTGGACTCGCACTTCACCCACCTGGCGTGGAAGAACACGCCCCTCGAAAAAGGCGGGATCGGCAACATCCAGTATCCGCTGGTTTCCGACCTGAGCCATCAGATCTCGAAGAGTTTCGGAGTTCTTCTGGAACCCGGTTCGGTGGCCCTGCGCGGCCTTTTCCTGATCGACAAGGGCGGGGTGGTGCGTCACGCCGTCATCAACGACCTGCCGATCGGCCGCAGCGTCGAGGAGGCCCTCCGCACGCTCGACGCCTTGCGCCACTTCGAGGAGCATGGCGAGGTTTGCCCGGCCAACTGGCACAACGGCGAAAAGGCGATGGCTCCGACTGCGGACGGAGTGGCGAAATATCTTTCGGAGCAAAAATAACCTCCCGATTTTCCCTTTTTCCGGGTGGGGGAGGTGGTCTGGAGTCTCCCCGCCCCGGAAGGAGGAAGGGACGAATCGGGAGAGTTCTGAGACAGATTCTGAGTTCAGGAGGTGCCTACCATGCCAAAGCGCAAAATCATTAAGATTGACGAATCCAAATGCACGGGGTGTGGCGAGTGTATTGTCAATTGTCACGAAAACGCCCTCCAGATCATAGACGGCAAGGCGCGTCTCGTGAGCGATGTTTATTGCGACGGCCTGGGGGCTTGTCTGGGCAGCTGTCCCGAAGGGGCGATCACCATCGAGGAGCGGGATGCGGATGCGTTCGATGAAGAGGCGGTTCGGGCTCGTCAGCCGCGTCAACAGGCCCCTGTGGGCGGCGGGTGTCCCGGGTCGGCGGTTCGAAGTCTGAATGGCCTGGGGGCTTCCTGTCCGGCGGCGGCCCGGTTTGAACCGGATGAACGCGAGAAGGTCGTCGCCACCCGGCCGACTCCCGCCGCATCTTCTCCTTCCCGTTTGACCCACTGGCCGGTCCAGTTGAGCCTGGTGCCGCCCACGGCTCCGTTTCTGCGCGGCACAGACGTATTGCTTGTGGCGGATTGTGTCCCGGTGGCCGTTCCCGATTTCCATGAACGGTTCCTGAAGGGACACGCGATGTTGCTGGCCTGTCCGAAACTGGACAATGTGTCGGCCTACATTGACAAGATGGTGGGGATTCTGGAGGGATCGGGTCTGAAAAGCCTGACGATTCTTCATATGGAAGTGCCGTGTTGTTCCGGCTTGAACCGTCTGGTTCGTCAGGCTGCGATTCTGGCCGATTCTGCGATCCCCGTCAAGGAAATCACGCTCAGTCTGACGGGGGAAGTCGTTTCGGAGGAAGAGTGGGAGGGAGTGGCCGAGACTTCGACCCATCCCGGCAGGTTCTGATGTTTCCGCCGAGAGAGCCCGGTGAGGAGCGTGGGTGCGAATCCTGTTCTCTGATTTGATCTTTCTGGAAGAGAGTATTTTGTCGGGTTGGCAGGAGCCGGTGAGACCATGATGATGGATATTCAGGTCCCGGAGAATTGCGTGAGACAGGAAACAAGCCTCTTGAACCATCTGGCGGGACAGAGCAGTTCCTATTTGCTCCAGCATGCGGGTAATCCGGTGGACTGGTACCCGTGGGGCGAGGCCGCTCTGGAACGTGCCCGGGTGGAAAAGAAACTCATTTTTCTTTCCATCGGGTATTCGGCCTGTCACTGGTGCCATGTGATGGAACGGGAGTCTTTTGAAGATCCAGAGACGGCCCGGATTCTCAATGCGCATTTCGTCTGTATCAAGGTGGACCGGGAAGAACGGCCGGACTTGGACGAAATCTATATGGCGGCCGTCCAATTGATGACCGGTTCCGGGGGGTGGCCTCTGAATGTTTTTCTGACCCCGGATCTTGCCCCCTTCTGGGGCGGGACTTACTTTCCGCCGGTCGAGCGCGCCGGTCTTCCGGCTTTTTGCGACGTTCTGGAATCGCTGATCGAAGTCTGGCAGGACTTTCCCGATCGGATCCGCCAGGATGGTGCCGAAATGCGGAAAGCTTTGAAGGAATTCTGGAAAGTGACGCCCTTGAACGGCCACCCGTCCGGTGAAATTCTCTTTACCCGGGCGATGGACGAGTCTTCTCGGGCGTTTGATTCCGTGTGGGGCGGTTTCGGTCTGCAACCGAAGTTCCCGCCCTGGGCGAGTCTTCGATTTCTGATGCGTCAATATACCCGGAGTGGTCAATATGAGGCCTTGCAGATGGCCGACGTTACGCTCGACTGCATGGCGCGTGGCGGAATCCATGACCAGATCGGGGGTGGGTTCCACCGATATTCGACTGATCGGCAATGGCGCCTTCCCCATTTCGAGAAAATGCTCTATGACAACGCGGCGGCGGTCCTGACTTACCTCGAAGCCTGGCAGATCACCCGCAAGCCGTGGTACCGTCAGGTGGCGGTGCGTACGCTGGATTTTCTTTTGCGCGAGATGGGGAATGCCGGCGGAGGATTTCATGCTTCACTGGATGCCGACAACGCGGGACAGGAGGGCGAGTATTACCTGTGGACCCCGCAGAAAATCGAAGCGGCGGTGGGAGGGGAGAACGCCCGGTTTCTGGGGGGGCTCTATGGCCTTCCCCGTGCCGGTTCTTCGGAGGTGGGACCGTCTGTTCTGCAGTTGGGCCACCCCTCGGAAGAACGCTGGCCGGTTTCCGAGGCCGACTCCGCTCGGTTTGAAGCGCTGCGATCCGATCTTCTGGCCTTCCGTGAGCGGGAAACTCCCCCCGGCAAGGATACGAAGATGATTGCCTCGTGGAACGGAACGGTTCTTTCGGCCCTGGCCTGCGCCTCCCAGATTCTCCAGGTTGAAGCGTATCGAATGGCCGCCGGGGAAACGGCGCGCTTTCTTGTCGAACGGATGGTCGAGAAGGGAAAACTGATTCACTGCTGGTCGCCAAATCATCCCCTGTCCCCGGAAAGAATTCCGGGTTTCCTTGACGATTATGCCGATGTCATTCTGGGGTTACTCGATCTGTACGAATCCACTTTCGATCCCCGCTGGATTCAGGAAGCGGACACCCTGATGCAGACCCTGCTTTCGGAATTCTGGGATGAAGAGGCGGGGGGATTCTATTATACTTCGAGGGCGCATCGGGACGTTCTGATGCGGACAAAACCGACGCAGGACAACGGTATTTCGTCCGGGAACGCTTCCGCCACGTGGGGGTTGCTGCGCCTGGCGCGATTTCTGGACAAGCCGGATTATGCGGACCGGGCTGAGCGGGTTTTCTCGCTTCTGTCGGATCAGTTGAACCGGCATCCCCTTGCGTATTCCCCCCTGTTGCTCGCTCTGGATTTTCATCTGTCCCCATCTCTTGACATTGTTCTGTGCGGGAAACAAAACTCGGAGGGGATCGGGCGGTTCCGCCAAGTTCTGTCGGAGCGGTTCCTGCCCGGTCGGGTTCTGGCCTTTCATGAATCGGGGGAAGGAATGGTTGATAAGGCTTCCGGACAGATGCCGCTTCTGAGCGGGAAACAATCGCTTGACGGGCAACCGGTTGCCTATGTCTGCCTTGACCGAACCTGCCTGTCCCCCATTCAATCGCCGGAAGAATTGGGCCGGATATTGGATAGCAAGACGGTTGATAATCTGGCCGGACCCTGTTAAAGTAAGTTCACTTGGCCAATAGCGTAGCCGGGTCTTCAGAACAGGAACGTGAAACAGATGAAAGGCAGGTGAGGATCGTGCATCCCGATCTTGCAAAATGGCAAAAGGAACATCTCGCCGAGGTGGTGAAAGCCATCGAGGCGACCTATGTGGACGATAAGGGGATCAACCATATAGACGGGTTCAATCTTCCCCGGCGGCAGGCCGTCTATGAGATTCTGACGGCGTTGTTCAAGATCATCTACCCCGGCTATGTCGGGGAAGACCTGGTGCGCCGCTCCAATCAGGGATATTATATTGGCGGTCTGCTGGCCGAGGTGGCCGACAGTTTGACCGAACAGGTTTCCAAGGCATTCCGTTACCGTTGCCGGCTTCAGAATTGTGAGTCCGCCGAGTGCGATCATGCCGCCATCGGGGTGGTTACCCATCTTCTCGAGCAACTGCCGGTCATCCGCGAAGCGCTCAAGGAAGACATTGACGCCGCCTACGAAGGCGACCCGGCTGCCTCATCGCTCGAAGAAATCTGTACGAGTTACCCCTTTATCACCGTCATCACCGTCCACCGGATCGCGCACGAGCTCTACCTGAGCGGGGTGCCGCTGATTCCCCGGATCATGTCGGAGTATTCGCATGGCCGGACCGGGGTGGACATCCACCCGGGCGCCCATATCGGGCGGCATTTCTTCATTGACCATGGAACGGGGGTGGTCATCGGGGAAACGGCGGAAATCGGGGACAATGTCAAACTCTACCAGGGGGTGACCCTTGGCGCTTTGAGTTTCAAGAAAGATGAATCCGGCGCGCTCATCAAGGGAGGAAAACGCCACCCCACGATTGAGTCGAACGTGACGATTTATGCCGGGGCTACCATTCTGGGAGGGGACACGGTGATCGGTTCCGGTTCGACCATCGGCGGCAATACGTGGATCACGTCCTCCATGTTACCCAATTCGCTGGTGCTTCTGGGACAGGACGGACACCAGACGATTCGCCGTAAAGGTGAAGGAATCTGATTTCTCATCAATCGTTGGAGATTTGTGCGGGGATTGGTAAGTCTTTCGTCACCTGTTGTTCCCCCGAGAAGGGGTTCCTGATATAGGAAAGAAGCCGTAGGGGCGGGTTTGAAACCCGCCCCTACAGAAAATTGGGGTTCGAAAAACCCCGAACAGAGAATGGTTAACGGGTTACGGGGCTTGATTCCCATAAATTTTTTGTGCGGACGGGAGACGGGGATGGGACAGAGCCTGGCTGGATTTTTTGAGACGCATTCCCCCGTTCTGGCCGCCCTGCTGGCCACCCTGTTCACCTGGTTCCTGACGGCCGTGGGGGCATTTCCCGTCTTCTTCACTCGGAATGTCAACCAGCGAGTCATGGATGGGATGCTGGGCATGGCGGCGGGCGTGATGATCGCGGCGAGTTTCTGGTCGTTGCTCAGTCCGGCGATCGAAATGTCGGGGGGGCGATGGCAACCGGCCACCATCGGATTTCTGGCGGGGGGGTTCTTTCTTTTCACCATTGACAAGATCCTGCCCCACCTTCACCTGGGGTTGGATGTGAGCGAGGCGGAGGGGATCAAGACCTCGTGGCAGTGCAGTGTTCTGCTGGTGCTGGCCATCACACTCCACAACATCCCGGAAGGGCTGGCGGTGGGGGTGGCTTTTGGCGCGGTGGCGCACGCAACCGACCCGCAACAGGTCCATCAGATGGTCATGGCGGGCATTGCGCTGGCGATCGGGATCGGCTTGCAGAACCTGCCCGAGGGACTGGCGGTCTCGATGCCGCTGCGGCGCGAGGGGATGGGGCGTTTCAAGGCGTTTGTGTATGGACAAGCCTCGGGCGCTGTCGAACCGATGGCTGGGGTTCTGGGTGCATGGCTGGTGCTGGCCATGCAACCCCTCCTGCCCTACGCCCTGGCGTTCGCGGCGGGGGCGATGATTTTCGTCGTGGTCGAGGAACTGATCCCGGAGTCTCAGCGGAACGGGTTCTCCGATACGGCCACCTCGGGCGCGCTCGGGGGATTTGCGTTGATGATGGTACTGGATGTCGCATTGGGGTGAGATCTGCTGATTGCGTTTTCGATGGTTCAATCTCCGTGGAGATTATGAGGTGTCCACTTTATTTCACCGTCCTGGACGGTCAGACCCATTCGAGGAGGAAAAAGAAGATGCAGAAGTACGTGTGCAGTGTTTGCGGTTGGATTTACGATCCCAGCGTGGGCGATCCCGATTCCGGTATTCCGGCGGGGACACCCTTCGAGAGTCTGCCGGACGATTGGGTCTGTCCCGAGTGTGGCGTCTCCAAGAGTGATTTCGAAGCTTTGGATTGAGGTTGTCGGCCGCCACGGTCCTGGACCGTGGCGGCCCGTCTGTAAACAGCGCTTCCGTGGCAGAAAGGAAAGAAACCATGCCGAATCCCTCGTATCCCCAGTCGGATTTGCCCTTGAGTTTCGTGATCCTCGGCGCGTCGGGCGATCTGGCCCACAAGAAGATCTTTCCGGCTCTTTTTGCGCTTTACTGCCAGGATTTTCTCCCCCCTCAGTTCAACATCTTCGGGTTCGCGCGCTCTCCCATGACTCCGGAAGAATACCGTGAGTCTATCATGCGGTACCTGACCTGCCGTTACACGCCGGGCGAATCGTGTCAGGAGCGGATGGCGGCGTTTCTGGAGCGTTGTTTCTATGTGACGGGCCAGTACGATTCCACCGATTCGTACCTGGATCTCTATCAGAGCATGCGGACCCTCGAGGGGGACGGTCCGGCCAACCGTGTCTTCTATCTGGCAATTCCGCCTTTTCTGTTTCTGGACGTGTCGCGAGCACTGGGCAATTCCGGCCTGATCAATTGCGGAGACGAAACGTCCGGCTTCTCCCGGGTGGTGATCGAGAAGCCGTTCGGGCACGACCGCGAATCCTCGGACGATCTGGTCGCCAACACCGCCCGCATTTTCGGCGAATCGCAGACGTACCGCATAGACCACTATCTGGGGAAGGAGGTTATCCAGAATCTGATCGTGCTGCGGTTTGCCAATCGCGTCTTCGAGCCGCTCTGGAATCACCAGCACATCGAGAGTGTTCACGTTTCCTTCAAGGAGGACTTTGGGGTGGAGGGCCGGGCCGGGTATTTCGACCAGTACGGCATTATTCGAGACATCCTGCAGAATCACCTGCTTCAGATTGTCGCGCTGCTGGCCATGGAACAACCCGCCGAACTGAGCGCTCGCGCCATCCGCGACGAGAAGGTGCGCGTGTTGCGCCAGGCGCACCCCCTGTACGCGGCCGATTTCCTCCTGGGGCAATACACCGCGGGTGTACACAACGGAAAATCCATGCCGGGTTATACCGACGATTCGAATATCCCGGATGATTCGATCACGCCCACCTTCGCGCGCGTGGCGCTGCGGATCGAGAATGAACGCTGGCATGGTGTCCCTTTTATTCTGAGCGCGGGCAAGGCGCTCGATACGCGCTGCACGGAAATCCGAATTCGCTTTCGGGCGGTGGCTCCGAACATTTTCCAGACCGATGCGGCTCCGTTGCCCGTCAACGAACTTCTGATCCGGGTCCAGCCCGATCAGGCGATTCATCTGCAATTTCTGAACAAGGTTCCCGTTCCCCAGATGCAGATTGCCGAATGCAGTCTGAATCTGCGCTACGAGGCCGCTTTCAAGGGGACCTTGCCCGAGGCGTACGAAAGTCTGCTGCTCGATGTCCTGCGGGGCGACAAGAGTCTCTTTATCCGCAAGGACGAACTCGAGATCGCGTGGGATCTCTTCACCCCCGCGTTGCATGAGATCGAAGCGCAGCGCCAGAAGCCACAACTCTACCCCTATGGCTCGGAAGGCCCCCATCCCCTCTGAGGGGGGGGGCTTGCTTCCTCACCGTTGACGTTCGCGACGGCGGTTGGGGGATAGCCCCGTGTCTTTTCTGCGTTACATCAGAAGGTTGTAGATTTCCACGACCCGCTGGGCGGTGGTTTCCCAGCTGAAGCGTTTCACATTCTCGCGTCCCAACTGGGCGAACTGGGCGCGCAGGTCCGCGTCGGTCAGGATCATGCGCAGTTTCTCCGTGATGAGATCCTCATCGCCGGGGTTGACCAGGAGGGCGCTGCCGCAGGTCACCTCGGGCACGGCCGCGTCCGCCCCCGCCAGAACGGGCAGCCCGGAGGCCTGGGCCTCGACGATTGGCAGGCCGAATCCTTCCCCGCGTGTGACCGAGAACAGCAGGGTGGCGCGGGCGTAGAGCACGCGTTTTTCCTCTTCGGTCACGGGTCCCAGAATCCGGATGTGCTCGTCGAGATCCATGTCGCGTACGATGCGCTGACACTCGGGGGGCAATTTGTCGTGTCCCAGCGCCAGAATAAATTTGAGTGAACCGAGGGTGTCGGGGTGTTGCTGTCGGACGCGTCCGAATGCGCGCAGCATACGCGGCAGATTCTTGTTCGGACTGGCCGTGCCGATGTAGAGCAGGTAGTTTTGCGGCAGTTTCAGATTTTTGTGAACCAGTTGCAGGAGCGCGTCTTCCGGGGGGGAACAGTAGGTTTCTTCGACCCCGGAACGGATGACGATCGTTTTGTGCTCGGACGAGGGGAAGTATTGCGAGAGGCTGTTCTTGGTGGCTTCGGAAACGGTCATGAGCCAGGTGGCGGATCGGATGAAATGGGGCATGGCGAGGCGTTGAAAGAACGCCGCCCGGCCTCCCCGAAACAGGGGCGGAGCCGCTCTTTCCGGACTTTCTTCCGGGTTGAGGAGGTTCAGGTCATGGATGGTCAGGATCATCCGTTTGATTCCCAGGAGGGGGGCCATGGGGGAGAGGCTGTGGAGAAAATCGCACTTGGCCCGCCGGACCCGTTGCCCGAACGAAAACAGGGTCCGCATGCTGACGGGCAGGGCGGGGTAGGTGACGACCCGGAAGTTCTCGCCCAGCCGCAGTCGCCGCGTGAAAGAGGTGTGGATGAAAACGGTGTACTCGTTTTCCTGATCCACTTTCGCGAGGCTGTTGAGCAGGTTCTCGCTGTACTTGGCGATTCCCGAATAATGGGCGTTCAGGTAACGGGCGTCAATGGCGATGCGCATGGCGGTTCCTTGGGCCCCTCCCGTTTGTTACCGGGAAGAGGGAATACAGGCCTGAAGCGTCTGGCGGAACGCGTCCGCCTCCTGACGAGCCGCCTCGGCGAAGTCCTTCCCTTTCGAGGCATACAGCACCGAACGCGACACATTGACCAGAACAGGGGCTGGACAGTCGCCCCAGGCTCCCTGAACGGCGGCCTGCGCCGAACCGCCCTGACTGCCAACACCGGGCAACAGGAACGGAAGCGACGGGGCGGTTTCCCGCACCCCGGCGATGCGCCGGGCCTGGGTGGCGCCGACTACCAAACCGACATTTCCCTGCGCATAGCGTTCCTCGAGGGCACGCGCTACCTTCAGGTAGAGACGTCCCGGCACCTCGAAGTCCGCCGCGCCGGGGTTCGACGTCAGGCACAACACGTAAAGGCCCCGGTCCGGGTACTCCAGAAAGGGTTCGAGGGTGTCGAGTCCCATGTAGGGGCTGAGCGTGACGGCGTCGGCGTTCCAGAATTCAAAGACGGACTTGGCATAACACCTGGCCGTGTTTCCGATGTCGCCGCGTTTGGCGTCGGCGATGACGGGCACGGTATCGGGGATTGCCTCGAGGATTTTCTCGAGGGCCTTGAGTCCCTCGATTCCCAACGCTTCGTAGAAGGCCCAGTTGGGCTTGTAAGCGCAGGCCAGGTCCGCCGTGGCCTCAATGATGGCGCGGCAGAAGCGGGCCACGTCGGCGGCGTTGCGGCGGCGGAAGACATCCGGCAGCTGGGCGGGGTCGGGGTCCAGACCCACACAGAGGAGCGAACGGTTCTTCTGTTGGGCGCGGGCAAGTTTCTGGAAAAAGGCGCGTGGTTTCATGAGGTGATTCTATGTTGTCCCTTCTGTCAAGTCAAGGTTGGAGAACGGGCGCGGGGCGCTTTTTGTGCCGATAGGAGGCCGAGGGGTTCATTTCTGGACCATGATCTCCAGGATCAGGCGGTCCGTCTCGGTCATGCCTTTGGAACCGACGGTGGCCAGGTTCAGGATGGTCCGTTCCACGTCGTTGTCAATGATGCCGTCGTTGGCCGAGGCCGTGACGCCCGCCTGGGCCAGAATGGCCGCCTGCACGGCGGCGCTGACGCCCGTGGCGACCTTCAGCGCGCACCCTTCTTTGGCGCCATCGCAGATCATCCCGGACACATTGGCGATCATATTGTTCATGGCGCTTTTGATTTCCCGCAACGCTCCCCCGAGCAGGTAGGTGATGCCGCAGGCCGCCCCGGCCGCCGCCACCACGCAGCCGCACAGGGCCGAAAGGCGGCCCAGAGCCGTTTTGGTGTGGATGGCCAGGAGGTTGCTCAGGACCAGAGCGCGCAGCAGGCGTTCACGCGAGGAGCCCTGGCACTCGGCCATCGCCAGAACGGGGAGGGTGGCGGTCAGGCCCTGGTTTCCGCTGCCGGAATTGCTCATGACGGGCAGGCCGCACCCGGACATGCGGGCATCCACGCCGGCGGCGGTCAATGACATGGCGTGGGTCATCGGGTCGTCGCGCAGGATCGGGCTTGAGGCCAGGGTTTTCCCGACCCGCAGGCCGTAATCTCCCCGGAACCCTTCCTCGGCGGCGATCCGGTTCATCTCGGCGCCTTCATAGAGGAACTCGACTTCCGCCAGATCCACCTCGGTGGCAAAGGCGTAGATGCGGTCGGTATTCAACGCCTGGACGGGATGTTGCGAAGATGCTCTGGATGAAGGTTTTTTATCCAACTCCTTATGGAGCAGCACTTGATTGTTGAGTTCGACGGATTCGATGTGGGTGTGCCGGTCGCGGATCACGACCCGGGCCGTATCGGCGCCTGCACAGCACACGCTTTCGATGTACAGGGTCCCGGCGTTTTCCTGGACGTGGACCTGTACGCGTCCCGTCCGGACGAGCGCTTCCGCCCGGTGAGCCGTGTCGGGTTCGATGGCCTTGAGGACTTCCAGCTGGGCGTCGGACTTCCCGCCCAGCGCGCCCAGCGCCGCCGCAATCGGCAGGCCTTTCAGGGACGTGTGGGGCACGCCGACCCCCATGCCGTTCTTGAAGATATTCGGGCTGACGTGGACGGTAATGGATTCCGGGGGACGTCCCAAAGTTTCCGCCGCGCGGGCGCATCCGAGCGCCACGGCGATCGGTTCCGTACACCCCAGCGCGGGCGCCACTTCGTCTTTCAACAATTGCAGAATACTCTGGAATTCCGAGGTCAGCATGCGGTTTCCTTTGCGCCCAAACGGTTCGCTTTGTAGAATGAGGCGGATTTCGGGTTGCTCTGGAGGGCTGTCGCCTGTTTTTACTTCGGCAGTTCCACAACACGGCAGGATCGTGCCACAGGGGGGCGTTTTTGTCAATCGGACAATAAGTTGCGCGCCTCTTGTCCCGGAATCGGGAAAGACAGAAGATCTGCCGGTTTTACCGGGAATGAGGATGACGGAAAACATGGAAAAAGCGGAAAAAAGGGCCGGGTACTTGAAGGAATTATTGGCAGAGGAAGAAGCGGTCCGGGAGTTGAAGCGCGAAGCGCTCCATCTGCCGTCGTGGGATCTGTCGTACCGTCAGGTGGGGGAGGTGGAACTGTTGCTCGGTGGGGCCTGTTCCCCCCTGTCCGGTTTTCTGGGACGGGCCGATTCCGAGTCGGTTTATCGGACCCTGCGGCTGGCCGACGGGACCCTCTGGCCCCTGCCGCTCCATCTGGATGTGACGGAAGCGTTTGCGGCGGGATTGCGGTCGGGGGATCGGGTGGCGTTGCGGCACCCCGAGGGGATGGTGCTGGCCGTCCTGACGGTCGAGGACGTCTGGGCGCCCGACCGGGAAGCGGAGGCGCAGGCGCTCTATGGGACGGCGGACGAGCGGCACGCCGGGGTGTTTCAATGGGTCCACGAGACCGGACCTTTCTCTGTCGGCGGGCGGCTCGAGGGGGTTGAACTGCCGGGGCATCACACCTTCAAAGCCCTTCGTCTGACTCCGCGCGCCCTGAGT
>Ga0116170_10004642_pt1 | contig 12493 bp, 9 predicted proteins | sample AD_JPNHW1_MetaG_FD_89797 | JGI IMG/M metagenome (GOLD analysis project Ga0116170, IMG submission 89797) | Active sludge microbial communities of municipal wastewater-treating anaerobic digesters from Japan - AD_JPNHW1_MetaG | ecosystem: Engineered > Bioreactor > Anaerobic > Digestate | place... | reverse complement strand
GAGGTTGGCGAACCCGGCCAAAGCGCCGAAACGGTCGATGCGGGTGAAGGGGGTGTTTCCGACCGCGCAGGGGGGAAAATAGTCCTCCTCGACGGCGTTCCAGAGGGTATAGTCGATCCGGCGCGGATTCAGCCCGCGGCGGATCGACTCATAGTCAAATTCGACGCGCAGCACCCCCTTGAGCGGCATCCCCGACCGATACGACGCGGAACAGACCGGGCAGAGATAGGTCACCTCATCGCGGGCATAGCGGCGGCCGCATTCGCAGCACTGGTATTCAAAGAGGGAACTCATCGCCGGCGCTCCCGCCGGATGGGCCGAAGCGGCAGGATTTCGATTCCTCCGCCCGCCGGCGTTTTCAAGGCCCATGGTGAAGGCGGTTTGACAGTATGCTGATGTTGCACCATAAGCGCCTCACCCGGCCTTTTCGTTCAGTTTGGCTACCAGGGCGGCATAAAAGGCCGCGGCGCCGCTGAGGTGCTCGACCGGGCAGGCCTCGTTGGCGGCATGGGCATATACCTCGTTGCCCGGCCCGAGCCCGAGGCAGGGGATGCCATGCATCCCGGCGATGGCGACGGCGTTGGTGCTGAAGGTCCATTTGTCGATCAGCGGCGGCCGGGCAAAAACGCCGGTGTAGGCGGCCACGGCGTGCTGCAGCCAGGGCGAGTTTTCCGCGAGCGCCCAGGTGGGGTAGTACTTTTCGGTGGGATAGACTTTGCCGGTATAGGCCGGCTCGGCATATTGCAGCACAGTGGCCCGGGCATCGGGCACCCCGGCCCGCTGCGCAGCATCCCGGACCTCCGCGAGCGCGCTCTCTTTGCTCTCGCCGAGGGTGAGCCGGCGGTCGAGATGCAGGGCCGCTGCGTCAGGCACGGCGCAAAGGGAGGGGGAGGAGGAGCGCGCCTCGGTGACGGTGACGGTGCCCTTGCCGAGGAAGGGATCGCTGCGCAGGCGCTCATTGAGCTTTTCGATCTCGAGGGCGATGCGGGCGGCCTTGTAGATGGCGTTGTCGCCGCGCTCCGGGGCGGAGCCGTGGCAGCTCACGCCGCTAACCTCCACCTGCATCTCCATGCGGCCGCGATGGCCGCGATAAATGTTCATATTGGTCGGCTCGGTGATCACCACCAGTTCGGGCCGGATCTTCTCCTCGTTGATCAGATACTGCCAGCAGAGGCCGTCGCAGTCCTCTTCCATCACTGTCCCGGTGAAAAGCAGGGTGAACTGGTCATCCAGCCCCATTTCCCGGATCATCCTGCCGGCATAGACCATCGCTGCCATACCCCCCTTCTGGTCGACCGTGCCGCGGCCCCAGACCTTGCCCTCCCGGACGAAGGGGGAGAAGGGATCGAACTCCCATTGGGCCAAATCCCCGGGATAGACCGTATCGATATGGGCGTCGAAGGCGATGAGCCGTGGCCCGCTGCCGATACGGCCGATGATGCTGCCGAGGCCGTCGATACGCACCTCATCGAATCCGGATCTCTCCATCTCCCGCTGGATCACCTGTACTACCTCTTTTTCCTTGCCCGAGTGGGAGGGGGTGCGCACCAGCTCCATCAGAAACTCCACGATTTCCGGTTCAAGCTCTTTCGCTCTCGCCGCCAGCTTGTTCAGGGTTGCATGCATCGCTTATTCTCCTCATTGAACACATCCATGGTCTACCAGACGGCAAGAGCCACGGGTGAACAATCGAATCACTTGATCAACAGCCAAACTGTCTCACGACGCCCTGGGCGCCGCTTTTGCGGGCTACGGGGACAGAAACAATTTCTCTGAGCTGCCGCAGCATTACCGTCAAAATGGATGGGCTCAATATAGCCTTTTACGGGGTGGAGATCAAGACTTTTATCGACGCGGCCGCATCTCCCCTTTGCCCAACGTTTCGCCCAGCGGGCTTGAATTCGGCACTCCGCAACGACCCGGATAAATTCGCATCTCCCCTTTGCCCAACCTTTCGCCCAGCGGGCTTGAATTCGGCACTCCGCAACGACCCGGATAAATTCACATCTCCCCTTCGCCCAACGTTTCGCCCGGCGAGCTCATCTTTTTTGATGCCGAAAATCAGCATTCTGCCCATGGTACCGATCATCTTAATTTTGCATTTTATAGCCGGTGAAGGGGGAAACCACCCTCCCTGTGTCCGGCATACCCCGTTCCGGCCGCCGCACCACCCGGGCCAGAGCCGTGAACACTTGCACTCTGCGGGGATCCTGCCGCCGCACGACGAGGCGGGAGCTATGCTCCGGGGATGAAAAACCGTTGAGGACACCGTTTTCAGCCTGCAGCGCAATTGGGCCAATTTGAAGCGAGGCGGATCCATGACCTTGAGACGAATCTGGAATCTGCCGATCCTGGCAGGATTTTGCCTGCTCCTGACCGCTGACCCTGGGGTGATCATCTCGCCTCCAGCCGGCACGCTGCCGCTCCATCTGGCAGAGACAGGACTGGGCGATGCCGCTGCTGTGAACATTTTTTCCGCAAACCGGAGTTATTCACCGCTCTATCCCCTCTGGTCCGATGGCGCTGCTAAACGGCGCTGGATATATCTTCCGCCCGGGCAAGACATCGATGCCCGGCAGGCGGATGACTGGATCTTCCCGGTGGGGACAAAGCTGTGGAAAGAATTCTCCTTCGGTAAAAAAGTCGAGACCCGATACCTTGAGAAAGTGGCCAGGGGCGAATGGCGATTCGCCGCCTATGCCTGGAACGCCGGGGAGAACGATGCTATTCTGGTGCCGGAAAGGGGAGCGCCCAACTGTTACCCGATTGCGGAGGGGGTGCGTCATGATATTCCCGGGGTCGCGGACTGCAAGACGTGCCATGAAGGCCAGGGGCGCGATATCGTGCTCGGATTCAATGCCTTGCAGCTCTCGCCGGAACGGGACCCGGAAGCGCCGAATGCCGAAGCCTGGGCATCTGGAATGATCACTTTTGCCTCTCTGGTGGAACAAAAGCGCCTGGACCACCTGAATAAGAATTTGGCCCGGCGGGCTCCGGCGATTGCTACTGCTCTTGCCACGGCACGCGCTCGCGCAAGCCTGGGCTACCTGAGCGCAAACTGCGGGGGATGCCACAACCCGAACAATCCCCAGGCCTCGGCGGGCATGTATCTGAAAGCGGAGATCGACAGCAGGAACGGTGCCGTCCGTATGGCGCTGTCGACCTTTATCGGCAGTAAAAGCAAATTTCAGATCCCGGGCCTGGCCACCGGGCAGAGCTACCGGGTACTCCCGGGCCATTCATCGCAAAGCGCGATCGTTTATCGGATGGAATCGCGAAATCCCTACCGGCAGATGCCGCCGCTGGGAACAAAAATAGCCGACCGAAAGGCGGTGGAGCTCATCAGGTCCTGGATCGACAACGACCTGGGCGCAACACCGGCCACACCCTAGCACATCATTCAATAAGGAGATCCTTATGGGAAAACTGGATAAGCATTACACAGCACTGGCGATCTGGCTGCTCAGCCTGGCCGCAATCACCATGCTGGTGCGGGCAGCGGACAAACCGGATGCAAAACTGCTCCAGCGCGGTGAGTATTTGGCCAATATTTCGGGCTGTCACGATTGCCATACTGTCCTGAAAATGGGTCCCAACGGTCCGGAACGGGAGATGACGAGCAAGCTCTCGGGACATCCGCAAGCCCTGATGATGCCGGCAGCGCCAACTTTGCCGCAAGGCCCATGGATGGGAATATTCTCGGCGACGATGACCGCCTGGGCTGGACCATGGGGGGTCAGCTTTTCCAGAAATCTGACCCCGGACAAGGAGACGGGATTGGGCGAGTGGAGCGAGGAGGATTTTCTGAACACCATCGCGACCGGACGTCGCCTGGGCAAAGGCCGCCCGATTCTGCCGCCGATGCCGATCGAGGCGCTGCAAAAATCATCGCTGGAGGACCGTCGGGCGCTCTTTGCCTATCTGCAGTCCATCCCGGCTATAAAAAATCTCGTGCCCGAACCCCTGGCGCCGGACACTCCTGCTCCGGGCACAAAATAGAGTATAGCCTTCACGGCAAGCCCCTGGCCCTGCTCGTGCAGCGGAGCGGCTCTCTCCGCGCGCGGCAGGGCATGGCCGCCGTTTCCCTTCCGGCGCAGGCCGGATAGGAGCGACCGCTCCTCCGCCTGCATGTGGATACTGCCCGCTCCGCTTCCACCTTTGCGTTCGCTGCGATTCCCCTTGATTTTATGGTTGCCGTTGGCTAATTTAGGCGTATTCAGGATGTTCCGGGAGACGATTCGCACATCTTGCAGGGAAAACGGCATGTCACATCAGGACGCCTCCGTCAAATCCATCTTCTTCGCCTTGCTGGCCAACCTCGGCATCGCGGTCACCAAAACCGCGGCCGCGGTGATCACCGGCTCCGGAGCCATGCTCGCAGAGGCGGTCCATTCCTACGCCGATTGCGGCAACCAGGGGCTTCTCTTCTGGGGGCTCAAGGCCGCGAAAAAAAAGCGCGATTCCGAACACCCCCTCGGCTACGGCAAGGAGATCTATTTCTGGTCCTTCATCGTCGCCCTGATCCTCTTCAGCATGGGCGGACTCTTTTCGATCTATGAGGGAGTGCACAAGCTGCATGCGCACGAAGGCTTGACCAGCCCGATCATCGCCATCGTGGTGCTCTGCGTCTCCATCTTTTTCGAAGCCGCCTCGCTCTATGGCTGCGTCACCCAGATCAACAAGCAACGGCATCAAGTCAGCCTGTGGACCTGGGCCAGGAAGAGCCGCCAGAGTGAGCTGGTAGTGATCCTGGGTGAGGATACCGCTGCCCTGGCGGGCCTCTCCTTTGCCTTGCTCTCCATTATCCTTGCCGCCGTCACCGGCAACCCTGCCTTCGACGCCATCGGCAGCATCGGTATCGGCGTTTTGCTGATCATCATCTCCTTTTCGCTGGGAGCGAAGGTCAAGAGCCTGCTCATCGGTCAGAGCACCGATGAAGAGACACACGCCCGCATCGAGGGCATGCTCGCTGCCATGCCGGAGATCGAGCGCGTCTTCAATCTGATCACCCTGCAGCTTGGTCCCCAGATCATGGTCGCGGTCAAGGCCAGGATGAAGGCGGTCGAATCCGTGGATCAATTGATCGAAAACATCAACCGGTGTGAGGCGCGTCTGCGCCAGGGGAATGCGGAGATTCAATGGGTTTTCTTTGAGCCGGATATCCGCGAATAGCCCTGCAGCCTTTTAACGCGTAAATGCAAGGGCCCGGATCGCGGGCTTCCCCCCTGCATACGGGACGCTCCTGATTTCAAAACTCATACTCCAGTCCGATGATCGGCAGCGCGGTATATTGATAGATGACATCGGTCTTGCGCCTGGCTTCGTTCCAGAAATAGGCGGCGACGTTCTTGCGGTTATAGGCATTCCAGACGCTCAGATAGGCCACAAGGTTGGAGCGCGAAAAGGTGAAACGGCGGTCGATGCGCAAATTCAGGGAATGATAGGCCGGGTAGCGGGCGCCATTGAACCGTCCCGCGTCCAATACCGTCTCTCCGGCCGCCGCAGAGGCGGCTGTATCCACCGGGGTGTAGGGTGCCCCTCCAGCATATATCCAGCGTGCGCTCACCTCCAGCGCATGCGCCGGTTTATAGCCTCCCTCCACAGCAAAAATAAAACGATTATCGAAAACTCGATCCCGCCACAGACCGGTCGCATCACGGTAATGCGTGCGGAAGAAGGTCGCGCTGGCCAGACCATAGATGTTTTGCGCGAGTTTTTTCTGGATCATCGCTTCCACACCGCGGCTGCGGGCCTGGCCCGTACCGGTGAGGCGCTGGTGTGCGGTAAAAAAGCCATTGCCATAATAGAGTTCATCGACCACAAAGAGGCCTGGCTGGCCGGGATCGAGTGGGAATCCGTCGTACTCCTTGTGATAGACCTCGAGCGTGGCGCGGGTAGTTGCGGTGAGCAGCCGCTCCAGGCCCACGACGTAATGCACTGCGCGCGGATCCTGCAAAGCGCGGTTCCCGGGTGTCTGCGCCAGCAACAGCATCGGCAGGCTTTGCCGGTACAGGCCTGCGGATGCACTGATACTGGTCAGCGCATCGATCTGCCAGGACAACGCCGCGCGCGGTGACCAGCAGCGCTTGCGGTTGATGGTAAAATAGTCGCTGCGCAGTCCCAGGCTGGCGCGCCACCGCGGCCCCGGCACGATCACCATATTCGCAAAGGCCCCGATTTTGTGACCTGCCAGGTCATTGGCCACGGTCAGGCTGGGTGAGGCTGTTCCTAAAAGATCCAGAGCCGCCGCATATTGGTTGTCATAGCGGCTGTCCAGGCGATGGGCCTGGACGCCGAACTCCAGGGAATGATGCCCCTTCAGGCGCAGATAGGTACTGTGATCGAAGGTGAAATCCAGCTCGTCCGAGCGGTTGCGGAATAAGGGTTGGCCGTTGTTGGTGTTGAACATGTTCTCTTTATAACGGGAACGGGCACCGGAAAGTACGGTGCGCGAATAGCCGCATTTTCCCCACAGGGCGCGCCAGCTTAATCCCGCCGTCCCTTGATAGAGATCCTGTTTGCCATAATAGGTCATTTTATTATCGACGGCGGCCTGATGATCGGGATCGTTGTGATCGTCGGCGAGGAGAAACAAGCCGCTGAGGCGGTGGTTCGGCGAGAGATCCCAGACGATTTTGCCCTGATAGTCCCCCCATGACGGCGTTGCCGAGGTGCCCACATCAAAGCTTTTCACCACCAGATCGAGGTAGCTGCGCCGGGCCGCGAAGAGCCACGAACCCTTCCCCTTGGCCAGGGGACCTTCCATGGCGCCGCCGAATCCGATAAAGCTCAAATCCAGTTGTGCATCCATTTCCTGGCGGTTTCCCTCGCGAAAGCTGATGTCGAGGACGGAGGAGAGGCGATCGCCGAACTCGGCCGAGAAACCGCCGGCATGGAACCGGGCCTCCTCGATAAAGTCGACCTGCACCATGCCGATCGGGCCGCTCGAGGCGCCCTGCACCGGAAAGTGATTGATGTTGGGCACCGGGATGTGGTCGATGTAGAAGGCATTTTCCAGCGGACTGCCGCCGCGGACGATGAGGCCGTTGGACTGGTCATTGACCATTGCCAGGCTTGGCAGGCTCTGGAGGATGCGGCTGATATCGCCGCCGGCACCAGGCGCGCGGCGGATTTCCTCGAACGAGAACGAGGCCAGACTGAGCGGGTGCTCTTCCTCCGCGGGAAAACTGCCAGCCTGGACGGTCACCGCGCCACCGGCGAGCGCCGCCACTTGCAGAGCGAGGGTGAGTTCGGTCCGGCGCTGCGGCCGTACGATGACGTCGGTCACGACCTGGCTTTCGTAGCCGAGGTAGCGGCACTCCAGGACATAGGTGCCGACCGGGACCTGGGGAATGCTGAATCGGCCGGCGGTGTCACTGATCCCGCCCAGGGCAGTGCTCTTGACGATGATGTTGGCGCCGATCAGCGGCGTTTGCGTCTCCCGGTCGATGACCAGACCCTGGATGGTACCAAGCTTGATGCGGTCTTGCCCCGCAGCAGGCAGTACAAGCATCAGCCAAAAAATCAGAGTTACCCTGCTCATTTTTTCCTCCGCAAATCTCACGAAAATCCGCGTCGTCCAGTGATCAGAACCGGTTTGGCAGGGGTAAATTACTAAATTTTATCCTTTGAAACGTTCATGCCCATTGGGACGAACCGGTATACAAGTGTGTACCAGCGGGATGGAACCTCATTTCAGATGGCTTGGGGGAGAAACCGGGCGCGGTACTCGGACGGTGTCATGCGGGTGGATTGCTTGAACAGGGTATTGAAGGCGGTCTTGGAGTTGAACCCCGCATCATAGGCAAGGGCGAGAATCTTGAGATGACGCTTGGCGGGATCCGCCAGATCCCGTTTGGCTTTTTCGATGCGATACTGATTGATGAAATCGTAAAAGTTTTTCTGCAGATGGGTGTTGAGGATCTCCGACAGGTTATGGGGGGTAATCTGCACTACCTCCGCGAGATCGGCCAGGGTGAGTTCGTTATGGGTGTAGGGCTCTTTTTCCTCCATCACGCGGAGCAAGGTGTGCGTCAAAGCTTGAGCGCGTTCCGGACTCAGACCGGACTTTTCATAGCGATTGGACCTGGCCAGGGCTTCTTCGGCGTCCATGGATTCAAGCAGATGCATGGGCGCCACAACGGCGGGCTGGCTAAAGATCTCCGATTTGAGCAGCGCCATATATCCCATGAGATAGATGTAAACGCCGATCAGGAGACTGGAGAGGTCAAAACTGGTCAGATTGATCCCCAGCATCAGCAGAAACTCCTCCAGCGCAAAGATCATCCAGGCGGAGATCAGCAAAAAGGTGATTTGCTGCAGCCAGGTCAATTTCAGCCTTTCGAGTGAAGCGAACATGAGCCGTAATCGCTGGTGAAATTTCCGGATCAGAGCCAGCGTCAAGCCCAGATAGACCATGGCTTGCAGGACGAGGACCAGATTGAAGATCAGGAAACGCGGCGACATGCTCTCAGCGGCAATACTGAGCCGGGCATTTAACTCCTGCGCCGGAACAGCGAAATCAGGCACAATGGCGAGCCAATAGAGGAGAGCCGGGAGGGCATGCAAGGCATCCAGGCGGCGAAAACGGGCTTCGGGATGAGTCAGCAATCTGGCGTAACAATAGTGCAGCGGCGCAACCAGCAGAGTGAATCCAAGGGGCACCAGCAGCAGATGCGGAAAGCGGCTGAAATAGCCCAGTTCCACCGCCAGATTGTGACCCACAATGATGGCATAGAGCAGCATCATGATGCCGAGGATGCGATTGGCCGGCAGGCCGGGATATTTATGCAGGATAAGGATGCCGAGAAAAACGGCTTGTGAGGTTGCCAGGAACAGGACCAGGTCGAGGGTGTTCAAGGTCATTACTGCGTCCTTTTTCAGGGTAAATGGCTCGGAATCTGCCGCCCCGGACAGATGGAGGGGCTGGAAACGGCATCCGGCTCAAGCCCGGGTCGGGCCGGTGGATGATCCGGTCAAATGGTTTCAGGGGAACAGTGTAATACCACGCGGCTAACCAGCAGTCAGGGTCACGGCCGGCAGTCGGGCTTTGCAGCAAGTGCGATGCGGGCTGCCCGGCACTGCCGCGGATTTCCTGATCCTGTTCTACCGCCGCCAGACGATCGCAGCGACCGAGCCGTCGAGCGCGGTCACCACGATACGCCCCTTCCCGGCCGGGCAGATTCCGGTGATCAGGGCTTCGGACAGCTTGTGAGCCCAGGCCACCTTCCCGGTTTTACGATCGATGGCATGGACTGTTCCCGATGTTGTCGGCATCAGCACCATGCCGTCCTGTTCCACGATCGGGGTCGGCGCGATCTCATACCCGGCGCCGGTTACCGCACGCCAGGCCAGCTGCTGCATCTGCGCGCGGCTCGGAAAGGCGCAAAGATCCCCCTCTTGCATCGTTTTAATATAAACGAGTTCGCCGTCCGCGGAGATTCCGATCGATTCACGGCAGCTGTACGCCCCGGAATCCCAAATCTCCGCACCGGTCATCGCATCGAGCGCGGTCATGCGGCGGTCCGGTGCGACGATAAAGATTTTGCCATGGGCGGCTACGGGCTGGACGGCCGCGGGTGAGAGCATGCGATTGGTGTATTTTTGCCGTTTCCAGGCCAGCTTGCCGGAAGAGGCCTCCAGGGCATAAAAGGTGTTGCCCCAGGAGCCGAAATAAAGTCTCTGCTGATACCAGAGCGGCCGGGTTTCGACAAAACCGTCGATCTCGTCGTACTGCCATATCAGGCGGCCGGCGGTCAGGTCGATGCAGCGCAAAATCCCCTCCGACGAACCGATATAAATCCGGCCGGCCCGTACCAGCGGCGAGGCCACGATCGCCTTGCCTGTGCGCATGCGCCATTTGACCCGGCCGGATTTGAGATCGAGGGCATAAATGGCGCTGTCCGTGCTGGCACAGACCACGGTGCGTCCACTTATGGCCGGCGTCGCCCAGCACTTGCCGCGTGTAGCCAGACGCCAGCGCACGCTGCCGTCCCCGGGATCGATACAGACGATTTCACCGCGGGCATTGGCGTAAACCGCGCGATCACCAGCACAGACGATGCCCGAGCCGATATCGCTGTTATCGAAAAAGTGCCAGCGCACCTGCGCATTCCTGTAAACCTGGTTCACCGGATACTCCTCACCGGCGGCCCCCAGGGTGTCCGGTTCGAACCGGCGATGGAGGATCGGCACGCTCGCCCAGGGCGGCTTGGTCACTCCCCCGGGTGTCCGCTCCGCAAAAAGCAGCTGCAGCGAATCGGCGGTGATGAGTGTATAGCCGGCCGGCTGATCGCCGGTGCGCAGATTGGCGCGCCCCATCACGCCGGGGATGCCGGCGAAATCGAACAGGCGGTTGGTGTGACCGTGCCCGAGCAGGGAGAGCTGGATGTTGCTCTGCTTGAGCCGGCGGATGACGGCGGCGTGGTTGGCCAGCTCGTCGTTGAGCGGATAGTGGTTGACAAAGATAATCGGGAGATCGCCGGCGGCGGTCAACGCCGAATCGAGGAAGGCCAGATGTTCACGCGGGACAAGCCCGGGCGCCATGCGCATGTTGGGCCCGGAGGCGGTGCCGATGAAGTAAAAGCCGTTTTCAACAAACGCAAAGGATTCGCCGCCCAAAATGCGCGCAAAGCTGTTGCAGCCGCTCTCCGACCATTTCGAGTCGTGGTTACCCGGAACGAGATAGAGGGGTTTGTTGAGCCGGCTGAGGATTTTTTTCGCCAGCGTCAGCTCCGCATCGGACCCGAATTCGCTGACATCGCCCGCCAGGATGACAAAACTGATCCCAGCTTGCTGATTGATATCCGCGACCGTGAGCGCCAGATCCTCCGCGCCGGTAGCGCCGCCGACATGGGGGTCGGTGATGAGGGCGAACTGAAAGGTCTGGGCCAGCCCACCGGCCGCAAGGAACAGCACGATTAAAACGGCCGCAATATACTTTATCATGGTGTACTCAATTTCCCGCCGATTATTCCAAAATACTCAGCCCGTCCCAATCGGTCCCGGATCGATACCCATCTGCACGGGGGAATCCGCGTGTCAGCGCCTGTTAGTACGCTTCGTCAGCCCGTTTCACTCTATCGGCTGCCGTATAATCGTTTTCCACTTTTGGGGATCCCCTCTTCTGATATCGCTCAGATAGATTTCATGGTGCTTGGCTCTCAAGCCATGGTTTTGTTCCCGAATGAACTGATGCAATTTATCGATCTTCGGGCCTTCTTCTGAAAATGGGCCGATATGCATGATCTGGGCACTCGGGCCCTCATAAAAAGAGTCAAAACGGACGGCATCCATTCCAGGCAATTTTTTCTTTTTCCTGACGGTTTCCATGGCTTCACGGACCAATTCTTCCCTGATCAGTTCGGGCTGCATGATCATTGCGGTCCACAGCCATTGGTCTTTCCGGCCCGTCAGAAAGTCAGACATATCGTCTGCCCACCATAATCCTTCGAGCGGCAGGACACCGTAATCCACACCATGGATTCCGTTTTTGATCATGAATTTAAGAGTGTACGAGACGCTGTAGAGTACTTCGATCGCATTCTGATAGTCCTGAGACGTATTGGGATCGCCTTTACCGTCGATCATTAAAAAATTCATTTGGGGGACATTAACGATTTCCGGTTTATCAGGCGATGGCTTGTACAAATGGACAAGCTCTTTTTTAAAATCGATCTTTTTCATGGTTTGCCTTTCCGATGTTTTGTCTCTGATGCGGACGGCCGACCGGTGAAGAGCGGGCGCGGGTGGGACCAGCCGGCCCGGCGAATCTTTCACGGATGCAACGGCTTTTCTGCACGAAGCCCGATCTTCAGTGCGGGCGAGGGTCAGCTCGCCGCTGCTGATCTCTTGATCAGCACGGCAGACCAGCTCAGCAGCAGTCTGGGCCCCGGCGTGCTGACAAATCCCGCCGCCTCGGCACGATGAAGGGTTTCGCGAAACTGCTTCCGCGACACATGGAACATCCTGGGCTCGACCAGGAGAATTTTCCCTGTTTCGCGCAGCCAGGGGAACAGCTGGCGAAAGAAGGCCGCCTGATCCGGCACTTCATGCACCATGTAGAAGGTCAGAATGAAATCAACCGGCTCCGAAAGGTTGAGATTGGCGGTGTCACACCTCAGCTGATGGATGCGCGTCGCCAAGTCCGTTCCCTTGATTTTGGCTGCAAGCCTGTCGAGCATACCCTGCTGCAGATCGGCCGCAATGACTCTCCCGCCAGGGCCCACCAGCCGCGCAAGCTCGATCGAAAAGAACCCGGGGCCGCAGCCGACATCCAGTGCGCTCATGCCTTCGGATAGATAGGGCGCAAGTATCTTGTGCGGATTTTGCAGCCACCACCTCCATTTGTTATCAAGCGAATCAGCAAGCTCGACGGGACACACTCTGGTATTTGCTGTTCTCATGGGAGTACCGTAATTTTGATGACTTGGTCCAGCGTTATGGGATTTGCCTCAGTTCAGTCCCGATGTATCGACCCTGTTCCAGGCAGCAG
>Ga0116170_10004640_pt1 | contig 12497 bp, 12 predicted proteins | sample AD_JPNHW1_MetaG_FD_89797 | JGI IMG/M metagenome (GOLD analysis project Ga0116170, IMG submission 89797) | Active sludge microbial communities of municipal wastewater-treating anaerobic digesters from Japan - AD_JPNHW1_MetaG | ecosystem: Engineered > Bioreactor > Anaerobic > Digestate | place... | reverse complement strand
GTGAAATCGTACATCGGATAGATGCACCATTTGTCGCCCGTTCTGTGGTGAGTCGTGCGCCTGATGCGGTACATTATCGAGTCCCGCATGTTGATGTTGGGCGAATTCATATCGATCTTCGCGCGCAAAACCTTTGAGCCGTCATCGAACTCGCCGTTTCTCATGCGCTTGAAAAGGTCGAGGTTTTCGTCTATCGAGCGGTTCCGGTAAGGGCTTTCCTTTCCGGGTTCGGTAAGCGTTCCGCGATACTGGCGCATCTCTTCCATGGTAAGATCGCACACATAGGCCTTCCCCTTTTTTATAAGTTCTATCGCGCAGTCGTAGAGTTTTTCATAATAATCGGACGCGTAATATAAATGAGTCCCCCAGTCGAACCCGAGCCATTTTACGTCCCGCTCTATCGATTCGATATATTCGATATCTTCCTTCGAGGGGTTGGTATCGTCGAATCTGAGATGGCAGCAGCCGTTATAATCGCGCGCTATTCCAAAATTAAGGCATATCGATTTGGCGTGGCCGATGTGAAGATAACCGTTAGGTTCTGGCGGGAATCTGGTTACGACCTGGCCGTTATTTTTATTGTTCTTGAGGTCGTTGTTTATTATCTCGCGGATAAAATCGCAAGATTGCGTTTGTTCCTGAGCGTTTTCAGGGGTTGCGGGGTTGTTTTTTTCCGTACTGGAAACTTCCATCAGGGTACTCCTCCCGGTGATTTGAAATTTATTATGATAAAAATCATAATTAACGTATTAAAAAATTAATTATATTCTAACAGATTTGGCCTCATATTTCAACAACTTTCATATTTCGGCCGGATTATTTGGAACTTTTGAATTTTTCCTCTTCGATCAACGATATCAGCCTTCCGGTAAGTTCGGTGAATTTTTCCGTCTGGACCTCGGTTGTCTCGTTGTTTATTGTGGCCGATATCGAATAAAGGTCGCCGTTCTTTTTACTTTGAAGTATATGCGTATAATTTAATACTCCGGGTTCGGATCCGCCCTTATAACCTACGTTCCGCCAGCGATCCATATCGGCCAGACCCGGATTTATAGCGAGCGACGGGTTATCCTTCAATTCATATATGACCTTGCAGAGTTCCCGGGTCGTTATGTGCCATTCGATTTCGCCTATCAGTAAGGGCTCGCTCAGCTCCACTTTAAGTTTTGATTTGTCCATGCCGGCGATATCTTCCAGGATTTTGCGTTTGCCGCTCAATCCGGCCGCGACGTATCCGTCGCGTTCTTTTTTGGAAAGCCCCCATTTTATTTTAAACATTTCAAGCGTCTTGAGCAACGGCCTCACTCTTTCGGGCGCGCATCTTTCAACGCCGTCCCTTCCGATGTAATCGATTAAAATATCCGTGGCGGTATTGTCGCTTATCGATATCATGAAGTTGGCGAGCGTCTTAAGCGTTACGGGCGTTTTATCCGGCCAGCTCTGAAGCGTTCCCGAAGGCAGGGAAAATTTTTCCCTTGAAAGTTCGATAACCGTTTTGTTATCGCAGCCGCCGGCTTTTATCTTTTCGTCGAGGGCCTTTAAAACGTATAATTTAAAAGCGGAACCGACGCCGAGCGGCGCATCCGCGTTCATCAAGAACAGCTCTTCGCTTCCGTTCCTCGTTATCGCTACGGATACGGTGCCGTCTAACTTTTTAAGCTCTTCCGATATTTTTTCAAAGCTGTCGTCGGCGAGCGTAGGGGCGCCGAACCAGAGTCCTTTTATTAATTTTCCTGCGCTCAGGCTTATCTTCGAAGGCATTGCGCCCTTTGAAAAAATAAGGTTGTACGAGCCTTCCGACGTTTTAACGGCCAGCCTGAATTCGCCGAGCCGGGAGCCGAGATTGCCTAATAATTGCTTTATCTTATCTTCCGGAACCGCTTTTAAAAACGAGGCGTCGAAATATTTCCCGGCTTTAAATTCGGAGAGTTTGAGATTGAATATGGTTTTAAGCGCCGCCGCGTTTTCATCGCCGAAATTTTCGAGAGCGTGCAGCGGCGTTATCGCCAGGGTTAAAAACAACATGGCGGAAATAATTATCAGTTTGCGCATTTGTTTATTACCAGCCTTTTTTATTATTTAATATGGCTGCAAGGATTATTTTTATTTTGAAAGCGCGGGATATTTTAAGCGATTAAAACGAATTTTTTCCGCGCAGCTTTAATAGCCATATTATTTTACAAATTTTAACAGATAATCATCCGGATTTCAACTTCATTATCAGAACATCCATTTTTATGCCTCATTCTAGCAAGGTCAACTTGATAATTGAACCGATGTGTGCTATGATAGCGTAAGGTTTATAAGATGCTCGGTTGAAATTTTAATGGATAGTCAAGATAGTTTATTAATGCGCGAATAACCAGTATAATGATGCACTTTCAATTTGAAAAAAAGCGAGGCGGATATGACGTACGAAAAACAGTTGACCGATCCGGACATATATCCGGATGAAAAAGTCCTCAAGGAAATTTTCGGCGAAGGATTCGAGCCTTTCCTTGAGCTGATGGCCCTTTATGATAAAAATGAAGTAGTCCATGAATGGAAGTATTACCGCGACGGCAACCTGTGGCTTTGCAAGGCGACAAAAAAGAAAAAAACAATCGCCTGGATGTCCGCCGTGAAAGGGTTCATGAGAGCGACTATATATTTTCCCGCAAAATATATCGAAGGGATATATATTCAAGACATATCGGAAGAGACTAAAGAAATGATCAAAAACACCAAAAATACAGGGAAATCAAAAGGCTGCACGTTCGAAATAAAAACTAAGGGAATATTAAAGGATTTTAACGAGTTAATGATGTATAAGTTGTCGTTAAAATAATCTTTATTTTCGACGAAAATCCATGATTTACCTTTCTGCATGGCTGGCTGAGCACAGCAAATTTATCTTTGGATAGTTATTCGCGATGGGCCTGATATTGAACGCCTTGAATTTTGTCCGCAGGCGATAATTCAGGATTTTGAATCAGATCGTTTTGCGCGCGCTTTTATTTTTTCGCCAGTCTTATTTTCAGCAATGCGCTAAATAAAAAATAAAAAGACTTGACCCGACTATGGCTTCATAGTTTATACTGAAGATATGAATACATATAAAATCACCGAACTTGGAAAACACTTTGGACTTTCGCGATCGACGCTGCTTTATTACGACCGTATCGGATTGCTGCGCCCGGGCGGCAGGACGGCTTCCGGTTACAGGATTTACACGCAAAATGATATGGGCAGGCTCGAGCGTATCTGTTTTTTCCGCGAAGCGGGACTTGAGTTGTCTGAAATCGGGCGCCTGCTGGAAAAATCCGGAAATGACGCTTCCATACTGGAAAATCGCCTGCGCGAAATCGGCCGTGAAATCATGGCGCTCAAATCGCGTCAGCGACTTATCGCCGGCATTCTCAGGACGATATCCGCAGAAGGCTTGGCACCCGGCCTCGACGGCGAATTGTGGCTGAGCTTGCAAAAAGCCTGCGGGCTTGATGAGGCGGCGCTTAAAAAGTGGCATGCCGAGTTCGAGCGCCGCGCGCCCGGAGCGCATCATGATTTCCTGCTGGGCCTCGGGCTTTCCGAAAAGGAAGCCCTTCAGGTGCGGATGCTGACTAAAAACGTGGAGGACAACGATATGAAAATGAAATATTTTTATGAACTTTTCGAGGAATTGCCGCGCCAGGGCCCTGGAGGCGATGAAGCGACCTTGCGCGCTCTCGGCCTGGTAAAAGGCCTCCCCGAAAAGCCCACAGTGCTGGATATCGGTTGCGGCAGCGGAAAGCATACGCTGGTTCTTGCCCGCGAGCTGAAAACTAAAATCATGGCGATAGATAACCACAGGCCGGTGCTGGAGCGCCTGAAACGGGCTGCGTCGCAAAAAGGCCTTGCAATAGAGACTTACGAGATGTCCATGCTGGACATATCCTTTGATAAGGAAAGTTTCGACCTTCTCTGGGTAGAGGGTGCGATCTTTATCATAGGCCTCGAACGCGGCCTCAGGGAATTTAAAACTTACGTCAAACCAGGCGGCTGTCTGGTATTCAGCGAAATGTGCTGGTTCGTTGACGATCCGCCGGCTGAAATCAAATCTTACTTTAATAACGCTTATCCAGACCTCAGAACGGCCGCCGAAGTGCGCGAGATGATCTCCGCCGCCGGGTATCGACTGATCGAAAGTTTCGAACTGCCGGATAGCGCATGGTGGGACGAATACTATACTCCCATGCTTGAGCGCATAAAGAAACTGAAAGTTAAAAATGCCGGTGTAGCGGAGGCTGAAGCGGTATATGCGGAATGCGAAAAGGAGGCCGGCATGTTCCGGCGTTATTCTAAAAATTACGGTTACGTGTTTTTCATACTGCAAAAGGTATGAAATGAAGGATTTAAAGCCGTTATCAAATTTAAATGAACTTGACGAAAGTAGCGCGAGTACGCCATGCGAATATCATAGCCGCGCGGCTATTCTTAGCGTTGCTTTGAAAAATTCCTGGCGCATTCCATAAATTTTCTTAACGCGTCGCCGACGCTTTTATTTTTATGGCGCGCTATGCGGAACTTTCTTTTTAAATTCACTCCGGCAAGCTCGACGGCCGCGATCTTTTTTTCCTTCAATTCGCGCGTCAGGGGGATCTCCGGTAATATCGATATTCCTATATCGTTGATGACATTGTTTTTGATAGCCTCGATATTGCTTTCTGCGTTCATTTTTTTCAATATATCGCTTAATATGTAGGTGCCTATAGTGACGCTCGCTCCGATCCTTATTTTCTGGCGGTCGGATTCACGTTCAGCGACCCGGCCGGGCGTCTCGCGGCCATAGTCAAGCTCACGAGGACATTGATGATAATTCCGGTGACGTTTTTGATATCGCTGTTTTATTAGCGCGCGTCCGAAGGCGGCGGAGAATACGACGTTAAAAAGATATTCCCCTGGTTTATCGCCGGATTCGTCGATCCGGTTTATTTCCGCGAATTGGCGGCTGCCGGAAAGTTCCTCGTGATAGCGGCGCTGACTGCCATAGGGCTTAACACGAACGTTTTTAGGCTCGTTAAAAACGGCCGCAGGCCTATTTTTTTAGGCTTCGTCTGCTGGGTCGCGCTTTGCGCCGTCTCGCTGGCGCTGATAAAGTATTTGCAAATGCCATAAACGTAAAGCAAAACTCTTAGTTTCAGGTGATGAACGCCGTCTTGCCGGCAAGGCGGCGAATTTTTATGCCTCATTGACATTCAACGCATGTTCTGATAAAATCCAACCGTAAAGATCTCGCCAGCCGCGCCCGTTTAATTTTCGAGGTGAATCATAAAAGTGAAAAAAAATACGAACAAGCTTGTATTGACGGCGCTATTCGCGGCGCTGACGGCCGTAGGAGCGTTTATAAGAATTCCTATGCCGTTCGTTCCAGTCACCATGCAGACGATGTTCGTTTCGTTCGCCGGAATTTTTCTGGGGCCGTATTATGGCGCTCTTTCACAGCTGGTATATATAATGGTAGGACTTTCGGGCATTCCGATATTCGCGAACGGCGGCGGTCCGTCTTATATTTTTCAGCCTTCCTTCGGATTTTTGATAGGATTTGTTTTCGCGTCTTACGCTATGGGAAAAATTTTCGAGCTGTTGAAGGAGGCCGCGTTTAAAAATTTATTGATAGTTTCAATTGCCGGCCAGATCGTGATATATGCGTTCGGACTGCCGTATCTTTACTTTATCAATAAATTATATCTTAATTCGCCGATGCCGCTCGACAAATTATTGTATTTCGGTTCGTCGCTTTTTATTGTAAGCGGCGGGCTTACCGTTATTGTCGTAAGCTACGTTTCGTCGCTGGTTTATCCGCGGCTGCAAAAATTTAATCTGCGCTGAAGGTCCGCGGCTCGGAAAATTTTGCCGGCACCGTATCAAATAATGGTTTGCAAATATTCATATATAGTGATAAAATAAATATCAGCCCGGAAAAATTTAGCGCCATGTGAAATGCTCCGGGAATGAATGAATTTTCCTATAGTTTGACTTTGTTATTAAAGATTATTGAAATTGGAGCTAAATATGCTGCAAAACGATCCGAATGCGGTTAAACTGGCTGAGATCATTAAAACAGGAGATCTGAATCAGGTTATAGAAAATTTGAAATCGGTTCCCGAATTCGCGAAAGCTCGCGTGAACGGCGAAAGCTTTTTACACATAGCGACTTCAGCGGATAAAGTCAATATCATGGAATTTTTCATATACCGTGGCATAAGCCCTGACGAGCCTAGCGCGGCCGGTGTGGCGCCGATCCACAAAGCCATAAGCAAGAATGCCCTTGAAATGCTTCTTTCAAAAGGCGCCGGAATAAACGTCAAAGATGGAAGCGGCAGAACGCCGCTTCATGCCGCTGCGCTTTTCAACAGGACGGCGGTGCTTGAATATCTCATCTTAAAAGGCGCCGAAGTTAACCTGAAGGATTCGAGCGGGACTTCAGCCCTGGGCCACGCGATAGCAGGCGGGCATCTTAACGTTATAGAAAATCTTTTGAAATGGGGCGCCGATCCTAATAACGTCGACAATATGGGCGATTCTCCGCTACATACGGCGGTCCTTTACGAGAACGTCGAGATCGTCAAAACGCTCGCTCTTCACGGGGCGAACGTGAACATAAAAAATAACGACGGAATGACCCCTCTGGGAGAGGCGAAATCGAAGAATCTTATTAAAATAATAATGGTCTTAAGCCAGTTTGGCGGATGCGAATAAAAATAATGCCGGCCGGAGTTAAACCGCCAGCGGACGCGAAAGACGGAAGTGATATAAAAATGCCATTGTATGAGTTTCATTGCGGCAAATGCGAAGAAAATTTCGAAAAATTCTTCGCCGTGCGCGCCGATTATGTCGAGGGAAGCGTAGCGTGCCCGTCGTGTCTGGAATGCGCGAAGGTCAAGCGCGTTTTTTCTCCCGTTTCTCAGGCGAAATTTATCTTAAGCAAGACGAAAAAGCTTAACCTGATTGATCTGGGGTATAAGATGTCCAAGGGAAAAACTCCGCCCGGCCTCAAAAGGCTTGGTTAGGAAGGCGGGTTTATCTCTTCCATTCGGAAACCCGTTCAAGCTTTTCCGCCGGCGCGTCCTCATTTTTAAAGATTCCGCTCTTTCCTCCGCTCTTATATAAAAGAGCGGAGTCCGATATTCTTATCTTTTTGGAAAGCGCCTTGCACATATCGTAAATGGTTACGGCGGCGATCTGGACGGCTATGATGGCTTCCATTTCGACGCCGGTAAGATCGGTGGTCTTCGCTCGCGAATATATGTCGATCGAATGTTTTTCTTCATCGATATAAAATTTTATGTCGCAGTTTGAAAGGAAAACCGGATGGCATAAGGGAATGAGTTCGGCCGTTTTCTTCGAAGCCATTATGCCGGCCGTTTTCGCGATGCAAAGGACATCGCCCTTTGAAACGCCTTCCGATATTATTTTTGAAAAAACGCTTTTTTCAAAAAATATGGTCGCCGTAGCTATCGCGGTCCTTTCGGTCCTTTTTTTCCCCGAGACGTCGACCATGTTAACGCGACCGTGCTCGTCGAGGTGTGAAAATCCTTTGTTGTTAACGGAAACTTTTCTCGTCATCGCTTTACCATCCGTTATTTTTTTATTAAAAGTTCATCGTTATCCACGTACAGGGCGAAATAAGGAGATTCGGCCGCCTTGTTTTTCAAGAAGATGAAGAAGGGCGAGTTGGCGACGAAGCGCCTTCCGGAAATCATTGCCGTCTTCGTCATGACTATTTTCGCCTCCGATTTAAGTATCGCGCCTTTTTCGTTGAGGACGAACCTTATCGATTGGAGCGCCTTAGAAATGATGTACTCTTCGAACCCTTTGTTGCGAAGAGGTTTTCCTATAAGTTCGCCGAAGGTATGAAGAAGGTTGAAGTCTACCTTCGGTATCTGAAGCTTATCGTCTTTGGCTAATTTTGAGACCGTGGCGTTATCGCATAACTTTTTTACGGCGGCATAGCTTTCGCCTAACGTGGCTTCGGCCTTTACGGTGGAAATTATTATTTCGTCGTCCGGCGACTTGGATGCGAGTCTTATGATGAATTTGCCATTGTCGTCGCAATAAAGGATGTCTACCTGCTTATTAAGGAGGTCATGTTCGCTTTTTCCGGGTTCAAATTTTCTTATGCCGAATGAATCGACCTTAAGGCTCTTTTCGCCGGAATTAAAAAAAAGCGTGTCCAGGCCTTCGAATTCCTTCGCGAACTGGAGGTTTTTATAAAGGAAGGCGTAGGCTAAAATATCCGTCGGCTTTAATTTTTCCGAGACCGTCGGCGCGTCCTTTCCGAATTTTTTAGCGAGCGCTTCATTTATTTTTTTTACGATATCGTCTTTTCCGAAGCCGGCCATGGCAAGATATGCGTCCTCCGACACGAGCGGTTTCCCGGAAATGAGCGCGTTGAGGCTCTTGGCGTATTCAGGCGCGTCCGAAAGCTCCAACGCCGCCTTTAATATGCCGTTGCATAAAACATTCCACGCCATTTGAAAGGCGGAGCAGAAGACCGCGTTCCTTCCGGGTTCGATTTTGGAGTCCATAACGGCCGTTATTGTCGTTGCCTTAAGATCCCTTGAAGAAACTATCCTTGAAGCGTTGTCCGCAATGGCTATTCTGGAGGTTGAAATTAAAAATAAAGCGATTAATGACAATGTGATATTTCTTAACTTGAACATTACGCATCTCCTTTTGACGATAAAGATTGATTTACTCGAATATTACTCCTCGGCTGGAGCCTTTTCCCTGGGTTTTATAAGCGGGTTCTTATAAAAAAACGGGTTTATAAGATGATACCAGGCGTCGCGTTTTATTTCAGCAATGGCGTTTAACGTTCCATCGTTCAGAAATTCCATTTCAAGCGGAAATCCATTTAAGCCGCCGCTTTCAATGCTGAATTTTTTCCAGCGTGCCGTGCATGGCTGGCCCATGGCCATATAGGCGCAAGGGCTTTCGCCTGGTTTCGACACGAACACCATCGAGGATATCGTTCCGCCGTCGAATTTTTTCGGGTCGTATCTCATGTCGGGATGGCGGCAGATAGTATTATCGGACGGCGTCCCTTTCGGACCATGATCCATGGAGAAAGTCATGAAATCGGAAACATTGAATGTCGTAAAGCCGTCCGCGGCGAGTTTCATGGCGCGAGCGAGCCTTTGCGAAGTGCTCTCCGGAACCGGAAGATTCTGATATTTTTTCATTGAATCGAAGTAATAATGGTTCGTCTGGCACACCGAGCCGTTGAAAATTATCCTGTAATCGTAATGGTCTTTATCGACGCACTCAACGAGACAGAGTTTTTTTGCGTCGGCCACCATATAATTCATGGGCGCGCGAAGTTTTCGTCCGCGCAGGATCTTTTCGACGAATTCATCGACCGTCGCGATGTCTTTTAAGATATGGCCCGGGTGAAGGACCGAGAGCTTCTTGTCCCGGAAGTTGAAATTTATCTTTGAGGGCGCCGAGGATGAAACGCATATCAGCCCTTTTTCGTTAATTCCCATGGTGTATGAAAAGCTCTCTTCCGGCGAGTTGCCGATATTTTTAATTCCAATGAAGGAATAACCGTTGCAAGGCTTTTCAAAAGAAAAAGACTGGATGAACCTGATGTTGCGATCGCGGTTTTTAAGCACCATCGTGCCCCCGCCGTCGGCCGAATATCCCGCCGCGCCCATAAGGGTGCATTCATCTCCGTCGGCCGCGCATGGAATCCGTGCGGCCGCCCGCGGTGCAAACGCCGCGATCTGGATAAAAATCATTAAGAACAAAAAAATATCAAATGTATTTTTGTTACGCATCGATGTTTTTTTCAAATTGAACACTACTTTCTTTAGTATAACATTCGTTATTACTATTATTACCATTATTACTCGGTAATCTCGATTCAGGAATCCGGCCGAATGCCATCAGTCCAAGATAGCTCAAGGATATTACGGCCAGCGACGTGATCTGGGAAACCACGAGCATGCGCACGTCAAAACAGTATTTCAAGGCCCATGACATGTCGGGAAGCATATAACTTATGCTCACGCCATAAAGTGCGATATAAAGGAAGCATTGGGCTGTTATGATAAATATCAGATAGAGGTTGAATTTTAAAAATACGGGTATGAAAATGTGGTTGATCCAGGTTGCAAGGCTTTTATTGTATAAAAAATAATTCAGCAAAAGCGGTATAGTTGAAAGCATGTAAGCCGAGCATATCTCGATGTCGCGATTTTTCATGAACGGCGCCGTTCCTTCGAGGAAATTAAAGTCGGAAAGGGAAAAATTATAGCCGTTGTAAAAATACATCCAGTAATAAATACAGTAAAAAACTATTATTTGAGTTGTAGCGGCGAAAAGCTTGAATGGATGATGGTATTTCATGATCAAAAATATGAATAAGGAAAGTAGCGCTATCGACAGATAAATCGAACGGTAAATTCTGTCGCCGGATCTGGCGTCGCGTCTTATGGCCTCAAATTCCATATCGAGGCTTTTTTCATGTACTTCAAGCGCGACGGTTTTCTGGTGGAAATTACGCGGCCGCGAATTTTTGTTTATCTCATCTATGATGGCGTTGCAATTGAATATTTTTTTATCCGAAAAGCTTAACGCTTTGTTGTAGCGCGAATAAAATTCAGATTTTTGCCTGACCACTGCTTCCGCTTTAGCGCATTTTAAAAATTCGCTTATCGTGAAAGCCTGGCCGAGAAAGGATCCTTCATTTAAAAAAGCGGGCGGTAATCCAAGAATTCCGGAGGCTGTAGGGCAAATATCCGCATATCTGACGCATACGTTCGAAAGCGAGTCGTTTTTCACGTCAGGGCCTAATATTATCAAAGGCGTTTCAACCGCTTCGGGCTCCGGGCCGCCATATCCTCCGTTCGGGACGTGGCCGTGCGAAGATACGAGCATGAGATAATTATTATTGATCATTAGGGTTTTGGCAAGCTTTGAAATTACGGCGTCAAGTTTTTCAAGATGTATCGAATATTCGCGGCTTTTAAGGCCAAAGAGCCGCGCGGTTCTGGCGAGGCCGGGAAGACTTATGATTGAAAAATTAGGTTTTGAGGAAGTGATGAAGCTAATTGCGCCGGAAGCTATTTCCGCGTCGATTTCGGGAAGGTTTGCGTTATTAGGCGCTATATCATTGAAAAACGAATCTGAAGGATATTCGTTCCAGAATTTTTCAAATTCATGAGAACCGAAGAACGCCGTTTTCAAGTTGCTTTTTTTGCAGAGCGAAAAAAGATTTTCGCATAATTTAAAAGTTTTTTTACTATCCTGCTCCGGGTCCAATATGGAGTGATTCTCCGGTCGCGCGCCCGTTAAAATAGTCGCTTTGGAAGATGTGTCGAAAGAAGGCTCATAAATTTTAACCGTGCATGACGCGCCGTATTTCTTCAGGGCGGAGAACGATGAAAGACGTAAGGCGTCGGCCGCTCCAAGCCCGTCTATGATTATGATGGTGAGATTATCCGATAATCTGGAAGAATATAACTTTGGAAAATCGCTTTCCGCGTTGTAAAATCCAGCGATAAGCCTGTTATGATAATTGAAAAAGGAGTATTTGCCGATACCAGCCAAAATTAGAAAGATACCGGTTATCATAACGGATATTATCAAGAATATATAAAAATCTTTTTCATTTTTAGACGTAAAAAATTTAAACATTTGATAAATAGCCATTTTATCATATAGCATTTTGTATTGTCAAGGATGGGAAATTAATTTTGACGCTAAATTAAAATTATTTTGTGACGATAATTATTGCATACACCAAAAAAATATATTAAGAGGTGAACTGAAAATGGTATTACCGGCAAAAAACTCAAATCATTGTTTCAATGTTAGCGGGGCGGACGAACTTCAGGGAAGGATCAAATTGTGGATCCGCGAGCACTATTCAAACGTGCTTGGAAAAGAAATCCATCTTCTCGATCAGCCTAACGGCATAGATCTTGTAGAGCAGAAACTCAAAAGAATAATGGCCAATCGTGGAATGATAGGAACGAACGCGGAAGCCGCGGTCGCTTAATTCACCGCCAGCAGAAGAAATTTGGTTTAGTTTAATACCTTACGAAAAAAGAAGGCTGAAAAATAGCCTTCTTTTTTTTATTGACATAAAGGCTTAATTTTAATAAAATATGCTTCCTATGATAAAACATCAGTCCGAGATAAAATACCCGATCATAAAACCGACTTACCATAAGCTGGATAATGGATTATCCATATGCGCCGTCCATAATTTTCAGAATCCGGGCCCTCTCGTTTCCGCTACGTTTCTTATAAAGTGCGGGTTATATTCCGAGAATCCCGGTATCGCCGGAATTACTCATGCTCTCGAACACATGCTTTTCAAAGGCACCGCCCGTTTCGATAATTTTGAGATAACTTCGGTCATCAATTCGCTCGGCGGAACGTTAGACGCCTTTACGAGCGCGGATTCGCTTTGCCTTGAACTGAACGCGCCGCCGAAAGATTTCGGGCGCGCCCTCGATGTCCTCTCC
>Ga0116170_10004639_pt1 | contig 12497 bp, 4 predicted proteins | sample AD_JPNHW1_MetaG_FD_89797 | JGI IMG/M metagenome (GOLD analysis project Ga0116170, IMG submission 89797) | Active sludge microbial communities of municipal wastewater-treating anaerobic digesters from Japan - AD_JPNHW1_MetaG | ecosystem: Engineered > Bioreactor > Anaerobic > Digestate | place... | reverse complement strand
TTTTTTTTTCGCCATTCCCCCAACCCGGTGGAGAACCTTGAAGAACAATCGATTAATCGAGTAATCAAAGTCCGCCCGCTCCCTTGGTTTCCTATACGCAAATTTTATTCGTGAGACACTGTTTTCAAAAACGAAGTGAATTGAAAACTATAAATCCAGTATTTTATTGAATAATTGCATGGCTTCAGTATCTTTGATTCGAATTTACCAAGCACTTTTATGAAAAACACTGCCAAACACCAGTATTTATTCGTGAGACACTGATTTCACAAACGAAGTGAATTGAAAACAGATGTCGAACAATCCCGCGAAGCGGAGGGTATAATACCCCGCTGCTCTACGGCGGAATTAGGGTCCTGGTCCGATAGCTATCGGACTTGCCCAGGGGTTAATACCCGTGATTTACATTTTGAGTTTAAAGACAGACAATAAGTATTTCGGAAACAAAATGTTCGTTGTTGCGGATTTGCCCTAACCGAAATTCTGTTAACCCATTCAAAATTTATCAATTCCCATGAAAATAGCTACTATTTTCTTTTTCCTGTTCATGATTGCAGGAATGGGTGTTTTTGCCCAGGTCGGCATCAACACCGACAACAGCGCGCCGGACGGATCGGCGATGCTGGATGTGAAATCTACGAACATGGGTTTGCTGATCCCCAGAATTTCAACAATTGCCCGCGACCAGATACCATCACCTGCTACGGGTCTGTTAATTTACAACACGACCACAAGTCACTTCAATTATTACAACGGCTCCACCTGGTATCAACTTGAAAAGGTTTTCATTTCATCCAATGTGGGGATGGTAAGTTCAGGTGGGGGCGTATCGATCAATGCTTCCGGTAGTATCGCACCTGAAAATTCCGCCATGCTTGATGTAAACAACCCCACCCGCGGAATTCTGATCCCGGCAACACTCCCTGATGCCATTGTGACTCCTGCTGTTGGTTTGATCATCTACAATGTGGCTTCGAACCTGTTGAATTATTTCAATGGAAGTGAATGGGTTACGCTCTGTGCCATTTCTACTGGCATTACCGGTGCCACAGGGACTCAACCTGCCATTGGGGTTGCCATTAAACAAGATGGTTCCGGACCCCACCATTCTGCTATGCTGGATGTGGGTGCTTCCAACAAAGGGGTTCTGATCCCCCGCTTAACCGACACACAACGGGATGCAATTCTGCCGGTGAACGGACTGGTTATCTATAATTCTACTACCAACGAAATTGAATTTTATAACGGCGCTGAATGGAACCGTCTCATGACCAATCATGTTGCTGCGCCGTCTGCCGGGATACATGTCCCTGCAACAACACAGATCACCTGGAACTGGAGCCCGGTGGTTGGTGCAACAGGGTATAAATGGAATACAGTTGACAATTTTTCCGGAGCTGCCGATGTTGGAAACAATACAGTAAAAGTTGAAACGGGATTGAACTGTAACACTAATTATACCCGGTATATCTGGGCTTATAACTTTTGTGGAAATTCCACAACGACAACACTGGATCAATCAACATCGGCTTGCTCGCTGTTTCCCGAAGTGTTTACAACCCCGGTAACGGAAATCACCCTGTCGTCTGCCACATCAGGGGGCAATATTATTTACAGCGGAGGAAGTAATGTATCGTTCAGGGGAATTTGCTGGGCAACGACCCCGGCCCCGACCTTTTCAAATTTTTATACGTTCAATGGCGGAGGAATAGGCACTTATGTAAGCAACATGACCGGCCTGGCCGAAAACACATTATACTACGTAAGGGCTTACGCCATGAATGGCAACGGTACTTCTTACGGGAACGAGTTATCTTTTATTACGGCGACCACCGTGACCACTTCTCAGGTAACCAATATAACCCAAACCACCGCCATCAGCGGAGGCAATATTTCTTCGGGAGGGGGTGCGCCGCTCATTGCAAAAGGCGTTTGCTGGAGCACCGCTGCAAATCCAACCGTTGCCGACAGCCATTCCGACGATGGACCAGGAACCGGATTCTATTTCAGCAATATTACCGGACTTACGGCCAATACAACCTATTACGTTCGGGCTTATGCTACGAACATTTCCGGGACTTCATACGGGAACCAGCAAAGTTTTACCACCTCTCCCGAATTGCCAATCGTGCTTACCTCGAATGCCACCAATGTCCTGTTGACCACTGCCACCTGTGGAGGCAACGTGACTTCATCAGGGGGGGCATCCGTCACGGCTCGTGGCGTGTGCTGGAGTACCAGCGCCAGTCCTACCACAGCAAATTCAAAAACCACCGACGGTTCCGGCACCGGCAGTTTCACCAGCAGCCTGACGGGGCTCAGCGCAAACACAACCTATCATATCCGGGCCTATGCCACCAGCAGTGCAGGGACCGCCTACGGGAACGAAGTCATCTTCACGACTCTGCTGAATCCACTGCCTCCAACCCTCGCAACGCTGGACGTCACGAATATTACCAGCAATAGTGCCACCAGCGGAGGGAACGTTTTATCGGACGGAGGAGCGATGGTCTTTTTCCGGGGAGTCTGCTGGAGTACCAATCCAACTCCCACGATTGCCGACCCTCACACCGTCGATGGCAATGGTGTTGGCAGTTTTGCGAGCGACCTAAGCAACCTCACCCAGAATACCATCTATTATGTTCGTGCTTACGCCGTAAATCCTGCGGGAACGGCCTATGGGAATGAGGTGAACTTTACAACGCTGGCCACTTGCGGAACCATCACTGTTTACCACAACGGCGGAGTGGTCGCTCCGGTTTCAAAAACTGTCACCTATTCGACCACCACCAATATTACCGGCGAGCCACTGAAATGCTGGACTACCAGTAACCTGGGTGCCGACCACGAGGCTGCTTCGGTGAGTGATGCCACTGAAGCCTCGGCCGGCTGGTACTGGCAATTCAACCGCAAGCAGGGCTATAAAAATGATGGCACAACAGTAACTCCGGCATGGACAATTACCGGGATCAGTGAAGGCTCAGACTGGGTGTCGGCAAACGATGCCTGCACCCTGGAACTGGGAGGAGGCTGGCGGATTCCCACCTATACGGAATGGACCAATATCGATGCGGGCAATTACTGGACGGACTGGAACGGTCCATGGAATTCCACCCTGAAAATCCACGCTGCCGGGCTTCTTGGTTACAGCAGCGGGGCACTGAGTTACCGGGGGACAAACGGTTCGTATTGGAGCAGCAACCAAAATAACGCCACCTACGGAAAATACCTGTCCGTTTTCAGTTCAGGGTGTTATATGGATGTCAACTATAAGGCGCTGGGAGGTTCCCTGCGTTGTGTTAAAAATTCGAACAATGCGCCGATGGTCCCAACGGTTACGACGACCCCGGTAACCGGTATCGCTCAGTCCGTTGCCGCCAGCGGCGGCGTGGTGGTGAACGACGGGGGCGCTGCGGTCACCGCAAGAGGAGTGTGCTGGAGCACTTCGCCAAATCCCACCCCTGCATCAAACCACACATCCGACGGCACGGGAGTGGGCCCGTTTGTTGCCAGTCTTACGGGATTGACGCCAAACGCATTGTATTATCTACGGGCATACGCTGTCAACAGCGCCGGAACGGCTTACGGCAATGAGATCAGCTTCACGACGCTTCCTCCGTGGGCCTGCGGAACCTCCGTCACCATCAGCCACGTGGCAGGAAACGTTGCACCGGTAAATAAAACTGTAACATATGGAACCGTGACCAACATCGCCGGCGAACCCTTGCGGTGCTGGATCACCAGCAACCTGGGCGCTTCGCAGCAGGCCACCGCTGTATCGGATGCGACTGAGGCATCGGCCGGCTGGTACTGGCAGTTTAACCGTAAACAAGGATTCAGGCACGACGGAACCACCCGGACGCCGAATACAACCTGGATTACGGTAATTTCGGAAGACCTTGACTGGCAGGCGGCCAATGATCCCTGTCAGTCGGAAATGGGTAATGGATGGAGAATCCCGTTGCAAACGGAATGGAACAACATTTTCACCGGTGGGGGATGGGCAAACTGGAACGGCCCCTGGGGTTCAGCGTTAAAACTCCATGCTGCCGGATACCTGAATGCTGCAAATGGTTCGCTCAGCAGCAGGGGAACAACCGGAATGTATTGGAGTAACGGGCAATATGATCTCGATTACGGATGGATGGTATACCTGAACAGCAGCTATGCCGGAGGTAATTACTATACAGATAAAGAATTTGCGAACCCGCTGCGTTGCATCAAAGATGCACTCAATCCGTCGCTTCCTGCAATAACTACCGCTTCGGTATCGAACCTGAGCCAAACCACCGTAAACGGCGGTGGAAGTGTAACAGCTGATGGCGGAAGCCTGGTCACATCCCGGGGTGTGTGCTGGGGCACCACTCCGAATCCAACGATCGCTGGCAGCCATACCAACGATGGCTTAGGCGTGGGAACCTTTGCCAGTTCTGTTTCGGGATTGGATGCCGGTACCCACTACTATTTGAGGGCCTTTGCAACCAACGGCGCCGGAACAGCCTATGGAAACGAAGTGAGTTTTACCACCTTCCCGGCCCTCACCAATTGTGGCACCTTAACCATCAACCATGTGGCCGGACTCGTCGCCCCGGTTACCAAAACGACGACCTATGGTACGGTGTCCAACATTCCCGGCGAACCGTTAAAATGCTGGATCACCAGCAATCTGGGTGCCGATCACCAGGCCACGGCCGTTAGTGATGCAACCGAAGCCTCTGCCGGCTGGTACTGGCAGTTTAACCGGAAGCAGGGATATAAGCACGATGGCACCACACGAACCCCCAATTCCGCCTGGATTACCCCCATAACGGAAATTATTGACTGGCAGGCGGCCAACGACCCCTGTGCCCTTGAATTGGGCGGAAACTGGAGAATCCCGACATCCGTTGAATGGAATAACATAACGAACGCAGGCATCTGGTCAAACTGGAATGGCCCCTGGAATTCCGGGCTGAAAATGCATGGTGCCGGGATGCTCTATTACTCTGACGGGACATTGTCCTACCGGGGCACAGACGGCACCTACTGGAGCCAGCATACAGAGGCGGTTGATGGCGGTTGTCTCTATTTTGGAATAGATTATCTGGGCGTTTCCATCTCCGCCAAAGAGGCCGGCTTTTCGCTTCGTTGCATCAAAGATTCGCCCACCCCGTCGCTCCCCTCGGTAACCACTTCGCCTGCCTCGGATATCGGTCAGAATACAGTCACCTCCGGGGGGACCGTCTCATCCGACGGAGGCGCACACGTGACCGCCCAGGGGATTTGCTGGGGTACCACATCCAACCCCACCATTGCCGGCAATCATACCTCCGACGGTGCCGGGGGCGGTGTCTTTACCAGCAGCCTTTCGGGTCTGATGACAAATACCGCTTATTTTATAAGGGCCTACGCTACCAACAGCGCGGGAACCGTATATGGAAGCAATGTGGCGTTTACAACCCTGGCGGCCCCGGTTTCCTGTGGTTCCCTCACCATCAACCACGTGGCCGGTGCCGTGGCTCCGGTTTCAAAATCGGTCACTTATGGCACGGTCGTCAATCTGCCGGGTGAACCTACCAAATGCTGGATCACCAGCAACCTCGGGGCCGACCAGCAGGCCACCTCCGTCGACGACGCAACAGAACCCTCGGCGGGATGGTACTGGCAGTTCAACCGCAAGCAGGGATACAAGCATGACGGAACGACCCGCACCCCAAACACCACCTGGATTACCGCGATCAACGAGAACCTCGACTGGCAGCCTGCCAGCGATCCCTGCAGGAGTGAGTTGGGAACCGCATGGAGAGTGCCCTCCTTCGTTGAATGGAATAATGTTTCAACGTCAGCCGCCTGGGTCACTTGGAACGGCCCCTGGAATTCCGCCCTGAAGCTCCACGCGGCCGGTTCCATCCTTTACAGTGACGGCACCCTGATTGACCGCGGCTTATATGGAAAATACTGGAGTTCCGCACAAAATGACCCAACACTCGGATGGCGCTACGTGTTTGGCTCAAATTTGTCACAGATGTCAAATACCCCGAACAAAGCGAACGGGTATTCCCTCCGCTGTCTCAGAGATACCTGTACCACCACCTCAGCCACCGGCATCTCCATCCTCCCGAATGCAAACCCTGTTTGCACGGGTGATTCTATTTCTTTTACCGCAACTCCGATAAACGGCGGCACCGCTCCGTACTATATGTGGAAGAAGAACGGGACGGTTATCAAACTCAACAGTCCGACTTGCACCCTGCTCCCGGTGAATGGCGACTCGGTCTGGTGCGTGATGACCTCCAGTGTTGTATGTGCTGCAAATCCGGCCACGTCAAACAAAGTCAAGGTCACCGTCAGCCCGATCCTGCCCGTCAGTGTCACCATTGCGGCGTCTCAAAACCCGGTTTGCACCGGATCCCCCGTTGCCCTGACAGCGACGCCGGTCAATGGTGGCACCAATCCCACCTATCAATGGAAAGTCAATGGCATGAATGCCGGGGCAAACAACCCGGTGTATATCTACGTCCCTTCCAATGGCGACTCCGTCAGGTGCGTGCTGACCTCCGGCACTCCGTGCGACGGCGTGGTGGCTTCATCCGGGAAAGTGATCCTGACCGTTAACACAACCGTCCCGGGATCGGTGGTTGCTGCCGTTCATACCCCATCTATGACGCAGATAACCTGGAACTGGAACCCGGTGGCAACGGCCTCCGGATACAAATGGAACACGGTGAACGACTATGCCACGGCGACCGATATGGGAACGGCAACCACCAAAACGGAAACCGGGCTGGCCTATGCAACTTCTTACACCCGGTATGTGTGGGCGTACAATGGATGCGGGAATTCAGCCTCCGCAGCGCTTACCCAATCCACCACCGTGTTTACCTGCGGTTCGCCGGTCACGATCAGTCACATTGCAGGAGCCGTTGCTCCGGTCACCAAAACAGTGACCTATGGCACGGTCACGGGCATTCCCGGCGTTACATCAAAATGCTGGATTACAAGTAACCTCGGCGCCGATCACCAGGCTACCTCTGTCAGTGATGCCACCGAAGCCTCTGCAGGATGGTACTGGCAATTCAACCGCAAGCAGGGCTACAAGCATGACGGCACCACCCGTACGCCCAATACAACGTGGATCAGCAGCATCAATGAATCATCGAACTGGTTAACTGTCAACGATCCATGTACATCGGAATTGGGGACCGGATGGCGCATCCCCACGAACACTGAATGGACCAACGTAAATACCTCGGGCAACTGGACTACATGGAACGGACCGTGGGGTTCAGGGTTGAAAATTCATGCTGCCGGGAATATAAGCAACAGCGCTGGTGCCATAGGCGGCCGTGGCGTTACGGGCACATATTGGAGCAGTGTGAATTCCAGTTTGACAAGTAGCTGGTACCTGATCCTTAACAGCGCCAGCAGCCAGGTCGGGGGCAATGACAAGGCGTATGGATTTTCTATCCGCTGTATCCGGGATACCTGTGCTTCATATTCCAATGTAAGCATTTCAATAGCCCCGTCAGCAAATCCTGTCTGTGTCGGCACTACAGTTATCTTCACCGCTACACCTTCCAATGGTGGGCCCACGCCCGCTTATCAATGGAAGAAAAATGGCACCGTGATCAGTGGGGCAACCAATGCCACGTACACCTATGTTCCGGCAAACAATGATGCATTAACCTGTGTGTTGACTACCAACGCAGCTTGTGTTACCGGCAGTCCGGCCACCTCGAACACGGTGACGATGACGGTAAACCCGATGCTGACGGCAGGCGTCTCCATCGCTGCGTCGGCCAATCCGTCGTGCACCGGGACCTCTGTGACCTTCACCGCCACACCCGTCAACGGCGGAACAACCCCGGTTTTTCAATGGAAAGTAAATGGGAGCAATTTGGGGACCAATCTTCCGACCTACAGTTACATGCCTGCCAACGGCGACTCTGTGCGATGTGTGCTGACCTCCTCGGAACTGTGCGCCGCAAATATTGCATCATCATCAAATATATTCATGGTGGTTAGTTCATCCGTTCCGGCCATCCCCATTGCCGGTAATCAGGTTCCGGCGTTAACCCAGATTATCTGGAACTGGAGCCCGGTTTCCGGCGCCATTGGATACAAATGGAACACGGTGAATGATTATGCCACGGCAACCGACATAGGCAACGTAACTACCAAAACGGAAACCGGGCTGACATATGGTACGCTGTATACGCGGTATGTATGGGCTTTCAACGGCTGCGGGAATTCGACACCTGTAACCTTAAGTCAATCAACTATTTCGTTTACCTGCGGAAATTCCATCACTATAAACCATGTTGCCGGAATGGTTGCACCTGTTGACAAAACAGTTACCTATGGTACCGTGACCGGTATCCCGGGCGTCGTGTCAAAATGCTGGATTACCAGTAACCTGGGGGCCGACCACCAGGCAACTGCCGTTGACGACGCTACTGAACCATCGGCAGGGTGGTACTGGCAGTTTAACCGAAAACAGGGATATAAACATACCGGTTCAGTGTTGACCCCGTTGTGGACCACAACCCTTATCAACGAAAGCTCTGATTGGCAATCAACTAACGACCCATGCAATCTTGAATTTAACGGCGGTTGGCGATTACCTACATACACCGAATGGTACAATGTTGACAATATAGGCGGATGGGTCGACTGGAACGGTCCTTGGAACTCAAGCCTTAAACTGCACGCTGCAGGCTACCTTGGCAGCAGCAATGGTTCTTTGGGTAATCGAGGCTCAAGCGGCTACTACTGGAGTAGTACACAGTACAGTACAACCAATGGCTGGACATTAAATTTCGTTATTGGTGACAGTTACATGTACTACAGCAGCAAGGCGATCGGCTTCAGTGCGCGATGCCTTAGAGACACCTGTATGTCCTTTTCTAGTGCATCTGTTTCTATTTCACCTTCAGCAAATCCCGTCTGTGCTGGCGTTAATGTCACCTTTACCGCTATACCTGCCAATGGTGGTTCAACCCCGGCGTATCAATGGAAGAAAAATGGCACGGTTATCACCGGGGCAACGAATGTGACCTATAGTTATGTTCCGGCAAATAATGATGCCTTAACCTGTGTGCTGACCACCAATGCCGCTTGTATAACCGGCAGCCCGGCCACATCAAACACGGTTACGATGACGGTGAATCCGTTACTGAATGCAAGTGTAACGATTGCTGCATCGGCCAACCCGGTTTGTGCCGGGGCATCGGTTACATTTACGGCAACACCCTCCAATGGCGGGACAACACCGGCTTATCAATGGAAGAAAAATAGTGCGATTATCACTGGGGCAACCAGCGTGACCTATACTTATATCCCGGTAAACAATGATACCTTAACCTGTGTCATGACCTCCGCTGCAGTGTGTGCAACCGGCAGTCCGGCCACATCAAACAAGGTTACGATGACAGTCAAACCTGTCACGGCAAGTGTATCAATCGCCGTTTCAGCCAATCCGGTTTGTGCAGGGACAGCCGCAACCTATACAGCTACACCGGCCAATGGCGGAACGACACCGGTATATCAATGGAAAGTGAACGGTGCGAATGCAGGAACAAATAGTCCGACCTTCAGTTATATGCCTGCAAACGGCGACTCCATCCGATGTGTTCTGACATCCTCTGAGCCATGTGTCGCAAATACTGCTCTTTCGAACAAGGTTACCATGATGGTAAGTGTTTCAACACCGGCGACTCCGGTTGCAGGCAATCCTTTAGCCACGGCGAACCAGATAACCTGGAGCTGGCATCCTGTTATTGGCGCCACCGGGTATAAATGGGGCCTTTCAAACGATCCGTCCATTGCCACAGTTGTCGGAACTGACACCACCAAAACGGAAACAGGGCTTCTGTGCAATACTGCCTATACCCGATATGTATGGGCGTATAATAGTTGTGGTAATTCAACGCCGGTAACATTAAATAAAGCAACCTCTGCCTGCGGAGTGCCCTGTCCGGGAACACCCACGGTATCCTATGGCGGCCAAACTTACAATACCGTTCAAATTGGTTCACAGTGCTGGTTGAAAGAGAGCCTGAATGTCGGAACAAGGATAAATGGCACGCTGGAACAAACAAACAACGGCAGCATTGAAAAATATTGCTACAACGACCTTGAATCTAATTGTGCCATCTACGGAGGCTTATACCAATGGAACGAAATGATGCAATATGTCACCATCTCAGGTGTGCAGGGAATTTGTCCCGGAGGCTGGCATATTCCCACGGATGCCGAATGGTGTACGATGACACAATATTTAGATCCGACCGTAAATTGTGGGGTGTCGGGTAGGAGCGGAACCAATGTCGGAGGAAAGATGAAAACGACCGGTACAATTCAAGCCGGCACCGGGTTATGGAATTCACCAAATAACGGGGCAACCAACGAAAGCGGATTTTCGTCTCTCCCTGCTGGTTACCGCTATAGTAATGGCACGTTTTCCTGGGTTGGCGACCAAAGCTGGTGTTGGAGTTCTACCGAGTCCAGTACGACCGAAGCCTGGTACCGACGCACGACCTCCGCTTCTGTTGGGGTGGAAAGAGGTTATAAAATTAAGAGTAATTACGGGATGTCTGTCCGTTGCCTTAAAAACCCATGATCTTCCTATTCTAATGCTGGTATTGGTTTGGCCCCCTATTGTTAGGACTCATTTAGCAACGGTTGAACAAATCTAAGCATATCTGTTTTATCTTTGCAATTACCCAAATCAAAAATGTCTTCAGAAGGAGCAGGGTGCCATTTTGGCCTCTGCCCTCTGAAGAAAAATTTCTGGATTATTTTCCCTCTGTGTTTTCTCATGTTTATTCCGATATTGCTGTTTCCCCATTCATTAAGGAAGTGGAAAAGCCGCTCAAAGTGACCCCCCTTGGCCGGTAATCTTTGACCACCCCTCGGCCGATTTAAATTGACCACCCCCCATTTGACTTTTTTTGATAAGGCACACAATACCAATGCTTCAAAACATTGTTGAGTACTACAGGAAGGCGGATGGAGTGACCAAAAACAAGATCCTGTGCTGCATCTTTGACGAAAAACTCGTTTTGGAAAATGGAAGAGTTGCAGCAACTCCGTTTTCGCCAGCGGTTCAGGTTTTACTCAATATTACCAACAGGTTCCAGCGGGCGGAAAAAAAGAAAGAGGCCGATTTCGACCTCTTTTCTGAATTTGCTCCCCTTAGTGGACAAAGTTGCAAGCAGATGACTTCCTTTCTATGGGCTTAACATGTTCAATTTTAGAACATTCTGCTTATTCCCATTTAATGGTATAAGGAGCTTTCCCCTATTGTATTAATATATTTGATCGGCCCGCCCCAGTATTGGACAGCCCCTTCTTTGGGGGGATATACCCATATACTAAACCATTTATCATAGTAATCAGAATTCATTGTTCCGTGCAAAATGTACTTACTATGGGGTTCTATTTGGGCCGTTACCATTGGTGGCCATATATTGTCTGACGCTGTAACAGGAAAATACTTATGTTCAGGATTTTCTGGCAGATTAGCGTACAATATAAATGTTGAATCCGTATTGTTTTCCCAAACATAGTCCTGCTCGTATGGGATTTTTTCACACGAGACAATGACTAATCCAAGCAGAAGCGGAAATAATGTCTTTTTCACTTTCGTCGGCGTATTCGAGATGATTTTCATCAAAACAGGCGTAACTACCCCTGTAATTACCAAAAATACAAAACTTTTAAGCGAGTTCTTCAAATATTTGTTATCCAGATATGTTTTCAAAGAAAGAATTACCTTTACTTTGTATATGAATTATTACTCAAACATTAAAAAGGAGGTAAAATGTGTTGTTTCTTCAAATTTATGGCTGAATATGGAATTTGGGATATGGCTGGTCTTTTTATTGCCATCATTCCTGGCATCGTAATTTTATGGTACTTTTTTCCTAAAAAATCTATGAAAGGACTTAATATCGATACAAGTCGAGATGCAATTAATGCTACATATCCTAAGGTTGTAAGGATTACAATAACCAATACAGAGGATGAACCAGTTTATATCAAATCCGAAGGATTTAAGTTCGGAAACAACATTCTTCCTTCTCCTAATGGGGCAAAAAATGTAGAAACCGACATCTATGAAGTAAAATTTGATGGTCGGAACAACCCAGGTATTTTAACCGAATTTGACTTTTTGGTTCGTCGCGGTGATCCACCAGTATCTACTTGGGTTCCCGTTGAACCCAACCAAACGGATGCCAACATTGATGCGGCGATTCGTGCGAAACAGGTCGGAACTTTGTATTTAAAATGTCAAAGAATATCTGCTAGAAGAAACAAAAGATACTCGCTTGAATTAACAATCTAATTAGTTCAAATTGATTCTATTACTGTAAAAATACTTATAAAAAGATTTATTGGTATAGGCGTTTAGTTATCCCTTCGAAATGCCCATAGATAAACGAATTGGCTCATTTATCACCATCCTTTTTAGGAGCAAATCGAAGATCGTGTCCATATTATTTCTTCTATTGTAT
>Ga0116170_10004634_pt1 | contig 12508 bp, 8 predicted proteins | sample AD_JPNHW1_MetaG_FD_89797 | JGI IMG/M metagenome (GOLD analysis project Ga0116170, IMG submission 89797) | Active sludge microbial communities of municipal wastewater-treating anaerobic digesters from Japan - AD_JPNHW1_MetaG | ecosystem: Engineered > Bioreactor > Anaerobic > Digestate | place... | reverse complement strand
GTCGAAGTAACCACGAGTACCGGCCAGTCAACGACGGTTCCAAAAGACCAGAAAACGCAGGTCAGCGAGGACGCCCAGGAACCTCCAAAGGATAATACGCAGATCGTTCGTAACGAATCCCGCGCCGACGTTACCAATGAATCTACGACAAAAGAAGAAGATAAAGGCAACACGACCGCGGGCCTGGTTCCATCTTCAACGGTTGGCACCGGCAACAGCGTGACTTCGATAGTTGAAGATATTGTCAGGCAGGAAGAAATGGGTAAATTGACCGTTAGATGGAAATAAAATCAGGGAGTGATAAAATTGGTAAAGAATTTTCGTGTCCAGTATTTATTTTTAATGTTTTTAATGGCTATCGCGCTGCTTGTTTCGCCGTTTGCCATTCTGGCTGCGGAAGATCAGAAAGCCGCCGCGCCTGATCAGAAAACCGTAAGCGAAAAGAAACCCGAACAGGTTAAAAAAACTAAAAAAACCAAAAAGTCAAAGAAAACAAAAAAATCAAAGAAAGCAAAAAAAGAAATGGCCAAAGAAAATTTAGCCGTTACTGAAGTTGCCCTTACTTCCGAGGTTAATATCGTGAAGGAAGCTCCGGTTAAAGATCCGTCAGCCAAGGAAACCGGCGCTGCTTATATTTTTAATCTCATGGAAAAGAAACAGGCGGTCGTCGAGGATTTGCTCGACGTGCTTTTCATATTCAAAAACAAATCTCCTGAAGGCTTGTCCAGCGAAGATAAGGTTAAATTTTTAAAAGACGAGAAGATTATTCCGTCGCGCGTTCAGGTTTATCCTAAAGATTTATTGAGAAAAGGCTTCGCGGCGATGTTGTTTCACCGAGCTCTGGGCCTTCGTGGCGGGCTTACCATAAGAATAGCCGGAACTTCCACGAGAAACTGCCTTCGCGAGCTTATATACCAGGGAGTTATGCCGGAAGCCTCGGACCGCGATAAAATGACCGGACCGGAACTTATTTCAGTGATATACAAGGCTAAAGAATATCAGAGTGAAAAAAACAAGTCTTTATAAAAATTTGGAAGGCAGGAGAAGTTTAAAAATGAAAAAAGCTTTAATAAAACTTTTTGTAGCAGCGTTTCTCGCCGTTATATTTTTAACTCCGTCGCTTGGCGCGGCGCAGGAAAAAATTGAAACGCCGAAGGAAACAAAAAAAACCGACGCGGTTAAAAAGACCGTAAAAAAAGCAAAGAAAAAAGCGGTAAAAAAAGCTGCGGCCGAACAGGAATTATCGGCTAAGACGGTCGCCGAAGAAAAAAATCCGATCGCCATTGATGAACTCAAACTTGACGTGAAAAAAGAAAACATGGCGCCTAAGGCTTCAGTTGAAGAAACTCCGCTGCCGGTTCAGCCCGGAGTTTCCGAAGCTAAAAAAACAAAGGCGAAATCAAGTGAAAATTATGCGAACGAAAATCTTAAGGGGCTTGAGAGCAATATTCCTACGTCCTCAAATATCGAAGGCTTATTAACGTCTTCAAACGATATGAGCATATTGTTGCCTAAAGAAACCGGCGGGCGCTGGGGCCTTGTTTTAAATTACAACTATTATAAATTCATCGACGAAGATAAATCGAACGCTATGGTCGATTCTCCTACCGGCGCCGATGCTCCCGATCTCAGATTTTACGTCGGCAAAAAATTCGAGAACAACGACAGTTATTACATGAGGCTTCGTTACGGCCGTTTGAATCTTAAAGGCGATAATTCGCTGGCGGTTCCGAATTCCAGAAATATCGGACTTAAATTCGACATGCTCTATTATACTTTCCAGAGACGCCCGAATGTATCGTTAAAACTCGGCCGCCAATTCTTAAGCGTCGGCCGCGGCATGACCTATGCCGGAGTTCATGATGGTATTTCTTATAACAAAGCCCTTCCCAAGTGGTATTTAAAAGCTTTTGCGGCGCGCACTCAGCCCCGTGAAACAAACGCGGACCAGAGCAATAATGGCTATTTGAACAGAAGCTATCGTGACTTTTACGCAGTTCAGGCTGATTATCTCGCTCTTAAAAACAAAAAGCTATACGGATATCTTCTTTTTGAAAAAGACGGCAATGTCAAGATCCCCGCTAATGTAAAAGATTTCACTTATGACGCGAACTACTTCGGTCTCGGCCTTGAAGGAAGTTTCAAACCTAACTGGCCTTATTATATGGAGGCCGTAATGCAGGGCGGAAAGACCTCGGCTTCGAATACCAATACCACGACCGATTCAGTAAAAGCAAACGCATACTATCTCGGAACCGAATATTATATGCAGAACGATCCTAAAAAAACATTCTATACGCTTGAATACGCTCATGCTTCGGGCGATCCGGACAGAACTTCCGTCACCAACGTTATCGGCGGAAATGTCGCCGGAACAACCGATAAGAATTTTATGACATATGGTATATACGATCTTGGTCTCGCTCTTCATCCACGTTATTCAAACATCAACGTAATAAAATTCGGCGGATTTTTCAAGCCGTTTTATAAAAATGAATTAACTAGAGAGCTCCAGCTTGGCGCTAAATACTTCATATATACCAAGGATTCCGATACCGGTCTTATGTCGGATTCGGTAGCTACAATGGCTAATAAAAATCTTGGAAACGCATATGATCTTTATCTCACATGGCGTATTTTATCGGATACGCTTGTATATTTCAACTATGGTGTTTTTACGCCTGGCGACGCGTATCCTACAAACCGCAGGGACAAAACGAAGCTCATAAATTTCGGAACGACGTTGTTCTTCTAATATGATGAATGAAAGCAACTCACAAGCCGCGATTTTTTTTGACTATGACAATCAGAAGGTTGATCCGCGCATAATTTTTGACTATGCCGAAAGCTTCGGCTGGATCGTAAAGAAACGCGCATACGGCGACTGGGTTCGCGACGCAGTGCACAGAGCTGAAATGGCGGCTTATTATGTCGAACTTATCGACAGGCCGCGTTTCAATCTGAGCGATAAAAATGGAAACGATATTTCCATAACGGTAGACGCCATGGAGGTGGCTTTTTCCAAGCACAACATAGGCGTTTTCGTTTTCGTGACGGGAGATGCCGATTTTATTCCACTGGTTTTAAAGCTTAAGGAATACGGAAAAACCGTCGTCATAATATCCTCTAAGAATAACACTTCACTTATGCTCGCCAAAGTTTGCGACAGTTTCGTGTTTTATGAGAACCTTGTGAAGAGCGAGGAACCGCCTCCTCTCGATCACGGCGACTATTATATGCTCCTTGCGAGGAAAGCTTATACCATTATTAAAAACCGCGGTCTGTTTCCTAACAAAAATAACATGGTTTCTATAATAAAGCATTTCGACCCGTCCTTTAAATTTGAAAAAACCGGATTTAAGAGCGTCGAAGCCATGATAAAGTCGATCGAAGCTACATGGAATAAAGATGCCGGACATGAGCCGGCGGCTATAATCGAACCGGCGGCGGTCAACGGTTCCGAAGCGGGGACCAGGCTTGAGGCCAAGACCGTTGAAGAATCCCAGGGCGCTTCCAGACAGGCCAATCTCATTAACTTTTTCATACAGCTTTTTGAAAAATACGACTTTTTTGATAAGGCTGTGCCGTTCAAAAAAGTGTGGGAAGTTTTCCATAAAATGTTCCCGAATTTTAAATTCGATAAATACGACGCTCGTGATTTTAACCATGCGGTTAAAATAATCTGCGCCACGTCGAAATTCACTCTTATAAACAACAATCTTTCGTATTCGAGACGATACCAGATCGAGCGCGGTCTCAGAAAAATGGGTATATACATTCAGCCCTCTCTGAAGCAATCTATAACCAAAACTTTTATTGATGTTTATTCCGGATTTAAAGACGAATCGAAGCGCACGCTCAATTATCTGGCGCGCGAGGTTTATGACAAAAACAAACAAGTCTTCAGTAAGAGCGCCATCGCCAATATTTTTACGGCGCTTAAATTCAGCGGAATATTCGAAGGCGTCGATTCTTCTTACATAACGTATTCCCAGCCCATGAAGATAAATTGTGAAATGACCGAGATCGAGCAGCGCCTTGATCTTTTATACCTGAAAAGGATCATTAAGATAGTTCCTATAACGCACGACGATTTTACGACTGCATCCGATTTTATATTTGGCGTTGAAACGAGAGCGGGCGATATTGAACGCATTCTTGATTCGCTTATAAAACTTAACGAGATAACAAAAGACGGAGAGCGCTACATATATATGGAACCGTCGGATTAAAAGAACCGGAGGGTTCGATCGAAGTGAAAACCAAATGAAAACCCACCCGGTTTTAAAAGAGGGTTCAATATACGCGATAATTGTAGCGGCGGGCCGCTCGTCCCGGATGGGCTCGAGGCTTCTGGGAAATAACAAAGTTTACGCCGATATAGGCGGAAAACCGGCTATCATTTATTCAATTGAAAAATTGGTTCGGGCTGTAATTGGTCTAAAGGGACTGATCATTGTAGCTTCGCACGATGAGATCGATTTTTGCGGAAAAGTAATAAAAAAAACAGTTAAAGTTCTTTATAAAGAAGGTTTTGATCTCTTCATAGAAGTCGTTCCGGGCGGCGGAGAGCGTTTCGAGTCGGTCGTGAACGGACTCCGGGCGCTTCATGAAAAAGGCTGTGGGAAAAGCGATATAGTTTTTATTCACGACGGAGCGCGTCCAAATTTTCCGCAGAATAAAATAAATGTAATGCTTTCAACGCTTATGGCGAAAAATCCTGGGATGAAGCGGACCGAGGGGGTTACGCTGGCTCTTGGGAGCATCGATACGTTATGCAGGGCGGGCCGGGGTTTTGAAATTCAAGGATATGAAGAGCGCGCGGAGATATGGCGCGTTCAGACCCCTCAGCTTTTCAGATATGAGACCCTTTACGGGTGCGCGTTGAAAGTTCTTGAACGGGCCGAAAATGAAGAAAAGGTTAAATTTACCGATGAAACATCACTTCTTTTCAGCTTTAATAAAAAATGCGTAATCGTGGAAGGAAGCGCTTCGAATATTAAGATAACTTCGCCCGACGACCTTGATTATATACGCGGATTAATGAAGTGAGCGACACCGAAGAGTTGATATCATAGCGATAATGTTTTAAAACGGCTCCAGGCGTATCTTGTGAAAATTAAAATTAGGAAGTTAAAATATGAGCAACGAAAATTTTCTTTTGAACAAACCATTAAAAATGAATTCGCACGCGAAAGTAAATTTTTTTCTGGACGTCATAAAAAAAATGCCGGACGGTTATCATGAAATCGCTACGGTATTTAGCACGCTAGAACTTTCAGATACGCTGAGTTTTTACTTTACAAAAAACGAATATTCGGCGGATTATATATTAAAGCTTTTCAAGCTGGGTTTTAAAAAACCGGTGTCGGGTGTAGTAAACCTCCTGAACGAAAATGTTAAAGTCACAATGATATCGGATGACGATAACGAAAAGTGCTTCAGCGTTCCGCTCGATAATACCAACACTCTTTTGATAGCCGTCAAGAAATTTTTTTCATGCGTGCCGTTTAAAAAGCTTGAAGAATTGCACAATCTATATATCGTTTTTCAAAAAAACATACCTGCCGGCGCCGGTCTCGCGGGAGGTTCCTCGAACGCCGCGTGCGCGATCCGCGCGTTGAATTATCTTCTGGGATATAATATGGAAAGCGAGCAGCTTAGAATGATAGCGTCCGCGACGGGCGCCGATGTAGCTTTTCTATTGGAAGGCGGGTGCGCCTATTGCGGGAATGCTGGCGATCAGATCATATCTTTTTATGATCCGCCGGTGTATCCAATGGTGCTGGTCTATCCGAATTTTGAGGTTTCCTCGCGCGACGCTTATAATAACGTCGCGAATCATGTTAAATATAATCTTTCGGAATTAAGCGGCCAGGCGGAAGAAAAAGTACGTGATGCGGTGGGCAGGCGGATCGGGAATCTCGTTGAAGCGCTTGTTACCCCCAATTATGAAAAACTTTCAAAGTTTTTATATAACAAACTTGAGGAGCCGGTTTTCAATAGAAAACATCAGATTCGTGAATTGAAGGACACTTTAATTCAAATGGGATATCCGGTAACTATGATGAGCGGCTCCGGTTCGACCGTTTATACGCTTTTAGATCCGGGTGAAAGCGAGGAAAGCCTCGGCATGCATCTTGAAAGAATACAGACGGAGATGCACAGGAAGTTTTCCAAAACGTATAAGGTCATACTTACCAGAACGCGAAAGGCTATCGGATGGGACAAAATGTTGTTATAATCGGCTCTACCGGCTCTATAGGCCGTTCGACGCTTGACGTTATAAGACGCGATCCACGAAAATATAATGTTTTAGGGCTTACCTGTAATGCCAGTCTGAAAATTTTACTGGAACAGGCCGAAGAATTCCGGCCGTCTTTTGTTTCGGTTTATTCCGAGCTTCTGCGCGACGAACTTCGCTATGCGTTGAAAAAGCGCGGCATTGGAGATATCGCCGTCTATTCCGGCGAAGAAGGCAATATAAAGGCCGCGACACATAAAAAGTCAGATATTGCGGTAATTTCAGTTGTCGGCGGCATAGGCCTTATGCCAACGCTTGCGGCTATCGATAAAAAAAAGAAGATATGCCTCGCTAATAAAGAAACTATAGTTTGCGGCGGTCAGATCGTTATGGACGAGGCTAGAAAGAAGCGCGTCAGGATTATTCCAATCGACTCCGAGCATAGCGCCATATTTCAGCTTTTAGATGGCGTGGCCCCTGAAAAGCTCCGACGTGTTATAATAACGGCATCGGGCGGACCGTTTCGTTCGCACACGAAAAAAATGCTCAAAAACGTTAAAGTCGAGGAAGCGCTGCGCCATCCGAACTGGAGCATGGGCGCGAAGATAACCGTCGATTCAGCGTCTCTCATGAATAAAGGGCTTGAAGTCATAGAAGCTATGTGGCTTTTTAGCCTTCCACTCGAAAAGATCGATGTGATAATCCATCCGCAGTCGATAATTCACTCGATGGTCGAATTGAACGATGGAGCGGTATTCGCGCAGATGGGTTATCCCGACATGAGGATTCCCATTAACTATGCTCTTTCATATCCTGAACGAGCCGGCGTGGATTATATTAAAAGCTTTGATTTTCTTGAAATGAACAGGCTTACTTTTGAAAAGCCTGATCTTGAAACGTTTCCGGCCTTGAAGTATGCCTATGAGGCCGCAAGGGTTGGAGGAACGCTTCCGACGGCTATGAACGCGGCGAATGAAGTGGCTGTCAGGGAATTTCTTCTTAAAAAAATCTCTTTTCCCGATATTTCGAAAATCGTGCGTCAGGTGATGGATCTTTTCACGAAAAAAAATATTGCTTCGCCTACAGTCGAGGATATAACAAAAATTGACGTTCGCGCTCGCGCGTCGGCTGAAAAGCTGGCTTCAAAAATAAAACTATAAGGAGGCGGGCCTGTAAATGAATGTAGCCGATATAAGAACCGGAATAGGTTATGACGTGCATAAAATTGTAAAAGGGCGTAAGCTCGTGCTTTGCGGAGTTGAAATCCCATGTGAATTCGGTCTTGACGGCCATTCCGACGCCGACGTGATGATACATGCGCTTATGGACTCGATGCTTGGCGCGGCCGGACTTTTCGATATAGGCTATTATTTTCCGAATACGGATAATAATTTTAAAAATATTTCAAGCATTCGGCTTCTTGAAAAGGTGCGCGGCCTTCTTTCGGATAATGGCTACAAGGTCATGAATACCGATCTGGTGTTGATCTCAGAACGGCCCAGGATAATTTCGCATGTGCCGGCTATGAAAAAAAATGTGGCTTCCGCGCTTGGCATCGAAGATTCACGCATTGGAATAAAGGCCACGACTAATGAAAAAATGGGCTTTCTGGGTCGCGGTGAAGGCATGGCAGCGCTCGCGACAAGCCTTTTATACAGCTTATAATATTCTTTTTCAGGCGAGCGGATCACGCTCTTCACGCAAATTTCATGTTTTGAAATTTCGGATATTTTTCCGGATAATCGGATGATCTTCCGAAGCTTAGACTCCATTTTATGACTGTAAGCGACCGCGTACAGAAAATTACAACACTTAAAATTTCAATAAAATTAACCTGTTTCAACTCCGTTTTATTTTTGTGAATAAACGTGAAATAATGGCATGAAATTTGTTGTTTAAAATAAAGCGAATTATTATTCAAACCATTTATAGTAATTATATATTAAAGGAGAAAAAATGAATAAAAGATTGTTTCTTGCTTTTTTTCTGATGATTTCGCTTATGTTATGCGGATGTTCCGGCGGCGGTTCGGATAGTCTAACATCTTCGACTGATGCGCTTTCTTTAACTGATGAATCCGCCGTAGGCGGGATAGACGATGTCAATGACGCCATAAAATTGAAATCCGCGGCATGGACGGCCGCGGAAAATCAGGTAACAGCTAATTTTAATACGCCTTATTCATCCGAGTCGGATTTTCTTGGATGCTCTCCTGAAACCGGGAGCGGCAATGCGCCCGGAAAAGCCCCGGCAGCCGATAATGTCGCGCTTCCGTCGAGTCTTGACTGGAGGTCGAAATCGGGTTTTAATTATATCACGGCGGTCAGGACCCAGGGAAATTATCCTACCTGCGTCGCTTTTTCAACCATAGGAGCGCTTGAATCGCAGGAAAAAATATTTGCCGATCAGCCATCGGCTACGCCCGATTATTCGGAACTGGATCTTTTTTATAATGGCGGCGGAGATTTCAAAAGGGGCTGGACCATTTCTTCCGCGATGAGGGTGCTTTTAAATCGCGGCGTTACCGGTGAATCCGACGCGCCATACAGTTTCGCGCCTTCGTTTAAACTTTTAACGACTACCGCTAAGTATAAAAAGATAACTAATTATTTTTCAGTGACTGGCCGTGACGCTATGAAGCGCGCGATCATGAGCGGTCCTATAGCCGCAGCCATGGATATATATCAGGATTTCATGTATTATTCGGGAGGAATTTATCAGACCGTTAAAGGCAGGAATCTGGGCGGCCATTCGGTGCTTATCGTCGGCTGGAACGATTCCGACGAGTGCTGGGTAGTTAAGAACAACTGGGGCGAATCATGGGGTCAAAAAGGCTTCTTTATGATAAAATACGGACAGTGCAGAATAGACGATTATACCGCTTATGGCCTTGAGGTTGACGGTTCGGCTCCGGTCGCGCAAACGACGGCCGACACAACGGGCGTGCAAATTTCCGCCGTTCCGTCGGGCATTGAAACTACGATTGTTACCGATAACGTTATAGAATTGAAATGGTCGCCCGCGGCTAACGCGGAAGGCTATTATATTTATCTGAACGGAAAGCTTTCGGGACGCACTTTCGACGCTTCATACAGGCTGTGCGGCCTGACTCAAAACACTACTTACGAGATCCAGCTTTCCTCATTTAATAAAACTCGGGTTGAAAGCCGGAAATCGCAAGTTCTGGCCGTGGTGACGAAAACGGCCATTCCAAAACTCGTTTCGCCTTCCAATATTTATCTGATCGCGGCATATGAAACGGAATTACTGGTCGGCTGGAGCGCGGTTGAAGGGGTCGATGGCTATAACGTTTATACGGACGGAAGTCTTGAGGTGAAAATTAACGGAGCGGTTTCATGCAGGCTGATATCGCTCGTATCCAACAGGGCTTATTTTATACAGGTCACTTCCGTTAAGGACGGATTGGAGAGCAGAAGAGCGTCGGCTAAAATTTTTAAAACGCTGGCTTCGCCTCCGCCGCCGGTTCCATCTTCGCTTGAAGTCGCTCTCGAAGCAACGAGCGAGATCGACATAAAATGGATTCCATCGACGGGAGCCACGAGTTATAAGATATATCTTGACGATCATTTTTATGGCGAAGAAACCGCCAACTCGTGTGCCGTAAAATATCTGCGCCCGAATTCAACATATGGCATCAGCGTGTCCGCGTGCAAAGGAAATAACGAAAGCGCAAGGTCAGCAGTTGTTTCGGCGAAAACTCTTTGGGTGCCGATAAAGCCGTGTGTCACGAGATTTCGTGGGACGATAAGCCCGAAGACGTCGGTCGCGACCATCAGCTATGACCTTATAGATGAGGACAGTTCTACCGTCAGCGTTAAATTGAAATATTCGATCGATGACGGCGTTAATTACATAGACGCCGTTTCCATTACCGGCGATCTCGGGGATATTGCGCCCGGCCGGAATAAAAAAATAACCTGGAATCTTAAAAATGATGTCGTATCGAGTGAAAAAATAAGATTTAAAATGGTTCTGGCGGACGACTACTATAATCTTGACGCGGTTAAGGGATATGTGTATTTATATTAACCCATTGCGAATTTAAACGGTTGCGAGTTTTTACGCGCGGCCGCTGATATATGTTTTAAAAACGGTTGTAAGTCCTGCTTATAACCGTTTTTAAATTTTTTCGTTTATACGATTTCGCTCCTTCCTGCCTTCGCCGCCGGCCATTTATTTCCTGTTGCAATTTATCTGATAATTTGATAAAATAACATTTTCGGGGCGCGAGTCGGTCTCCGCTCTTTATGTAATTTGATTATTGAGTATCTCCGCCGCGCAATATGCATGCCGGCGTCAAATTTTGTGGTGACGCGGAACCGGTTCACCATTTGTATAGCTTGAAAAAAGCCTGTTTTGAAAGTTTTTTATAAAAATATTATATGATCCGAAAAAGTGTGGGCAAGGCCTTTGTCGCGTTTGAAAGGCTTTTGTCGCTTTACCTTTATTCGGATTAAGGAATGAGGAAATATGGATTACAAGGTTCTTATATTAGATCCTGATTTAAAAATTCTTGAAGAAGAAGCCCGCGAGCTTCAAACCCGTGGGCTGAATGTCGTTTCAGCGGCATGCTTTTCAGACGCTCTCGTCTGCCTTAAAAACGACGGCTCTATCCATGCCGTGCTTTCCGAATGGGAGGTGCCGATAGATCGTTCGGGTTCCGGAATGATATGGAGCGGCGATATGTTCCGCCAGTTTTTAAGGATCCGCCATGACGTGAATATTTTTTTGTGCACCGGGGAAAAGGATGCGAAAAATATTCTGGATGGCGACAATATTAACGGATATTTTTACAAGGGCGATAAGGATTTTGATGATATCGCGCACAAGATAAAGGCCGAGGTTATAAATTCGAAACAGCGCGCTCCATTCTTTGAAAAACTCGTGGAATATTCAAGAAAATCAAATGACGCATGGCATACGCCCGGGCACGCTTCGGGATATTCCGTCAAAAACTCGCCCTGGGTAAAGGATTTTTATGAATTTTTCGGCCAGAACCTTTTCGCTTCCGATATTTCCGTTTCGGTTCCGATGCTCGATTCGCTTCTGGAGCCGAAGGGCGTTATAAAAGAGGCTCAGGAACTTGCCGCGCGGGCGTTTTCAGCCCGTTATACTTTCTTTTCGACCAATGGCACATCGACTTCGAATAAAATATTACTTCAAACGCTCGTCAAACCTGGCGACTCGGTGATTCTTGACCGGAACTGCCATAAATCGGTTCACTATGGCGTTATAATTTCCGGAGCGGAGCCGATATACCTTATGCCTTCGGTAAATAACAATTATGGAATATTCGGCCCCGTCCCTAAAAAGCGTATAATAGAAGCCATGGACCGGGCGATAGCCGCGGGAAAGAGAGTCAAGGTGCTTTTTCTTACAAATTGCACTTACGACGGTCTGATATATGACATAGCCGATATAGTGAAGGAAGCGCACGCCAGAAGGATCAAGGTTATTGTCGACGAGGCCTGGTTCGGGTACGCCCGCTTCCATCCGGAATTTTGTCCCTGCGCGATGGCGGCCGGCGCCGATTACTCCACTCAATCGACCCATAAGACGATGAGCGCTTTCAGCCAGGCGTCGATGATCCATGTCAACGATCCGGACTTTGAAAAGATCCACGATTTTTTCATGGAAAATCTGAACATGCACACGTCGACCTCGCCGCAGTATCCGATGATCGCGTCGCTCGATGTCGCCAGAAAGCAAATGGTGATGGAGGGTTACACGCTTTTATCGGAAAAGCTCGAAATGTCCGCCGCGCTTAAAACGGCCATAAATTCACTTGAAAAATTCAGGGTCCTCGATCTTAATGACCTTATTTCCGAAGAGATCGCCGGAGACAATGTAAAGCTCGATCGCACGAAACTTACCATAGATGTTTCAAAGACGGGTATGACGGCTAAGGAGATAGAGCATCTGCTAGAGACTAAATATAACATTCAAATTGAAAAAACCACTTTCAACACCATTTCGATATTAATAACGATAGGCGCCACTCAGTCGAAGATGAACAGGCTTTTCTTCGCGCTTGAAAATATTGAAAAAAGTAGCGGAAACAGTAGTGCTGCCGCCTATGAAAAAATCTTGAAACATTTTAAGCTGACGCTTTCGCCAATGATGTTTCGCCCCCGTTACGCGTTCTTTTATTGCGAAGGAGAAAAAATGCTTTTGCGCGAAGCTAAAGACCGCGTTGCGACCACGATGATAGTGCCTTATCCTCCGGGAATTCCGCTTCTCGTT
>Ga0116170_10004633_pt1 | contig 12509 bp, 10 predicted proteins | sample AD_JPNHW1_MetaG_FD_89797 | JGI IMG/M metagenome (GOLD analysis project Ga0116170, IMG submission 89797) | Active sludge microbial communities of municipal wastewater-treating anaerobic digesters from Japan - AD_JPNHW1_MetaG | ecosystem: Engineered > Bioreactor > Anaerobic > Digestate | place... | reverse complement strand
CAAAACGCGTCTTACTCCATTGGAAAAACGGAGCAAGATCGCGTAATCTCGCGTTATTTTACGCCAGGGGGTTTTTCTGTCTGTCTGTTTATCCTGGGGCAGTGCACACCCTGACAAGGGCTTCGCCCTTGACCCGGTTCCGCTGCGGCGGGGGGGGGGACGGTTAAACCGGAGCTGATTGGCCCCTTTTTTTTGATAAGCGAACGCCGATTACTCAAATCTCCCCAATTGTCCCACGAAACCGATTTCAAACATCACCGCTCGCCTCAGCCGCTCCAACTGCTTCACCCAACAGAAAATCCAACGCAAACTGCGCATAAAGCGCCGTTCCGCGCTGTAAAACGTTTTCGTCGATAGTAAACCGGTCGCTGTGGTTGGGCGCGTCAATCCCTTTTTCTACATTTCGCACGCCGATAAATCCATACACACCCGGTATTTGTTCCAGATAAAATGCAAAGTCTTCGCTGGCCATGGTCGGCTCCATTGGGTGCAGCGCGCTTTCCCCGTACAGGCGCACGGCGGATTGGCGCGCCATGCGGGCAAGCGCCGGGTCATTGACCACCGCGGCGGCCATGCGGGTGTAGATGACATCGGCAGTCGCGCCATATGCGGCGGCAGTATGCTCCGACATGCGGCGAATCCCCTTCTCCGCGGCGGCCCGCACCGCCTGCCGGTGGGCGCGCACCGTGCCCACCAGTTCCACCTGATCGGCAATAATGTTAAACCGTTTCCCGCCGCTGATTTTGCCCACGGTTACCACCAGCGCGTCCCGGGGATCGGTGCCCCGCGAAACCAGCGTTTGCAGCTGCATCACCAGCGCGCTTGCCGCCACAACCGCGTCCACCCCCTGCTGGGGAGCGCTGCCGTGGGCGGAAACCCCGCGAACGGTGATCTGAAAACGGTCGCAGCTGGCCATGCGCGGGCCGGGGCTTACGTCCAGCCAAGGCGCGTCAAAATCGCCCCACAGGTGCATGCCGAACACCGCGTCCGCCCCGGCGGTTACGCCCTGCTCAATATAGTAGACTGCGCCCGCGCTGGTTTCCTCCGCGCTTTGAAACAGAAAGCGTATCTCCCCTGAAAACTGTTCCGTCAGCCCGCAAAGCAGGCGCGCCGCCCCCAGCAGCATGGCGGTGTGCCCATCGTGGCCGCAGGCGTGCATCACGCCCCCCGTTTCGCTTTGGTAGGGAAGCCCGGTTTTCTCCGCAATGGGCAGCGCGTCGATATCCGCGCGCAGCAGCAGGGTTTTAGGAGCCGCGCAGGGCGCTTTGCCCCGCAACACGCCCATGACCCCGGTATGGCCCGGAAAACGGCGCACCTCCAAACCCATGGCGTTCAGTTCTTCAGCCAGCGCTTCGGTCGTGGCGGTTTCCTGCCAGGAAAGCTCCGGATGGCGATGGAAATACCGGCGTTTATCCATCAGGTAGGGTTCCAGCTCACGGGCCAGTTTTTCAATCTGCATTGGGGCACGCTCCTTTCAGGTCGGGGCAGGGCGGGTACTCCGCCGTTCGCGCGCGGGCGGTGAGGGGAGCCTTCATCGGCAAAACCCGCAGGGTTTTGGCAGACGGGCCTTAAATGGTATATTCCATGAAAACCCCGTTGGGCACGGCCTGTGCATGGAAAATCAGCACGCACTCCCGTTTTTCCCTGGGGCCAAGGTTATAGTGATCGAAGCCTTCATCGTTGAATACCGACCAGTGGATGCGCCGGTTCAGCTTGGTTGGCTGATCCTCCACCGTCTGGATACGGTCGGTTCCAAAATCGTTTTGCCAGTAGTAGGAATCAAACACATCCACATATTCGCCTTCCACCCCGGTGAGCAGGATATAGTGCCCGCATTCCAGCGTTACGCGGATTACGGCGACCCCGCCCTGCTGCAGCGCGGCGACGATGCGGCAGTTCTGGCTGAAGTAGATGTCGTCCTGCCCGAGCACCTGACAGCAGATAGGCCACTTTTTCATTTGGCCGTATTGGTTCAGCCAGTTTGCCATAAAGGACATGGCAAGGGCGCTGGTGCCGTTTTTGCAGGGTTCCCCCTCCTGATTGTGACAATCCATACAGTACAGGCTGATGTACTTGATAATTTCCGGGTGGATTTCCTCGCGGTCATACAGGTAGCTGATAGCGTTACGCAGCGCGGTTGGGCCGCAGTCGTACTCTGTCGCCTGATAGCTGAGCGGGTTGTTCATCGGGAGGCCTCCTCGTAACGGGGCTTTGAAGCGAAAGCCTGAAAATAGCCTGATTATAGGCTAATCGTGCCTTTGCGTCAATATTTTTATCGGGAAAAAGGATTCAAAAGAGGAAAAATCGTATACAATAGAAAATAACCCTGTATGGAGGGTTGACAGACCGCTGGTTGGTAATTATACTATTTCTACGTTTATACTATGAAATAAAGGGGTGGCCGACATGAATACCAGTTTTTACACACTGCCCGTTGCCACCGGGAGCGTGCGATGTATGCGCTCGGCGCCCTTACGGTAACGCCGTTGCAGGGCGTCCAACCCCACGCCGGACCCTTTGGACTTAAAAACGGACAAATGAAGGAGAGATATCCTAATGACTGATATTGGAAAGCATACGGTAACCGCCAAACTGCTCAGCCTCGCGCTGGCAATCGCTTTGCTGGTGTCCCTGGGCGGCGCGGCAAGCGCGCAGGCCGCGGATAAGGTCGTTAACATTGGCGTAACCGATTCTCTGGGCACGCTCAACCCCTTGCTGCAGGATGGCGGCGAGCTGAACAAATACGCGACCGGCCTGGAATTTCTGCCGCTGGTGGAGCTGGACAACCAGCTGAACTTTGAAGGCGCGCTGGCGGAATCCGTAACCACGGAGGATAACCTGACCTACACCGTAAAGCTCTACGACAACGCCACCTGGTCGGACGGAACCCCCGTGACGGCGGACGACGTGATTTTTACCGTGCTCCGGCTCACCAGCAAAACGGTGGGCAACACGGCCATGAGCGGCTATGCCGCGCTGGTCGGCTTTGACGAAAGCGGCTTTTCGCCCGACGGCGCCACCTCGGTGGACGGCGTGGTCAAGGTAGACGATCACACCCTTCAATTTGTGTTCATAGCGCCCACATCCATCGCCACGTTTGAAAACTCCTACGCCCGGTATCTGATGACGCTGCCCAAGCACAAGCTGGAAAACATCCCCGTGGCGGATCTGATGACCAGCGACTGGTTCAGCCATCCCGACGCGGTCAGCGGCCCGTATGTGGTCACGGATTTTGACAGCAACCATTACATCAGCTACGTGGCCAACGAAAACTACTGGAAAGGCGCGCCCAAGATCGGCAAGCTGAACATCAAGATTGTGGAAGGCAGCCAGCTGTACGCGGGCCTGCAATCCGGCGAGATTGATTTTGTGCAGCAGACCATGGGCGTTATCCCGCAGGAGGATCAGGACAGCGTGGAGGCGCTCACCAATGTGACCGCCGTGCGCGAACAGCCGCTGACCAGCCAGCTGACATTCATCAACACCCGCACCGTACCCGATGCGCGCGTGCGGCAGGCGATTCTGTACGCGATTGACCGCAACATGATTGTCGAAGGCCTGCTCAACGGCAAAGGCGAAGTGGTGGACGGGTTCCTCACCTCGTACAGCCCCTACTATGACGCGGCCATCGTGCCTACGGAGTATAACCCCGAAAAAGCGAAGGAACTGCTCAAGGAAGCCAACTGGGATTCCTCCAAAAAGCTGACCTTCATGGTCAACTCCGGGGACAGCACCTTTGTGCAGGCGGCCAGCGTTATCGCCGCGCAGCTGGCGGAGGTGGGCATCCAGATTGATATTCGCACGGTAGATTTTGCCTCCATCTGGACGTATGTGGGCAACCGGGATTTCGACCTGTTCGCGGTGCAGTACACGCTGACGCCGGTGGACCCGTACCTGGATATCCAGTGGCTCATCAGCGGGCAGGATAACAACGTCGGCTACCATAACGATCAGGTGGACGCGCTGCTGGCTCAGGTGGGCGCGGCGCAGGATACCGAAAAAACCAAGGCGATTTATTCCCAGATCGACGCGATTGTGCAGCAGGATGTGCCGCTGTTCAACGTGTATGCCATCGGCCCGCTGGGCGCGGTCAGCAAACGTCTGGTGAACGCCGAACCCCACGTGTACGGCTCCTTTAACCACATCGAGCTGTGGGACATCGCGCAATAAACAGCCTGTAAACCGCATACAGTCGGGAGGCCGTACGTGCCAGCGCACGGCCTCCCTTCCACTGTTTTTTGACCCGGGCGGCGCGGCCGCGCAGGCATTCGCCCCGCATGGGGCGCGGGAGCCGGCCCGGGCAGTGCCCGGGGCGCTTCCCGGGCGGGGGCGCGCCGCGCAAGGCGCGCATGAATTGGGGTTGGGGGATAACCGATGGAACATTTGCTTTCGGTGGAAGATTTAAGCGTGGCCTTTTCCGGCGACGGAGGGGACAACACCTATGTGGACAGCGTAAGCTTTCATGTGGACGCGGGTGAAACGCTTTGCATTGTTGGGGAATCCGGTTGCGGTAAGAGCGTCACCGTGCTGTCCGTGATGGGGTTGCTGGGCGACAATGGCCGCGTTACGGGGGGAAAGGTGCTCTTTGAGGGCCGCGATTTGCTGTCCCTGCCGGAAAAGGAGCTGGATCAGCTTCGCGGCAATACCATGACCATGATTTTTCAGGACGCGATGAGCTCGCTCAACCCGGTTTTCACCATTGGCAACCAGCTGACGGAAGCGATTCGCACCCACCTTCATCTGCCCGGCAAGCAAGCGACCGAGCGCGCGGTGGCGCTGCTGGGGCGCGTGGGGCTGCCGGACCCCGAAAAGGTGATGCGCAAATATCCGCACACACTGTCCGGCGGGATGCGCCAGCGGGTGATGATCGCCATGGCGCTTTCCTGCAACCCTAAGCTGCTGATTGCCGACGAACCCACCACCGCGCTGGACGTGACCATTCAGGCGCAGATTATGCGCCTTTTGAAGGACCTGACCCGCGAATACCACATGGCGCTGCTGCTGATTACGCACGATATGGGGCTGGTGGCCGAGATGGCCGACCGGGTGCAGGTGATGTACGCCGGGCAGGTGGTGGAGGAATCGGACGTGGTCTCGCTGTTTGAAAACCCGGCTCATCCCTATACGCGGGCGCTGCTGCAATCCGTGCCCAGCATCCGGGACGGCGACGGGCGAAGGCTTGCCTCCATCCGGGGCGCGGTGCCGGAGGATTATCAGAACATTCGTGGATGCCGCTTCTTCAACCGTTGCGAGCAAGCCGTGCCGGAATGCGAATTTCGCGCCCAAACGCTGGAACCCGTGAACCCCAACGTAAGCGCGCGCTGCTGGCGCGTTACGCAACCTGGGGATTCCGCGCAGGAAAAGGAGGCCGCAAACCTTGGAGCATGACGCCGCGCTATCGGCCGCGCCTCCGCTTTTGGAGGTCAGGGGCCTGACTAAATATTACCCTGTGAAGCAGGGCATTTTTCCGCATAACGCCGGGTGGATTCACGCCGTGGACGGCGTGGATTTTACCCTGAACCGGGGGGAAACCCTTGGCTTGGTGGGGGAAAGCGGCTGTGGCAAAACCACTGTGGGCCGCCAGATTGTGGGGCTGGAACAGCCCACGGCGGGGCAGATTCTGCTTCAGGGGGGGCCGCTTTTCGAGGGGCTTCGCCGGGGCAGGCAGCGCGAGGGGCGCACCCGGCTGCAAATGGTGTTTCAGGACACGTTTTCCTCGCTGAACCCGCGCAAGCGTATCGGGGATATTCTGGGGGCGCCCATGCTGTACCATGGGGTTGCGACCCGCGCGACCGTGTGGGCGCAGGTGGAAAAGCTTTTGGATCTGGTAGGCTTGCCCGCTGCGGCCGCCGACCGGTATCCGCACGAGTTTTCCGGCGGGCAGCGCCAGCGGGTGGGCATCGCCAAAGCGCTGTCGCTGAAACCGGAGCTGATTGTGTGCGACGAGCCGGTGTCCGCGCTGGATGTGTCCATACAGGCGCAAATTTTGAACCTGATCCGCGATTTGCAGGGGGAGCTTGGGCTCACCTACCTGTTTATCGGGCACGGGCTGGCGGCGGTTCACTACGTCAGCGACCGGATTGCGGTGATGTATCTGGGCAAGATTGTGGAAATCGCCTCCGCGGACGATATTTTTAACGCGCCGATGCACCCGTACACGCAAGCCCTGTGCGACGCCGCCCCGGTGCCGGACCCGCGGGAACGCGGACGCGAGCGCGTGGTGCTGGCGGGGGAAATCCCCTCCAGCGCAAACCCGCCAACCGGGTGCCGCTTTCACCCACGATGCCCGTACGCAACCGACCTGTGCCGCCGGGAAGAGCCGGCGCTGGCCAGCCACGCGGGCGGCGCGGCGGAGCACCGGACCGCCTGCCATTACGCGCAGCAGCGGTTTGGGAAAGGAGCTGAACAGGGGGCATGATGCGCTACATTTTCAAACGCATCTTGATCGCCATCCCGGTGCTGATCGGGATTACGATGCTGGATTACCTGATTATGAGCCTCGCCGGCAGCCCGCTTGCCATGATGCAGGGGCCGAGGGTTTCGCAGGCGGCAGTGGAGGCGAAAGCCATTCAGCTGGGGCTTACGCAACCCCTGTACGTGCAGTATTTTACCTGGCTGGGCCAGCTTTTGCACGGCAACTGGGGGTACTCCATTAAAACCTATCAGCCTGTGTGGAGCATGATTGCCCAAAACCTTGGGCCTACGCTTCTGCTGGTGGGCGTGTCGCTGATCCTCGGGTTTGTGATTGCGATCCCGGCGGGCGTATACAGCGCTACCCACCAGTATACCAAAGGGGATTATACGGTGGTGACGCTCTCGTTTTTAGGCACGAGCATCCCCAGCTTTTTTCTGTCGCTGATCCTGGTGTATGTGTTCACGGTGCTTTTGGGATGGCTTCCGTCGGGGGGCATGACCACGCTGGGCACCGGCGGGGATTTTTGGGATGTGGTGCGCCATATGGTGATGCCCACGGCGGTCCTGACCGCCTCGTTTGCCGGCAGCAACATCCGCTACATCCGCTCCAGCTTTTTGGAAATTTTGCAGCAGGATTACCTGCGCACGGCCAAAGCGAAAGGGATTGGGCGTTTTTTGACCATCAACAAACACACCATGCGCAATGCGATGCTGCCCATAATCACGGTGCTGAGCATGCAGGTTCCGATGCTGATCGGCGGCGCTGTCGTGGTGGAGCAGGTGTTTTCCTGGCCGGGGCTTGGGCTGTTGACCATGTCCTCGATCATGACGCGCGACTACCCCGTGATTATGGGCGTCAGCCTGCTGTCCGCCCTGATTGTGCTGGCCGGCAATCTGCTGGCCGATATCCTGTACGCGATGGTCGATCCGACCATTCAGCTCCATTAGGGGGAAACGAAGCATGAAAAAAAACGATAAACCCCGAGGGGAACTGAACCGAAGCTATCTGCACACCGTGGGGCACAGGTTTTTGCGGCACCGCATGGGGGTGGTTAGCCTGTATTTCCTGTGCGCGCTTACGCTGATGGCGCTGCTTGCGCCCTTCATCAGCCCTTATGGGCCTACCAAGCTGGTCGGCAAGTTTTCCGCGCCGCCCTCCGCGCAGTTCTGGCTGGGGACCGATCAGGTGGGGCGGGATGTGTTTACGCGGCTTTTGTACGCCACGCGCATTTCCCTGCTGGTCGGCTTTGCCTCCACGGCGATTGCCACCGCGATTGGGGTGGTGCTGGGGCTTGTTTCCGGCTACTTCGGCGGCTGGGTGGATATGGTTGTGATGCGCTTTACGGATATGGTGATGTCCTTCCCCTACATTCTGCTGGTTTTGGTGGCGGCCGCCATTTTTCAGCCGGGGCTTTGGAACATTATCCTGATTCTGGGGTTTGTGGACTGGCCGGGGGTGGCGCGGCTGGTGCGCGGCAATGTGCTGTCCCTGCGGGAAACGGCATTTGTGCAGGCGGATGTGGTGGCGGGCATGCCCACGCGGCACACGCTGTTTTCTGAAATTTTGCCCAACACCATCGCCCCGATCCTCGTATACGCAACGTCAGTGGTTGCGCTGTCCATTTTGGATGAGGCGGCGCTCAGCTTTCTGGGCATGGGCGTGCAACCGCCGATGGCGAGCCTTGGCAACATGCTCAACGGCGCGCAATCCATCACCATTCTGACCACCAAACCGTGGCTGTGGATGCCGCCGGGGATCATTATCATCCTGCTTGTGCTCAGCATCAGCTTCATTGGCGACGCGCTCCGCGACGCCGTTGACCCCCGAAACATCCACTGACCGCCCGGGCGCGCAACTTTCCGGAATTGCGCCTTGCAACGGACCGAATGGGAAACATCAACAGGCCACAGCCGGCGCACAGGGCTTGCCCGAGAGGACAAACCTGTGCGCCGGCTGTGGGTTTGGAAGGCCTGTGAGCTTTGCGCATCCACCTGACGGATGCGTGAACAAACCGGCCCTGTTTTGCTTTACGCAAGCTCTGGAACGGATCGGCGAGCGCGGCATATGCCCGCCGGGCACGCTGGGCCAAACGCAAAAATAGATGGAAACCCGCCATTTGAACCGTGCGGCTGTTGAGGCTGCGCGGGTTACAGGAACACCGCCGTATCCGCCTGCAAACGGGCCACGCTCTGCCGCTGGATCAGGCGGATGGGCATGGTCAGCCGATTGGGCGCTGTTTCGGGATGCTCGATGCGAGCCAGCAGCATATCCGCCGCGCGGCTCCCGCGCAGGGCCACATCCTGATGCACGGTGGTCAGCTGCGGGCTGGTAAGGCGCGCAATGTTCAAATCATCAAAGCCGACAACGCTGACGTCCTCCGGCACGCGACGGCCGCAAGCGCTCAGCCCGGAGAGGATTCCGGCGGCCAGCACATCCGCGGTGGCGACAAGCGCGGTAAAATCATGCCGCGCAGCCAACTCCCGCCCCAGAGCGACGCTCTGGTCAATGGAAAGCTCCCGGGCGTAAACATCCTCATGTTTGGGTGTGAGGCCGTATTCCGCAAGCGCTTCGCGGTAGCCCTCAAAGCGTTCCCGAATCACGCCCCGGTCGCGGATCGGTTGGCTGCAAAACAGAATGTGCCGGTGCCCCATTTCCAGCAGGTGGCGCGTGGCGATGTAACCCCCGCGTCGATCCTCCAGCCGGATTTGGGGAACCTCGTCCCGCACATAGCTGTCCACAAGCACAAAGGGCGTGGATTGCTGCTGAAGGCCGTCGATAAAGGCGGAAGGGAAAATGCCGGTCAGGATCAGCCCGTCGAGGTTCCAGTTATACAGCAAACCCTGCAAACCCGGCACGGAATCGATGCCGCGAATCATCATATAGTAGCCGCGCTCCCGCAGCGTCTGCTCCATACCGGCCAACAGCGCGCCGTAAAAGGGGTCCTGAAAAATACCGCCAAATTCCAACGGCACCAAATGGCTGATTACGCCCACAATATGGGAGCTGCTGGAAACCAGCGCCCGCGCGGACAGGTTGGGCGCGTACCGCATTTCCTGAATGGCGAGGTTGATTTTGTCGATCTTTTCCGGCGAAACACGGCCAACATTGCCGCGGATCACGTTGGAAACGGTCGTGGGACTTACGCCAACGGCCTTGGCAATATCTTTGATGGTCACCATAGCAGGGTTCCCTCCTCCATCACACTGCTGACAGTATATCACAAAAGCAATATTTGTCAAAATTGCTTATAAAAGAAAAACGTTCCTTACCCATTTTGCGTAAAACCGACTGACTACTTTCCCCAACGATTGCGCAAAAGGACAGGGAGGACCGCCGCTCCCGACCGGGCGACGGTCAAGCACCCCGCGCGCACGTGACGCGCCGTGCGCGGGCGCGTGGGGTGGCTCCTGCCCACGCAGGGCATCCGCTGGCGGAACGCGACGATAGCCAAGGCAGGCGCTTCGATCAAAGGGCCTGTGAAAAACAGGGTAAACGCTGCGCGTGTAAGAGGGTTTTCATGGTTCAGGCCCGAATTGCATGCGTAGGAAATCCGTTACATCGTTGGGGCGGCTGCCTTCAATGCCTTCGCCTTGGCATAACGGGGCGAGTGACAAACCCTCTACCCGGAATGCGGGCGCAAAATCCATGCCGATGCTTAGGGCAAACCTGAAAGCCCGGATGCCGCAGGCGCTTTAAATCTGCCGGCAAGCGGCCCGGGTGGCCGGAAGGCCAGCGGCGGAAGGCAGCCGAAAACAAATTACGGGTTGAACCCTCCGCAACGGAGGGCATGGAAGGAGAGAGCGTTTGTGCGGATCCCCTTTGAGGAAGTGAAAGCCGAGCTTTACCGGTTGCTGATGACCCGCGGATGCCCGGAGGCGCACGCGGAAAAAGTGGCGCATGAAATGGCGCGCAACTCGCTGGAAGGGGTGTATACCCACGGGATCAACCGCTTCCCAAGGCTGATGCGCAATATTGACGACGGGTTGATTCGCCTGAACGCGGAGCCTGTGACGGTATCCGCCTTTGGCGCGCTGGAAAGCATGGACGGCGGCATGGGCTTGGGCGTAATCAACGCGTGGGTGGCCATGGCGCGCGCCATCGCGCTGGCGCAAACGCATGGAGTGGGGATGGTCGCCCTGCGCAACACCAACCACTGGCTGCGGGCCGCCACCTACGGCTATCAGGCCTGCGACGCCGGCATGGCTGCCATCTGCTTTACCAATACCCTGCCCAACATGCCCACGTGGGGCGCGGTAGACCCCCGGCTGGGCAACAACCCGCTGGTGATGGCGATGCCTCACAGCGGCGGGCATGTGGTGCTGGATATGGCGACATCGCAATTTTCCTACGGCGCGCTGGAGCTGGCGCAGCTACAGGGCCGCCATATGCCTGCCGACGCGGGGTTTGACGCGCAGGGCAACCTGACGCGGGACCCGGGCGCGGTGATTGAGAGCCGCCGCATCCTGCCCACCGGAGCATGGAAAGGCGCGGGTTTATCGCTGCTTTTGGACCTGTTTGCCGGTTGCGTTTCCATGGGCAACACAACCTTGCGCGTCGGCCGTTTGCCCGGGGATGAGCACGGACTGTCGCAGATGTTCATCGCCGTTCATTTTCACGCGATTGTGCCGGAGGATCAGGCGGACGCGACCGTGGAGGAGACGCTTGCCAACCTGCGGGCTTCCAAGATGGATGAGCATACGCAAGCCATCCGTTGGCCGGGTAGCCGCCTTGCGGAAACGCGGGAGCAGAACCTTCGGGAAGGAATCCCGGTGGACGATCGCGTATGGGCCACAATCCGCTCGCTGGGGTAAGCGGGCATCCCGGAAGGGCCTGATTTGCCCTGCGCGGAGCGCCGCGTACCGGAAGCGGCGCGCGCCCTTACGAACCGCTGGCGTAGCGCGCGCAACCCGTTTAGAATCAGCCGGCTTTTGAAAAAACTGCCGCACGGAAAGGGGGAAACGAACAGCATGGATCATTCGCGGATTGCCATTTGCTACGATTTTGATAAAACGCTCTGCCGGGACGATATGCAATCCTTCACCTTCATCCGCTCCGTCGGCATGGACAACGATACCTTCTGGCGCGAATCCAATATAGACGCGATTCAAAACCACATGGACCGTAACCTTGCCTGGATGAAGAAGATGATCGACGAAGCCACCCGGAGCGGTCAGTCCATTCAGCGGGAAGCCTTTGAGGCGCTTGGGCGGGATGTGAAGCTGTACCGCGGCGTAAAAACATGGTTTGACCGTGTGAACCGCTACGGAAAGGAACGGGGCATTACGGTGGAGCATTACGTGATCTCCTCAGGGCTTAAAGAAATCATTCAGGGCTGCGCGATCGCGGGGAAGCTCAGCCGGATTTACGCTTCCACCTTTTTATACAACGAGGCGGGCAGCGCCGTATGGCCCGCGCAGGTGGTCAACTACACCAATAAGACGCAGTTCATCTTCCGCATCGCCAAGGGCGTGTTTGATGAAAACGACGATTCGGTCAACCAGAGCATGGAGGACGAGGCGCATTACCTGCCCTACCGCAACATGGTGTACATTGGCGACAGCGATACCGATATCCCCAGCATGCGCGTGGTGAAAAATAAGGGCGGTTTAGCCATCGGGGTTTATGACCCGGTGGCGAACCGCCGCAAAAAGGTTTATGATTTGTTTCGGGAAGACCGCATTGATTTTTTTGCGCCGGCGGATTATGCGTCGGATCAGCCGCTGTTTCGGATGATCTGCAAAATTATTGACTGGACGGTGGCTCGGCAGGCGATCGCTGCGGAAACCCTTGCCCTGCGGGAACTGGTGGCGCCCTATGACAAATATAACGCCGCCTGCGCGTTTAACCAGCTTTGCGGGGAAGGGGAAACGGATGTGGAAAGCGTGGTGCGCAGGTGTCGGCAGGAGGTTGAGGGAAACATCGACGGCTAAGGGTATGTGGGAAAGCTTGCGGGAGCCATCCGCCTGATCGTCCCCCCTCCGCCGCAGCGGAACCGGGTCAAGGGCGAAGCCCTTGGCAGGGTGTGCACTGCCCCAGGATAAACAGACAGACAGAAAAACCCCCTGGCGTAAAATAACGCGAGATTACGCGATCT
>Ga0116170_10004630_pt1 | contig 12515 bp, 13 predicted proteins | sample AD_JPNHW1_MetaG_FD_89797 | JGI IMG/M metagenome (GOLD analysis project Ga0116170, IMG submission 89797) | Active sludge microbial communities of municipal wastewater-treating anaerobic digesters from Japan - AD_JPNHW1_MetaG | ecosystem: Engineered > Bioreactor > Anaerobic > Digestate | place... | reverse complement strand
CATCCCTGCATAATGGATGTATGCATCCCGGCATGATCACTGCCCCGAGTGTGCCACCCTCATAGCCCCGGGTGTGTCACCCTCACTGCCCCGAGTGGGTCATCCTCATAGCCCCGAGTGTGTCACCCTTACATTACCGGGTGTGTTATCCTCACCGCTGCGAAGTGAGAAATCACTGCACTGGGAATACGACCTATTGATAAGATAATTTTTTATCATTGTTAGTTCCTTGCCTTTAGTGGGCTGGTCGATAAAATACCTTTCCCGGTGTAATGCAAAACAAGGTTCCTCGAATACATGGCTAATCCGCCAAGGTTGCTGACGATGAGGACCGGGTCGAGCCGGATAATTGCATAGGTTATGGTAAGCGAGGCACCGGTTATGCTGATTATCCAAAACCCAACTGGTAATACCGATTTCTTGTTTTTTTCAGACACCAGCCACTGGTAGACAAATCGGAATGAAAATGTTACCTGAGCGGTAATTCCGAGGATCATCAGCCATTGGGGTATTTTTTCATTTCCGAGAATCTGAGTCAGGTTGTTGCTGCCCGAAAACAAAATCCATGCAAGACAGGCAAGAGGCATCATACCAATCGCTATTCGGAAGTATGGTGGAATAACTTTCCATTTCTGTTGCAACTGAAGGTTACGGATGTAGATGAAGAATGTGATGAATTGCCCGAGAATGATGGCAAAATCTTTCCGAAGGATACCATATACCATCATGGTAATGGAGGCGCATAAGCTTATTTGCCAATAAATCAGAGGCGATAATATCTTTCCGGCTTTCTCAGAATGAAACCATTGCACAATGTTGCGCGAGAAAAAGAGCATCTGGGCAAAAAAGCCAACTGAAAAAAAGAGGAAATCGGTTGAAGTAATGTTCATTGAGCTGTTTGAAAAATCGCGCAAATGTATTGAAATTGGGGGAAGAACCAACAGACGAAGATTATAACAATCTGTTTTATTGCAAAAAAATGATGATAAAAAAAACGAGTCAATACGCTTGCATTGACTCGTTTTTTTATCGAATTGATTCTTATGCAATGTTGGTAAATACCTGCTGAACGTCGTCGTCCTCTTCAATTTTGTCGATCAGTTTTTCGATCTCTTCCATCTGCTCTTCGCTGAGCTCAATGGGAGCCGTAGGTACATACTGCAGGGTAGCTTTCTGCATTTCAATTTTCAGGTCTTCGAAAGCTTTGGTCAGCGAGCCAAAATCGGTATAATCGGCATAGGCGAAACAGGTACCCTCGCTTTCGGAGAGTTCTTCCAGTCCGGCGTCGATCAGTTCCATTTCGAGTTCATCCTTGTCTTTTCCCGATGGCATTTCGAACTGGATAACTGCTTTGCGCGAAAACATGTTGACCATTGACCCGGAAGGAGCAAGCCCGGCGCCCCATTTGTTGAAAATCCATTTCATGTTGGCAACGGTGCGGGCATGGTTGTCGGTCAGACATTCGGCAAGGATCATCACCCCAAAAGGCCCCTTGCCTTCGTATAACTCTTCCATATACGCTTCGGTATCTTTACCACTGGCGCGTTTAATAGCCGCGTCAATATTGGCTTTGGGCATATTTTGCGCCTTGGCATTCTGGATGGCGGTACGCAATGCTGCATTCATTTCAGGATCAGGAACCCCGGCTTTTGCAGCAACCGTAATGGCTTTTCCCAGTTTAGGGAAAACCCGCGACATCATTCCCCAACGTTTTTCTTTCGCAGCACGGCGATATTCAAATGCTCTTCCCATAATAGAATCAAATTCTAAATTTTAAATTCCAAATTTCTACTTATAACCGTAATAAGGCGTTCCCAAAAAAAGGAAACGATTAATTTGGAAATGAACAGGTTGTTATTACTATTGACTTCAAAATTTTTCAGGCTACGAAAATAAGAAAATCTATTCTACAAAAACCTATGAACAAGTCAGAAAAAAGAGGAAAGGTGAAAAAAAGGAAGTTCGGTGCCCGATGTCCGGAAAATAGAACCCGGATGACACGGATCGTTGAACGCTGATGGCCACTGATTTTCTCCGGATGCTCGATTTTAGATACTCGTAAAGAACGCGGAGGAAACTGATCTTCGAATGCGGTTGATCTCGGATTTTAATCTGTGGTAATCGGTGCAATCTATGGTTAACCACAGAGCGGCAGTGACCAATTTGTTCAATTTGAGACAATTTGTGGTTATTAATTAAAGGGAGCCAGCGACGAATCTGTGTTATCTGTATTGAAATTAGGTGCATCCGAGACGTTAAACAATCCCCTTTTTCGATTAAAAAAATCAGTTATCTTTGCGAAAATTAATTGAATAGATAAAATAGTCGGTATACCAGTATTTTAGAGGTTGCAAATGAAGAATATCCGTAATTTTTGTATCATCGCCCATATCGATCATGGGAAAAGTACGCTGGCTGATCGTTTGTTGCAGTACACCGGCACGATCAGTGATCGCGATATGACCGATCAGGTGCTCGATAACATGGATCTGGAGAAGGAGAGGGGCATTACCATTAAAAGCCACGCCATCCAGATGAAATATACTTTCGAAGGCGAGGAGTACACCCTGAACCTGATTGATACTCCGGGACATGTCGATTTTTCGTACGAAGTTTCGCGCTCAATTGCGGCCTGTGAAGGAGCCCTTCTGATTGTCGATTCGACCCAGGGAATTCAGGCACAAACCATTTCGAACCTTTATCTGGCCATTGAACACGACCTCGAAATTATACCGGTGTTGAATAAAATAGACCTTCCCAACGCCATGCCAGAGCTTGTCGAAGACCAGATTATTGAACTGATCGGGTGCAAACGGGAAGAAATCATCAGGGCCAGCGGTAAAACCGGCGAAGGGGTTGACGTGATCATGGAACGGATTATTCGTGGTATTCCATCTCCCAACGGCGACCCCGAAGCACCGCTCCAGGCGTTGATCTTTGACTCGGTTTTTAATGCCTTCCGCGGAGTGATCACCTACTTTAAAATAGTGAATGGCCTCCTGAGAAAAGGCGATAAGGTGGAATTCTTCGCAACCGACAAGGAGTATGTGGCCGACGAGATCGGTGTTCTCTGCATGGGGTTGTATCCCCGCAGCGAAATGCTTACCGGCGATGTGGGTTATATCATTTCCAACATCAAAACAGCGAAGGAAGTGAAAGTGGGCGATACCATTACCCATGTAAAAAATGGTTGCACCACCCGGATCGAAGGTTTTCAGGAAGTGAAACCCATGGTGTTTGCCGGTGTTTATCCAATTGAGAGCGATGAGTATGAAGAGCTGCGTAACGCGATGGAAAAGTTGCAGTTGAACGATGCATCGCTTACCTACGAACCCGAATCGTCGATGGCGCTGGGCTTTGGGTTCCGGTGCGGGTTCCTCGGCCTTTTGCACATGGAAATTATCCAGGAGCGCCTCGACCGCGAGTTCAATATGAACGTGATTACCACCGTTCCCAACGTTGAATATATTGTCCATACCAAAAAAGGAGAAGAATATACCATTTATAACCCTTCGGGGATGCCAAACTCCACCACGGTTGAGGAGATTGAAGAGCCTTACATTCGGGCACTGATCATTACCCGCACCGAATACATTGGCTCCATCATGACCCTTTGCCTCGACAAGCGGGGAACCCTGATCAAACAGAGCTACATCAGTTCTGACCGGGCTGAACTTTCGTTCGACATTCCTCTGGCAGAGATCGTTTTCGACTTTTACGACAAGCTCAAAAGCATTTCGAAGGGATATGCTTCGTTCGATTACCACATTATCGATCACCGTCCTTCGCGGTTGATCAAGCTCGATATTTTGCTCAATGGTGAACCGGTTGATGCGCTTTCATCGCTGATCCATATCGACAATGCTGAACGGTTTGGCCGCCGTATGTGCGAAAAACTGAAGGAACTCATTCCCCGTCAGCAATTTGATGTGGCCATTCAGGCAGCCATCGGGGCCAAGATTATTGCCCGCGAGACGGTGAAAGCGGTACGTAAGGATGTTACGGCCAAATGTTATGGCGGCGATATTACCCGTAAGCGGAAACTGCTCGAAAAGCAGAAGGCCGGTAAAAAACGGATGAAGCAGGTGGGTAATGTGGAAGTGCCGCAGAAAGCTTTCCTTGCAGTATTGAAACTCGATTAAAATCAATGAAAAAAATAAACCCCGGGATTCCCGGGGTTTTATCTGCAATATTGCATTTTTTAACTGTTCCTTTTGCTCTCTTCTTTGGCTTTCTTGGCCAGCCTTTTTTCTTTCAGGCTTTTTTCAGGAGCTTTTTTGTTTGTTTCTTTTTGTTTGTTCTTTTCTTTCGACATAGTTCTACGTTTTAAGGTTATTAATACAACTATCTCTCACTGCAACAGTGGTTATAGTGCCTTTGCTGCAGGTCTTGTTTTCAATAGGAAAGTTACTTCTTTTTTGAAACAGTTGTCACTTTCTGTTTAAAATCTACATAATTAATTTATATCCTTTCCCATGTACGTTGATGATTTCAACGTTGGGGTCGTCCTTCAGGTGTTTGCGCAGCTTGGTAATGTACACATCCATGCTTCGGGCGTTGAAGTAGTTGTCGTCGATCCAGATGGCTTTCAACGCATAGTTCCGTTCGAGTATTTTGTTTGCGTTGGTTACCAGTAATTTTAGCAGGTCGCACTCCTTGGTAGTGAGTTTTACCTCCTCATCTTCGTGTGAAAGGATCTGTTTCAGAACGTCGAAGTTATAGATGCCAATTTGAAAATTGTTCTGTTCGATTGGCTGGGAATCGGCAGAGATTCTCCGAAGAATAGCTTCGATGCGGAAGATTAATTCCTCCATGCTAAATGGTTTGGTCATATAATCATCGGCGCCGATCTTGAACCCTTCCAGAACATCTTCTTTTAGGTTTTTTGCGGTCAGAAAGATGATGGGAATATCGGCATTCAGTAGCCGGATGTCTTTGGCAAGGGTGAAGCCGTCTTTTTTGGGCATCATCACATCGAGCAGGCAAATGTGGTATTGGTTGCGCATAAAACCGTGATAAGCGGCTTCTCCGTCGGGGTAACGATCGGTTTCATATCCCTTGGCGATAAGGTACTCTTTCAGAAGTAATCCCAGGTTTTCGTCATCTTCAGCGAGAAGAATTTTTATTTTTGCTTCCATGGTTAATTGGTTATTGGAAAATTGATAATGAATGTTGTTCCTTTATTTAACGCACTTTCTACTTCGATTGTGCCATTATGGGCCTCAATAATTTTATATACGTAATGTAATCCAAGTCCGAACCCTTTCACATCGTGCAGGTTGCCAGTCGGAACCCGGTAAAAACGTTCAAAGATCTGTTTCTGGTGCTCTTTGGCAATCCCGATCCCATGATCTTTGACCGAAACAACCAGTTTGTTTTTATGATTTTCGGTCATAACTTCTATCTCAGGGTTTTCTTTGCTATATTTCACCGCATTATCGAGCAAGTTAAACAAAACATTGGTAATATGCACGTGGTCGCCGTAAATAGTATAGTCGGTCGCGTTGGGAAGGAAGGTAATTTTTCCGTTATCGGAGTGTACCCTGATTTCGAAATTTTGGATCACGGTAGATATCAGCTCGTGCATATCAAAATTCTTGAACTTCATTTTCAGCCGGCCTTCATTGAAGATCGCCATTTGGAGCACTTTCTCAACCTGCATGCTCAGCCGTTTGCTTTCGTCGAAGATGACACCCGAGATCCGGTCAATTGAGGTGGTTGTATTGTTGAGGGAATTGTCCCTGAGCATTTGAGCCGCAAGCGAGATGGTTGAAATCGGGGTTTTTAGCTCGTGGGTCATATTGTTGATGAAGTCGTTCTTGATGGTCGATAATTTCTTTTCTTTCAGGATGATTGCAATGGTGTATGCGAAAATGCCAATGATGAGGGCCACCAGAATGAAGGTGGGATAAACCAGGTAACTGATTGAACCCAGGAAGCTTTTCTGGCTGTGTGGAAAATAGACCTTCAGGTAGTTGGGCTTTTGTGAGCCCAGATCGTTCAGAAATAACGGGGTCTGGTGCTCTTTTTTCTTTCCGTTTTTATAATTATCGGAGCAGAGAATGGTTTTCTCGATCCCCTGGTTATACGATTTTACCGCATATTCGTAGTCGAGGTTGATCCCGTTCAGGCTGAACTCCTGTTGTAAGAGCATTTTCAGAAGGTTCTTGTCGATTCGTTCTTCGATGGGTTTGTTGGCTTGCATTAACTGGTAACGGAAGTTACGGCTCATGACATCGCGGTTGGCAAAAGCTTCAAAAAATTGCTGTTGTTCGAAGTCGCTCATCTGTTCCAGCTTTTTGAAGATGTCCGGATCCTGAATGCTTTCGCCTTCATTCAGGTTGATGGTTGTGTCGCTCTCGCGAACCGAGGCTTGTGCCAATACTTTACCCGACGATGGGTCTTGGGTGAAGTTTACCGAAAAGTTGATCTGTTTCTGATTGATTTTCCCTTTGTCGGGGCGGTTCATGTTATACGACAGTGGAGCTTGTCCGAATTGCTCGGAAAGGATAAACTGCTTGATTTCCTCTTCTTCAAGCTGTGTGGTCACATGCATTAAACAACGCTTGACCAGTTGCCCGAATTGCTCTTCACGGATCTGAGAAGCATTGTTGATGATTCGTGTTTGGACAATGATCAACAAAGTTACCACAACCGACATGACAACAATCAACACATAAATCATTCTTTTGCCCATGCGAACAAAGATAAATGATTTGAGAAGCTGATTTTATTCGGCTTAACATTATTTAACCGCTTTGTAAAGCTTTTTTAACGAGGAGCCCCGGCTGGATTAACTGGCTTGATCGTCGGTTGAAGCGCTGGCCGTGTTTTGGATGGCATCGCGGGCGGCATTCTGTTGCGACTCTTTCTTGGAGCTTCCGTAGCCTTTCCCTTTTACCTCATTGCCAATCTCAACCGTGGAAACAAAAATGCTGAACTTGCTGTTGGGGGTATTTTCCTCTTCGGTGAGGAAATTGACCTCCAGTTTGTTTTTTTGTCCCCATTCAATTAGCTGGCTCTTGTAGTTGTTGTCGAGTTCTTCCATTTTATTCAGGTCGACATAGCCATTCAGGAACCGTTTAATGATCACATAACGGGCCTTGTCGAAACCTTTGTCGAGATAGATTGCACCGATCAGGGCTTCGAAAGCATCGCCGTAGATGTTGCTGGCGGTTGTATTTCCAATGGTCCTTGATTTGATGAACCGATGTAATCCGGTTTCGTTGGTCAGTTGGGTGAGGAATGCCCTGTTTACCAGCTTCGATCGCATTTGGGTGAGGAAACCTTCTCCCCGCTGGGGGAAACGGTTGTAGAGGAATTCGGCAACCACGGCGCCCAAAATGGCATCGCCCAGGTATTCGAGCCTTTCGTTGTTGATCAGATTTCCCATCGAATCGGTGGTCGATGCCGATTTGTGGATAAAAGCGATATCGTATAATTTGAGGTTCCCGGGGTAAAATCCGAGGATGTCTTTTAAAAATAAATAAAACTCTTTTCTACTGGAAGAAAAGAGTTTTATTCGTTGATAAAGTAATTTTATCATTTGAGTTTTTTGAAAATAATCGAAGCATTATGGCCTCCAAATCCAAAAGCATTGCTCAATGCATAATTCACGGTACGTTTTTTGGCAACGTTGAAAGTAAAGTCGAATCTGGGATCTAATTCCGGTTCTACCTCAAAATGGTTGATGGTAGGAGGAATCAATTCGTTTTGGATCGCCAGAATGGAGGCAATACTTTCTACGGCTCCCGCGGCTCCGAGCAAATGCCCGGTCATCGATTTGGTTGAACTAATATTTAATTTAAATGCATGATCACCAAATGTTTTGATAATAGCCCCGGTTTCAGCAATATCTCCTAAACCGGTTGAAGTTCCATGAACATTGATGTAGTCAATCTCTTCGGGATTGATTCCTGCGTCTTCGCAGGCCAGCTTCATTACCATGGCAGCGCCTTTTCCTTCCGGATCCGGTGCGGTTAAATGGTAGGCATCCGATGTGGTTGCGCCACCAACAACTTCGGCATAAATTTTTGCTCCCCGGCGAACCGCATGTTCGTATTCTTCAAGGATCAGTGCAGCGCCTCCTTCCCCGAGCACAAAGCCATCACGGTCTTTGTCAAACGGACGGGATGCTGTAAGCGGATCGTCATTCCGGGTCGAAAGAGCCTTTAATGAGTTAAATCCGGCAATACAAGCAGGAGTAACAGCTGCTTCTGAACCACCCGCAACAAAAACATCGGCTTTTCCCATTCTCAGATAGAAAAGAGCATCGATTATTGCATTGGCAGAAGATGCACAAGCTGAAACTGTTGCAAAATTTGGTCCTGTAAACCCAAACTCGATAGCGATGCAACCACTAGCCATATTGGCAATCATTTTCGGAATAAAAAAGGGAGAAGTTTTGGGATTTTCCAAGTTAAAAGACATCACTTCTTCTTCAAAAGTTTGGATGCCTCCAATACCTGCCCCCCAGATTACTCCTACACGGTTTTTATTAATGGTTTCTAAATCGATTCCTGAGTCGATAACCGCTTGCCTGGTCGAAACTAATGCATACTGCGTATACATGTCGTATCGTTTGGCGTCTTTCCTGTCAAAGTGAATAAGGGGATCCCAGTTTTTTACTTCACAGGCAAATGTCGTTTTGTGTAAAGTTGCATCAAAACGAGTGATAGGCCCGGCACCACTTACTCCTTTGGTTAAATTTTCCCAATATTCCTCAATATTGTTCCCGATAGGGTTAATGGTTCCCAGACCAGTTACAACTACTCGTTTTAATTCCATAGATAAGATAAATTGATTTACTTAATGTTTTCTTCGATGTATTTGATAGCATCGCCAACTGTGCCAATTTTTTCAGCCTGGTCATCGGGAATTGCCATGTCAAATTCTTTTTCGAATTCCATGATCAACTCAACGGTGTCAAGTGAATCAGCGCCCAAGTCGTTTGTGAAACTTGCTTCTGGTGTAACTTCACTTTCGTCAACGCCCAATTTATCAACGATGATTGCTTTAACTTTTCCTGCAATGTCAGACATAATTTTAAATTTAATAGTTTAACTTATACTTTAATTTTTGAAGCTGCAAAGTAATAAAGAATCGTTCCAAAAATCCAAATTTTTACCGCTCGAAGGTGTGTGGTTCATTATGGAAGTCTTATTTTTGACAAAAATCATTTATTGAAATCTAAAAATTTAAGCTATTAGTAATGAAAAAAATAGCCATCTTCGCTTCCGGGTCTGGCACCAATGCAGAAAATATACTTCGTTATTTTCAGGACAGAGAAAATTTGAACATCGAATGCGTATATTCGAATAAGGCCGACGCCTATGTGTTGGAAAGGGCTAAAAAGTTTCAGGTTCCTACCCGGGTGTTTTCGCGTGAAGAGTTCTATTCCTCCGATGCTATTCGGGACGATCTGTTGGCTAAAGGCGTTGATATGATCGTACTTGCAGGTTTTTTATGGCTTATCCCTCAAAATCTGATCAATCGTTTTACCATTATTAATATTCATCCGGCATTACTCCCCCGGTATGGAGGCAAAGGAATGTACGGGCATAAAGTACACGAAGCGGTGGTTGCCAACCACGAAAAGGAGTCGGGGATTACGATTCATTATGTGAATGAAAACTATGACGAAGGGCAGATTATCTTCCAGGCAACCTGTGAAATACTTCCCGGCGATACCCCCGACGACGTGGCTTCAAAAGTTCATCAACTGGAGTATGAACATTTCCCCAGGGTAATCGATCAGCTTTTATCGACGATGTAGTGGCGTGACTGTGGTGGGATAGGCAACCTGTTCGAGCTGCTTGTCCATTGAGTCGCGAACCGCGTTGAAGAAGATTTTATTAGGAGTACTGATTGGCTCGACGGGTGGGGTTTTTACTTTTAATGGGTCGACTGGGGAACCATTCTGAAAAATCCGGAAGTCGAGGTGTGGGCCAGATGCCAATCCGGTCATTCCAACAAAACCAATCAGTTGTCCTTGCTTTACCCTCACTCCCGGTGTAATCCCATTAGCGAACTTGCTTAAGTGCATGTATTGCGAGGTGTAAATCGAATTGTGTTTGATAACCAGATAGTTTCCTCCTCCGGCAGCTTGGAAAGCTTTTTGTGATACAACCCCGTCGCCGATGGAATAAACCGGAGTGCCGGTAGGCGCTGCATAGTCGACCCCGTAGTGCGGCCGCCTGATTTTCAATATAGGATGGAAACGGCTTGCCGAAAAATGGGAACTGATGCGCGAAAAACTTAACGGTGCTTTCAGAAACGCTTTTCGAAGACTGTTCCCTGCTTCATCGTAATAGCCAACCTGCCCATTCTTTTCAAAAAGGTAGGCATTGGTTTTTTCTCCTTCACTTTCAAACGTGGCACAATAGATTTTCCCAATGCCGGCATATTTGCCGTTGACCCGGTATTCATCATAGATGAAACGGTAGCGATCGCCTTTTTGTACCCCAAAAAAGTCAACCGTCCAGGCAAAAATATCGGATAAGGCAATTGCCAGGTTAGGGTCGGCCCCACGATCGATAAAACTGTTCCAAAGAGAAGATTCGATGGTCCCCGACATCGAACTCCGGATGGTATCTACATCTTGTATGCCCCTGGTTACCTTAAGATTATTTTTTAATTCGAAAGTGTAAAAATTGATGGGAGACTCTTCATAAATGAAATGGGTAGGGGTAAGTGTCTTCTTGTCCCGGATCAGGTAACAGGTGTTTCCTGATTTAAGATGGCGCACATCAAAAACCAATTTGGAATTTTTAGCAATTTGATCGATGGTCGAAAGATCGACTCCCCGGATGGTTAATAGATCGGAAAGACATTGATTTTTCTGCACACTGAACGTGTCGACCTTGATTGAATCGACCGGAAAACCCCATGCTAATTTTACCTCAGGAGGAGGTGGTGGTGTGATCTTTTTACTTTGGATATAATCTTTGATAAGGAATGTTACCATCCCGATAATGAGAATGGCAATAAAAAGGAGAAGTATCAGCTTGAAAATTTTATTTTTCATGGTAATAAAACATAAATAATTATCGTTCACCTTGTACGGGTGAATTTATTGCTGTGGCAGATCTGCACTTTAAAATACGTTGGTTTTACTGGGTTTTACAAAAGTGCCAAATCAAAACTAGAATTGGAATGAAAAAGCCTTAATAAAGTTTAATTTTTTCAATAAAAAGGAAAGAAAGGAGTTGGTCGTATTGGATCAGCTTATTTCCAGCAGGGAAACGAAGGCTTCATTCAATTGCTTGTTTTTATTCTTTTATTGGATCAAATCCTTCTCCGTATACCCCCATGACACTGCCCATGGAAACAAAGGCTTTATTGTCGATCTCTTTGATTTTCTTGAAAATGGCCGAAGTTTCGCGTTTGCGTACTACGGTCATAAGGATCTTTTGGGGCGAATTGGTATATCCGCCAGTCCCGTCGATGATGGTCACTCCCCGGTGATTCTCTTTGATGATAAAATCTTTGAGTTCTTCCCATTTATCGGAGAAGATAAAAAGTTGAGCCGATTGATTGGCGCCGCTCAGGAATGCATCGAGCGAATAGGAAACAACCCACATGGAAACATAGCCATAAACCAGTTTTTCAGCCGAATGAAAAACCAGCCACGACGATGCAATGATAATGACATCACAATACATGATGATTCTTCCCGGACTTACTCTTTTGTATTTGGTGATAAGCATGGCGATGATGTCGGTACCGCCGGTACTGCCACCCTGGCTGAATACAATGCCCAGTCCGAAACCTCCTAATATCCCACCCAAAACGGCCGACAAAAAGGTGTCTTTAATAATTTCTTTATTCAGATATTGAGGTAGTACGGTGAGAAGTATGGAAATGACAATCATGTTGATGATGGTTTTTGTCCCAAAACTTGCCCCCAAGTTCTTTATGGCGATAATTACCAGAAATGCGTTGATGATGAAATAGACAACCCCAACTGGAATGCCCCATGTGTAATAGACCAATACTCCGATTCCGCTGATTCCTCCTCCTACAATCTGTGACGGAATCAGAAAGAGCGACCAGCCAAGGGAATAGAGCAACAAGCCTAAAAACATAATGAAATAGGTTTTGACCAGATCGAAATATTTATTGCCTTTCTTCATCTCTGCATATTTTTAAAATTGGTCGCGAAAAAAGAGTTTATACTTGTTGAAAAGAATGATAATTGTCAATCGGTTTGTGCCTTAACACAAAATTGATGATTCAGTCACTTTTCATAAACGATTATAAAAGGTTCTGGTAATGAACCACTATTCTTTACCTTCTAATTTCAGGATTTTTTTCGACTTATTCACAGAAATTGCATCTTTCCGTAAGAAAAAATGGGATACAGAAAGGGAAAAATGGTTGGTGTTTTATTGATCTTTTTTGTTTAATCTTTCAGTTTTAGTACATTATGTTTGTAATTTTACTATTTTCACCGCACAAAAAATTAATTGTTAGCTAAATGTCCATATTCCGATCAATTTTTAAGATAAACATCT
>Ga0116170_10004628_pt1 | contig 12516 bp, 7 predicted proteins | sample AD_JPNHW1_MetaG_FD_89797 | JGI IMG/M metagenome (GOLD analysis project Ga0116170, IMG submission 89797) | Active sludge microbial communities of municipal wastewater-treating anaerobic digesters from Japan - AD_JPNHW1_MetaG | ecosystem: Engineered > Bioreactor > Anaerobic > Digestate | place... | reverse complement strand
GGCGTGAGCCGGCGAGGGTCATCGCGTCGCCTTCCACCTTCAGCAAACAGGCTTCACGGAGTCCGACGACGGTCGTGGTACGGTTGACGGCGAGGAATTCGAGGATCCGCTGCTCGCGCGTCTCCCCGGCATGACCGGACGGGTTGGCGTCGAGGTAATGAGGATTGATCTGGAACGGGACCAGTTTCAGGGAGTTGAAGGAGGGCGGTTCACAGATGGGCATGTCGTTGGTGGTTTTCATCGTCGGGCATGCCACGTTGGCGCCGGCGCTCCATCCCACGTATGGGATGCCCCGTGCGACTTTCCGGCGGATCGCCTCCATCAGACCGGTTTCGTGCATCATGTGCACCAGATGGAAGGTATTCCCCCCTCCCACCACAACCGATTCGGCTTCATTGACCGCATTGACCGGATTGGACTCGCGATGGGCAGAGGTAAGTTCGAAGCCCATCGTGCGGAAGATCCCTTTCACCCTCTCTTCATAGAGATCGTACGAACGCAGGACACTCTCCGGGGAGAGGTTCACCCCTGCATAGGGCACGAAAAGGACCTTTTTCACACCGTAATGGTCGAGGAAGGATTTTATGTGCTGGCGCGGCCAGGCGAGGTATTCCTCCCCGGCGTTGGTGGAGTTGCTGATGAGCAGAAGATTTCGGATCATGGCTCGTTTTTTAAGCCGTAAAAATACTGGAATTTCTTATTTTTGACCCATGGAAATGACAAAAAACCGGCACCCCGCAAGAGGGAAGCCAATGCTGACCTTCGGACAGGTTTTTAACATGAGTGTCGGATTCCTCGGGATCCAGTTCGGTTTCGCCCTCCAAAACGGGAATGCATCCCGGATCCTGCTGACCTTCGGCGCCAATGTCGAGCATCTTAGCTGGTTCTGGCTTGTGGCCCCCATCACCGGGATGGTGGTGCAACCCATCGTCGGCTATTTCAGCGACCGCACCTGGAACCGGCTGGGCCGCCGGCGTCCCTACTTCCTGGGAGGAGCCCTGCTGACCAGCCTGGCGCTGGTACTGATGCCCAACGCTCCCCACCTGGCCTCCTTCATCGCCCCTATGTTTATCGGCGGCGGGTTGCTGATGATCATGGACGCCTCGATCAACATCTCGATGGAGCCTTTCCGCGCCCTGGTGGCCGACAAGCTCCCGGAACGACAGCATACCCTCGGCTTTTCCGTCCAAACCCTGCTGATCGGGATCGGGGCGGTGGTCGGTTCGTGGCTGCCCTACATGCTCGGGAACTGGTTCGGCGTGTCAAAAACGGCCGGCGCCCACGGCCTGGTGCCCGACAACGTCGTTTACTCCTTTTACACCGGCGCCTTCATTCTCCTGGCCGCCATCCTCTGGACGGTCGTCACCACCTCCGAATATCCCCCGGAAGACCTCTATAAAGAAGAAAAACAGGAAGACCGCGGCCGGTTCTCCATTCCCCCGATCATGCTGAAGCTGCTGCTGGTGCAGTTCTTCTCATGGTTCGGTCTCTTTTCGATGTGGGTGTATACCACCCCGGCCGTCGCCCAGCGGTTTTACGGCACCACCGACCCCAACTCCCCGCTGTTCCAGGAGGCCGGCGACTGGGTAGGGATCCTGTTCGGCATCTACAACGGCGTTTCCGCGCTCATCGCGCTCCTGTTGCCGGTGATAGCGACCCGGCTGACCAAAAAGATCACCCATTCCCTCGCCCTGACCATCGGAGGGCTGTCGCTCCTCTCCATCCTGATCTTCCGTGATCCTCACCTGCTGATCCTCCCGATGATCGGGATCGGCATTGCCTGGGGCAGCATCCTGGCCATGCCCTACGCCATGCTCGCCGGCTCGGTGTCGCCGCGGCATATGGGGGTGACCATGGGACTCTTCAACATGTCGATCACCATCCCGCAGATCGTCAGCGGGGTGACCAGCGGACTGATCCTGAAATATTTTTTCCACGATAATCCGGTGCTGTGCCTTGTCATGGCAGGGGTGAGCATGCTGCTGGGAGCCCTGAGTGCGCTGGCGATCTGGGAGCAGAAATAATACCCACCCCCTGCCCCTCCCTGCCAGCAGGGAGGGGTTGGGGAGGGTAAAATCAATAATGGAAACCAACTATGCTGAAAGAACGATCGAGCGGGATTTTACTTCATCCCACTTCACTCCCGGGAAGGTACGGTATCGGGACACTTGGCAAGGCCGCCTTTGACTTCATCGATTTCCTGGCCCGTGCGAAGCAACAATACTGGCAAATCCTGCCGCTGGGCCCCACGGGCTATGCCGACTCGCCCTACCAGTGTTTCTCGGCGCACGCCGGGAATCCCAACCTGATCGATCCCGACCTGTTGGTGCGCGATCATCTGCTGCGCGCCGGCGACCTGGAATCCTTCCCATCCCTGGGAGATGACCGGATCGACTACGGGGCGGTGCTCGACGCCCGTCTTCCGCTGCTGAAGAAGGCCTACGACGCCTTCCAGGAGTCGGGCGACCCGATGCTGAAGATGGCATGGCGAAACTTTCTCAAGGACCAGTCGAAATGGCTCCACGACTACGCGCTTTTTCGCGCCATCAAGGCGACGCGCGAGCAGCGCCCGTGGTACCTGTGGGAGACGCCACTGAAGATGCGGGACCCGGAATCGCTGAAGGAGATGCAGTCGCAGCTCCATGAGGAGATCGAATTCCATAAGTTCCTCCAGTTCCTGTTCTTCCGGCAGTGGCAGGCGGTGAAAGATTACGCGCATCAGCACCATGTCCGGATCATCGGTGATATCCCCCTGTATGTAGCCTTGGACAGCGCCGATGCCTGGTCGAACCCGGAGATCTTCGAATTCGACGACCAGCGCAACCCCATCCGGGTAGGAGGCGTGCCACCCGATTATTTCAGCGAAACGGGCCAGTTGTGGGGCAACCCGCTCTTCCGCTGGGATGTGCTGAAAGAGACCGGCTACCGCTGGTGGATCGAGCGCATCCGTACCAACCTCTTCCTTTATGATGTGATCCGGATCGACCACTTCCGGGGTTTTGCAGCCTATTGGGCGGTGCCCTACGGTGAAACGACCGCCATCCATGGGTCCTGGATCCCCTGTCCGGGAAAGGATTTCTTCGAGGCGATGAAAGCCGAGTTTGGCGATCTGCCAATCATTGCGGAAGATCTGGGCGTGATCACTCCCGACGTGGAGGAGCTTCGCGACGGTTTCGGGTTGCCGGGGATGAAGATCCTGCAGTTCGCCTTCGACTCGTCGGAAGCCAACGATTATCTCCCGCACAACTACGTGAAAAACTGTATCGTATATACCGGCACCCACGACAACGACACCGTGGCGGGATGGTTTGCTGCCGCTTCGCACGACGACCGGAATTATGTCAGGGAGTACCTGAACGCGGGGGAGCACGATATCCATTGGGCCTTCATCAGGCTGGCGTGGGCTTCGGTCGCTTACACGGCTATCGTTCCCATGCAGGACCTGCTCGGACTGGGTACCCGTGCGCGCATGAACCTGCCGGGAACGACGGTTGACAACTGGCAATGGCGGGCTAAGGCCGGCGATTTCACGCCGGAATTATCGCTCAGGCTGGCGAGACTCACTGATCTGTTTGGAAGAACCTCCAGGAAATAACGTAAAAACGCTTAACCGCAGAGGGCCGCTGAGCAGGCGCAGAGAGCCGCTGAGCAGAAACAGAGGGCCGCTGAGAAAAAATAGAAGAAAGATCCCAGTGAACCACTTCCTATGACGGAAAATGAAATTACCGAGATCATTATAGGGTCTGCCATCAAGGTCCATAAAAATCTGGGACCCGGATTATTGGAATCGGCATATGAGGAATGTTTATTTTTTGAATTGAATAAAACGAATCTCCCTGTGGAAAGGCAGAAACCTCTTCCGCTGGTGTATGAAGAGGTAAAACTTGATTGCGGATACAGGATTGACCTGATCATTGGGAACAAAGTAATCGTTGAAATTAAATCTGTGGAAGCACTGAATGATGTTCATCTAGCGCAGATTCTGACTTACCTTCGACTTTCCAAATGCAAGGTAGGTTTGCTAATCAACTTCAACGTCGTTAAACTGACCAATGGGATAAAACGTGTGGTAAATAATTATTAATTTTAATCTCAGCGGCCCTCAGCGCCTGCTCTGCGGCCTCTGCGGTTATCATTGATCAACAACGAATCAGAAATAATGAAAATAATCAAAGTACTGTTCCTCTTCCTTTTTCATATCCCGTGGCTGTTATATTCACAGGAAATCAGCCTGGATCGCGTAGAACCGCCCTCCTGGTGGACCGGATTCAAGCATCCGGAACTGCAATTGATGGTCCATGGGAAGAACATTGGGACCACCACGGTTGCCCTGAACTACCCGGGCCTGACGGTCAGGAAAGTACACAAGGTTGCCAACCCGAATTACCTGTTTGTGGACCTTACCCTGGCCCCTTCCATGCGCCCCGGAAAGGCTTCCCTTCGCTTTTCATCCGGAGGGAAGGAGGTGGCAAGCTATACCTATGAGTTCCGTCCGCGGGAAAAGGGATCCGCACAACGTCCGAGTTTTTCGTCACACGATGTCATCTACCTGGTGACTCCCGACCGGTTCGCCAACGGAGATAAGACCAACGACAACATCCCCGGAATGGCGGAGAGCGCCAACCGCAGCAATAAAGACGGACGGCATGGCGGCGATCTGAAAGGGCTGACGGATCACCTGGATTACATCCAGGATCTCGGGGCCACCGCCCTGTGGGTCAACCCGCTCCTCGAGAACGACCAGGCCCGGTATTCGTACCATGGCTACTCCACCACCGATTATTACCGGATCGATCCGCGGTTTGGTTCCAACGCCGATTACCTGAAACTGAGTGACGAGGTGCACCGCCGGGGGATGAAGCTCATCATGGACATGATCTTCAACCATTGCGGAAGCGGGCACTGGTGGATGAAGGACCTGCCGACCCCCGACTGGATCAACCAGTGGCCCACCTTCACCCGGACCAACTACCGCGCCAGCACCTTTACCGATCCCTATGCATCGCAGTCGGACAGCAACCTGTTTGTCAGGGGATGGTTTGACAGCACCATGCCCGACCTGAACCAGGCCAATCCCTTTCTGAGCAACTACCTGATCCAGAACAGCATCTGGTGGATTGAGTGGGCGGGGCTGGACGGTATCCGCCAGGACACTCACCCCTACCCTTTCAAGGAGATGATGGCTGCCTGGGGAAAACGCCTGCTTGAGGAATATCCCAATTTCAACATCGTAGGCGAATGCTGGCTCAATTACCCGGCATCCGTGGCTTACTGGCAGAAGGACAAGTGCAACAAGGACGGGTACAACTCCTGGCTCCCGTCGGTATTCGATTTTCCCCTGTATGATGCGCTGAACATGGCCTTCCGGGAAAAGGAGGCGTGGAACAACGGGATCATCCGCCTTTACGACATTCTTGCCCAGGACTTTAACTATCCCGACCCGAACCATATCGTCACCTTTGCCGACAACCACGATGTGAACCGTTACCTCGACATGCAGGACTACGACGTGAGGCACCTCAAGATGGCGATGGCTTTTCTGCTGACGACCCGCGGAATCCCGCAAGTGTACTACGGCACCGAGATCCTGCTCACCCAGGGCGCCGACAAGGAAGGAGACGGCAATAAGCGAAGGGATTTCCCGGGAGGATGGCCGGGTGACAGCCGGAATGCATTCACCCCGGAAGGCCGGTTGCCGGCTGAAGCCGATATGTTCAACTACCTTCGCACACTGATGCACTGGCGCGATGCCCACGAGGTGATCCATACCGGAAAGACCCGTCATTTCATCCCCGCCGACGGGGTGTACGTCTATTTCAGGTACAACGAGAAAGAGACCGTGATGGTGGTGCTCAACAATAACGAAACGGAAAAGTCGATTCCCACGGCACGATATAACGAATTCCTGAAGAAGTTCACCTCCGGCACCGACGTCATCAGCGGCTCGGTAATCAACGATCTTTCGACACTGACCGTTCCGGGAAAGGGGGTGTTGGTGGTGGAGTTGAAGTGACTGAGTGATTGAGTGGTCGAGCGGTTGAGCGGTTGAGTGACTGAGTGGTCGAGCGGTTGAGCGGTTGAGTGACTGAGTGGTCGAGCGGTTGAGTGATTGAGTAACAGAGCAAATAAATCGTACATCCAACATCGTACATCGTAAATCGTAAATCATAACCTATGTTAGCCATCCAAAAACGCCTCAGCAACATTTTTTATGTGATCCTGGGGTTGCCCAGTACGGCGATGGGGTTTGCCCTGTCGATCCAGATCGCTGTTCTCAGCTGGATCCTCCGCACCCGGTATAACCTTGAAATCGACCAGATCGGCATCGTCTGGGCCGCCGGCCCCATTGCAGGCATCCTCGGGCAACCGCTCATCGGGCTCATCAGCGACAAGGTATGGTTCTGGGGAGGAAGGCGAAGGCCTTTCATCATCATCGGGGGAATTCTGGCCGCGCTGATGATCTTCGCCCTGCCGAACATCGACCGGATCGCCGGTTTCTTCGGTATTGCCAGCATCATGGCGGTTGCCGTGACGGTTGCGCTGACGCTGGATCTTTCGATCAACATCAGCTTCAATCCCACCCGGTCGATCATCGCCGATGTTACACCTGACGGACAACCACGAACCAAGGGTTATACATGGATGCAGTCGATCTCCAACCTGTTCGGGAGCGGTGCCTACCTGATGGGGGCGCTGATCGGGAACTATTTCCTGATCTATGCAGGGGTGATCGTCGTGTTTATCTTTTCCATCGGGCCGTTGTTCCTGATCGAAGAACCCCGCGAACTGTCTGCGACACCGGAGAAAAAGGAAGATGACCTGTCGGAAACGACCGTCACCAGGACCGAATGGGGTGAGTTGTTCAAACTTTATATCGCCCATGGCTTCTCCTGGCTCGGCATCCAGACCATGTTCGTGTATATGTTCGCCTTCCTGGAGCAGCGCCTCCCGGCCACCGCAGGCATGGCGACCGATGACTGGAACCTGAAGCTGGGGCAGATGATCGGCTGGTCGTTCTTCATCCTCAATGCGGTGGGCGCCATCTGGCCGGCCTTCATGCTCGAACCGATGGCCAAGAAACTGGGCCGCGTCAGAACCCATGCCATCATGGTGGGCATCATGGCCCTCGGTTATTTCGGCATCGTGACCCTGGCTCACGACACGGTCATGCTGTATGCCATGATGTGTATCCTTACCTTTGGGTGGGCCGCCGTGGTCAGCCTCCCCTTTGCCATCATGTCGGAGAAGGTAGACAAGGTCAGGATGGGATTCTTCATGGGGATCTTCAACCTCTCCGTGGTACTTCCCCAACTGGTCGCCAGCTCGGTGCTGGGTACGGTGATCCGGCATGCGGACGACAAAAGCATCGTATTTCTCATCAGCGGGATTTCACTGGCCATTTCGGCCGTGCTGTGGCTGTTTGTGAGGGAGAAGAGGAAGGGGTGAGGGATTGAGTGGTTGAGGGATTGAGCGGTTGAGTGATTGAGTGGTCGAGCGGTTGAGCGGTTAAGTGATTGAGTGGTCGAGTGGTCAAGTGATCGAGTGATCGAGTGAAATGAAGAGAATTGTTTTTACGATTGTTGTTTGCCTGACCTTGGTCCTTCCGGCGAGGTCGCAGGAGTTTTCTGCCTTTCTCGGAAAAATCGGGGGATTGCCTGAAAAGGAGCGTCAGCCGGCCACAGAGGCATACCTTGCGTCGCTCCGCGCCATCCCCGTCATCGAACACGATACATTAGTCCATTTCCTTTATCAGGGCGAAGCGAGGCACGTGGCGCTGGCCGGCGACATGACCGGATGGAAAGCGGGTCCCGCGTTCAACAACATCAAAGGGACCCGTTTCTGGTACCTTACCGCACATTATGAACCCGATGCCCGGCTCGATTACAAACTGGTGACCGACACCGCCTGGATCCGGGATCCGCTGAATCCCCGTACCTGTACCAGCGGGTTCGGAGTGAATTCGGAATTACGCATGCCCCGCAACGCCGTTCCGGCTGAGACCGTAATGCACAGCGAAGTTCCGAAAGGAACGCTGTCGGAGCGAATCCTTCCTTCCGCAGCCATGAAGATGGACCGAAAGATCACGGTTTACCTTCCCGCCGGATTCATCCGGGGAACCGGGTCATGGCCCGTGGTTCTGTTTCATGACGGCGTCGATTTTCTGAAGATCTGCCGTGCTCCGACCATCCTCGACAACCTCATCGCCGGTAAACAGATTCGCCCGGTCATTGCCGTTTTCCTGCACCCGGTCGACCGGGACGGTGAGTATTCGGGGCAGTGGCGGATGGCCTATACGCGGTTCGTCGCCCTTGAGCTGATGCCTTACCTGCAATCGGAATTTGGCGTCAGCTTATCTCCTGCCGACCATGCGCTGCTGGGTATCTCCAACGGGGGTAACATTGCTTTACGGATCGGTTTTGAACATCCGGAGATCTTCGGGAAGATCGCCGCGCTGTCGAGCAACGTCACCGATGAAGTCCAGGGAATGGCGCGTTCCGGAAATAAAAGAGACCTGTCCATTTACCTGGATATCGGGAAATATGATATTGACCTGTTGATCGGGATGACCGGCAAGCTTCGGGAAACGTTGAAGAAAAAGAGCTACCGTGTTGACTTCCGGCAATGGAATGAAGGGCATAGCTGGGGAAACTGGCGGGAACACCTGAAGGGGCCGTTGGTGGATTTTTTTGAGTGATTGAGTGATCGAGCGGTTGAGTGATTGAGCGGTTGAGTGGTCGGGTGATAAAGTGATCGAGCGGTTGAGTGATTGAGTGATTGAGCGGTTGAGTGATCGAGCGGTTAAGTGGTCGAGCGGTTGAGTGATTGAGTGGGTGTGGGGTTATTGAAGGAATTGAGAGTTAAAAATATTTTCATCGTTTCACGAACATATTAAAACTGACATAGAATGAATATTAAAAATGTGGCACTTATCCTCGGAGGAATGACGTTCCTCCTGGCAGGATGCAAATCGAACGATGATGTCCCCGTGGCGAAGGACCCCCAGATGCTCAAACTGGCTGCACCGGTGGTCGTGAACCTGGATTCTACCGCTATCATGCTTTCCGACTATCTCCTGCGTCCGAAGGAGATCGATTCCTTCCGGGTCCATCCCGACCTGAAAGCCGAAATCACTCCCGATTCCACCCAGATGATCATCCGCGCGGTCAACCCGGATTTTCCCCGGTTGTCGGAGCTGAAGATCTGGTCGAAGGGATTTCCCTATTCGCTTCTGCTCGAGAAAACCACGAAAATCGGGTACCGTTTCTCCTTTGATCCGGGGAATAAAAAATTCCGCAGGGTTCAGATCAAAGGACAGATGAATGAATGGAACGCATCCGCGGGGTATCTTTTTGAGAAAGACGGGAAATGGGTGATCGATTTCCACCTTTTCCCGGGACGTTACCAGTACAAGCTGATCGTCGACGGCCGGGAGATGAGCGACCCGTCGAACCCCGACTCCGTACCCAACGGACTCGGCGGGTTCAACTCCCTGCTGACGCTGGGAACCCTGAGTTCGCCGAATCTTCCTTCCCTCTACACATTAAAAAACGAGAAAGACCGGATCGTGATCGGGGTGAGGAACAGCATCGACGCGCTGTTCGTCCTGTGGCAGAACCATCTCCTCGACGGCAAATTCTGGAAGCGCGATACGGCGGGGATCACGATCAACATCCCGCGCAAGGCACGGTCGTTCGGCCGCAGCTACCTGCGCGTATTCGCCTTCAACCGCACGGGACTTTCAAACCAGGTGCTGATCCCGCTGCAGGATGGCAAGGTGCTGGCCGATCCCGAAAAGCTCACCCGGACCGATCCGCAGGCGATGATCCTCTACTTCCTCATGGTCGACCGGTTCCGCAACGGCAAGCCGGAGAACGATTCAAAGGTCAACGATCCCCTGATCGACCCGAAGGTAAACTATATGGGAGGCGACCTTGCCGGGATCACCAAAGCGATTGAAGACGGGTACTTCAGCAACCTCGGCGTGAATACGCTCTGGATCTCGCCCATCACCCAAAACCCGCTGGGAGGCTACACCGAATACCCGGCTCCCCACCGGAAATTCTCCGGGTACCACGGCTACTGGCCCATCACCCTCACCACCATCGATACCCGGTTCGGGACGCCCGACGAATTTAAAAGCCTTGTCGGCGAGGCCCACGACAAAAAGATGAATGTTCTGCTCGACTTTGTTTCCCATCATGTCCACCAGGAGTACCCCGTCCTGAAGGCACATCCCGACTGGGTCACCCAACTCGATCTTCCTGGAAAGAGGAAGAATCTGCGTCTGTGGGATGAACAGCGCCTTACCACCTGGTTCGATATCTTCCTGCCCACTTTCGACCTGTCGAAGCCGGAAGTTGCCGGGATGGTCTCCGATTCGGCCGCCTACTGGATCAAAGAGTACAAGCTCGACGGGTTCCGTCACGATGCAGCGAAGCATGTGCCCGAGAATTACTGGCGGATGCTGACCGAAAAGCTGACCTCGCAGGTGGTGATCCCGGAAGAACGTCCCGTTTTCCAGATCGGGGAGACCTTCGGCAGCCGTGACCTGATCGGCAGTTACGTGAATCCGGGAATGCTCGACGCCCAGTTCGAGTTCAACCTTTACTGGGATGTCAAATCGGCCTTTGCGATTGACAACTTCTCGTTGCGCGACCTGAATTTCTCGCTGCAGCAATCCTTCAGCTATTACGGCGAGCACAACCTGATGGGCAACATCACGGGCAACCAGGACATGACCCGGTTTATCTCGTTTGCCAGCGGGGCTGTCAGCTTTACAGAAGACGACCACGAAGCCGGCTGGAAACGCGACATCCAGGTGAAGGACACGACCGGTTACCGCCGGTTGGCCATGCTTCAGGCCTTCAACATGACGATCCCGGGCATCCCCGTGATCTATTACGGTGACGAATTCGGGATGGCCGGCGCCAACGATCCGGATAACCGCCGGATGATGAAATTCGACAACCTGAACCCGAACGAATCACACCTGAAGGCCATTACGACCACCCTGACGCACCTCCGCAGCAGCAACCTGGCGCTGACCTACGGCGATTTCACCACCTTGAAGGTCAATGACCGGGTATTTGTTTACCTCCGCTCCTACTTCGACAAGGCCGTGGTGGTGATCTTCAACAAGGATCGTTCCTCCAAGAAGATCGAATTTTCACTTCCCGCCCGCTACGACGAGACCGTGCTGGCAGCGAAATTCGGCACGGTCTTCACGCAGGAAAAGGGAACGATCCGCCTTGAACTCCCGGCCAATTCCTTCGAGATCCTTGCAAACTGACGTGAACGATCAAAGCCATGAAAAAAATCCTGTTGTTAGCCGCCGTCCTCGCCCTGTCGGGAGCCTGCCACCGGGCGAAGGACACCGCCTTGGTCAATCCGCGCGATCATGTCGCCTGGAGCCGGAATGCGACCATTTATGAAGTGAACATCCGGCAATTCACCCCCGAAGGAACCTTCGTCGCGCTCGAAAAGGAGCTCCCCAGGCTGCAGAAAATGGGAGTTGACATTCTGTGGCTCATGCCCATCAATCCCCTGGGAGAGAAGAACCGGAAAGGATCGCTCGGAAGCTATTACTCCGTGAAGGATTACCTGGCGGTCAACCCGGAATACGGCTCTCAGGCCGACCTGGTCAGCCTGGTGAAGAAGGCGCACGAACTCGGCATGAAGGTGATCATCGACTGGGTTGCCAACCACACCTCTTGGGATAACAAGCTGATCGACAAGCATCCTGAATGGTATGAGCACGATTCGGTTACCGGGAAGATCATCGCCCCGGTGCCCGACTGGACCGATGTCGCTTCACTCGACTACAACCGGAAGGAGCTGTGGGACTATATGACGGATGCCATGGTTTACTGGATCAAGAAAGCCGACGTCGACGGGTATCGCTGCGATGTGGCGGGGATGCTTCCCGTGGGTTTCTGGAACCAGGCCATCCCGAAGCTGAAAGAGGTCAAGCCCGTTTTCATGCTCGCCGAGGCCGAAACGCCGGGGATCCACGACACCGGCTATTTCGATGCCACCTATTCATGGGGGATGTACCAGATGTTCAGCGCCATTGCCGCCCGGAAGAAAAGCGCAGACAAGATCGATTCGCTCTTTGCTTCGGAGCGGAAGTCGTATTCGCCGGATGCTTATCGCATGAGATTTACAACCAACCACGATGAAAATTCGTGGAACGGAACCGAGTTTGAGCGCCTGGGAGCCGGTGCACGGGCGTTCTCCGTCTTTACCTTCACCTTCCCCGGAATCCCGATGATCTACAACGGCCAGGAATCGGCCATGAACAAACGGCTGAGGTTCTTCGACAAGGACACCATTCCCTGGGGCGATTACCCGCTGGAGTCGTTCTACACCACCCTGATGCAACTGAAGAAAAAGAATGACCTCATTGCTTCGGGTGACAGCGGCGGCCGGTTTATCAAGGTAGCCACCGGGAATGATAAAGCCGTTTACGCTTTCCTGCGGCAGAAGGATTCACGCCGGCTTCTGGTGATCCTCAAT
>Ga0116170_10004625_pt1 | contig 12517 bp, 9 predicted proteins | sample AD_JPNHW1_MetaG_FD_89797 | JGI IMG/M metagenome (GOLD analysis project Ga0116170, IMG submission 89797) | Active sludge microbial communities of municipal wastewater-treating anaerobic digesters from Japan - AD_JPNHW1_MetaG | ecosystem: Engineered > Bioreactor > Anaerobic > Digestate | place... | reverse complement strand
TTCACCTCCGAGAAGGTCGAGATCGAGCTGGTCCTCAACGTGGGCGCCACGCAGGATCAGACCACGAAGGCGCTCTACGCGTTCACGACCTGCGAGTCGTCCATCACCAGCCGCCCGGTCGTCCTCTTCCGCAACCGGCCGCGCGAGATGACCGTCCCGGAAATCCTCCACGCCTGCACGGACCAGCTCCTCACGCTGCTGAACGGCGAGCTGGAGCTCCGCAGGGGCGAGCTCGACGACCTTTTCCACACGAAGACGCTCGAGCAGATCTTCATCGAGGAGCGCATCTACAAGCGCATCGAGGAGCAGACCACCTACGAAGCCGTACAGCAATCCGTGCTCGAAGGGTTCAAGCCTTTCCGCAAAAGACTGCGCCGCGACGTCACGCTCGAGGACGTGGAGGGCCTGCTGCAGATCAAGATCCGCCGCATCTCGCGCTACGACATCGACAAGAACCGGCAAGAGATCGAGGCCATCCTCAAAGAGGAGGCCGAGGTCAACGAGAACATCAAGGGCCTGCGCGGCTACGCCGTCCGCTACCTCAAGAACCTGATCAAGAAGTACAAGGACCAATACCCGCGCCTCACGAAAGTGGCGCCGTCGGCCTTCGCGCAGATCGAGGTCCGCGCGCTCACCGCGTCCGAGCTCACGGTCAGGATCGACCGCGAGAACGGCTACATCGGCACCGACGTCCGCGGCGGCGAGGAGCTCTTCAAATGCTCCTCCCTCGACAAGATCATCGTGGTCTGGAACGACGGCCGCTACAAGATGATGCCGCCGCCGGACAAGTTCTTCGTGGACAAAGAGGGCGGGGCCTACTGCCAGATCTTCAACCGCGACAAGGAGTTCACGGCCATCTACACCGAGCCGCACTACGGCTTCACCTACATCAAGCGGTTCGCCTTCGGCGGCGCGATCCAGAACAAGGAGTACCGCCTCGCTCCGGAAGGCAGCAAGGTCATCCTCTTCGGGGAAGGCGTTCCCGAAGAGGTCTACGTCAAGTACAAACCCGCCAAAGCCCAGCGCATCCACCAGCAGATGTTCACCCCCAGCGAAGTGCTGGTCAAAGGCGTCGCGGCCAAAGGCATCCAGATGACCTCCAAGGACATCGCCAAGATCGCGACCAAAAAGCCGAGTTGGTGGGATGACAGCGAAGCCACCCCCAAAGGCGTGCTCACGTAAGACGCGACCTTCACCGGCAGAGGTGCAAACCGCCTGCCGCGCTTGGGGACGGGTCCATCGGGCCTGTTCGGGCACTCGCACGTGCCCGCCCCGTTTTCTTTTCCCGTCGGACGGGTGCCGGACAGCGCCCCGGACACCGAGGCCCCGGAGCGTTTCTCGCCATCCACGGCCCCCCCAACGCTCTGCGATTTTGGGCTCCCATATCCCTTCCGATTACGCTAACCTTTTCCGGATGTCAGTACTGAGCCGATAGGTATCCGCTTCCGAGCCCTCCATGTCATTCGGGAATCCAATTTTTCTCTGGGGTCTGCTGGCCGTCCCGCTACCGATCCTGCTCCACCTTTTTTTCCGGCGGCGCAAAGCGAACATCGCCTTCTCCACGCTGCAGTTTTTTCACCAGCAGAAGCGTTATCTGGCCCACCGCCGGCGCCTCCGCGAATTTCTGCTCCTTCTGATCCGCACGCTGGTTCTGATCTTTCTCGTCCTCGCGTTCTCCAAGGTGTTGATCCAAAGCCGTCCCGTCTCGCTCGCAGCCCGCACAAACCTCGCCATCCTTCTCGACGACACGCTCTCCATGGACCGCAAGCTCGGCTCGGGAACGACCGCCTTCGAGCTGGCCACGCAGAAGGCGGAGGAGCTTCTCAACACGCTCTCCGACGGAGACGCCGTTTCGCTGGTCTTGCTCTCAGGCCGCCCAGGCATCGCCCTGACGCGCAAGCGGCAAGCGGTACGCCAGCTTCTGGAGGGTGCCCGCGTGACGGGCGCCACCGGCTCGTACCGCGCCGCCTTTAAGCAGGCGCTCACCGATCTGGCCGCGGACGGCAATCCGAACCGCGAGATCTACGTCATCTCGGATTTCCAAAGCAACCAGATGCCTTCGGAGCCCCTCGAACTCGAAAGCTCCCCGCGGCTACGCGTCTACCTCCTGCCGATCGGCGGAAGCCACGAGAACCTTTCCGTCGAGAGCGTGCCGCTTTCCTCGCGCCCGCAAATGGTGCACAAGAGCATGTCCATTCCCTATGAGATCAGAAATCACGGCGACAACAATTCCGAGACCGAAACGAGCCTGGTCATCGGCGGGGAGGTCGTCAGGACGGAAACGCTCTCGCTCCCTGCCGGCGGCACCGCGAAGGGCCGTTTCGAGTACGTGCCGCTGCGCGCCGGCTTCCTCAGCGGCTCGGTCCAGATCGAGGACCGGAACCTCGCCCTCGACAACCGCCGCTATTTCTCCGTCAACGTCAGCGAAAACATCCGAGCCCTGCTCGTGGAGTCAGGCATCTTGAGCCGCGTGCGGCCCTTCCACTTCTTGAAAATGGCCATCGACCCTGCCGACGGCGGGGCCATCAACGGCATCCAGACCGACCAGGGGTTCCTTCAGGAACTCACGCCGAAAGATCTCGAAACGCGCCACGTCGTCGTCTTCGCCAATCCCCAGCCTCTGGCCGCGCCGGCCGCCGCCATGCTCACGCGCTACATGGAGAACGGCGGCACGGTGCTCGCCTTCGCAGGCACCGACGTGACGCCCGCGACCTTCTCGGCCTTCCAGAACGCGAAGCTGCAGAAACTTTTCGGCGACCGGGTGCCATCGGAATTCAGTGGGCTGTCCTTCAAAGGACCCTTGGCCGGACTCAATGACCTGCTGCAACTGGATCTGGTCAAGTGGCAACGACTGCACGCCCTCACGCCTTCCCCCTCCGCCGCCGTGCTGGCCGAGAGCCGCGGCCGCGTGATGATCGCCGAAGAGAAGATCGGCTCGGGACGCTTCATCGGTTGCGCCTTCTCCATCCGGCGAGACAGCAGCAACTGGCCCGAGCTGAAATCGTTCCCGATCGCCATGATCCACTTGCTGACCTATGCGGCGCACGACCCGCAGCAGAACGCGGGCGTCGCGTGCGGCGGGCTCCTGCATCTGGCCCCGCTCATGCCCGACGACAAGGCCATCGCGCTCAGCCACAGCGACGGCAGCCGCTTCAGGGCGCCGGCCGAGAAAGGCGAAGCCGTATTCGCCGACACCTGGCAGCCCGGCATCATCACAGCCGAACGCGCTTCGCCCCGCTCCGTTGCCGTCAACCCGGTCCCGTCTGAGAGCGCCCTCGGCCAGTTGGCCACCGGCAAGCTCCCGGACATCGTGCGGGGCAAAGTGAACGTCCTCAGAACCGACGCGGCCATCGACAGCCAAGTCCGCATCTACCGGCAGGGAAGCGACTTGACAGGCCTGTTTCTTTTCCTTGTCATGGTGCTGCTTCTACTCGAGACCTTGTTAGGCAACACTCGCCTCTCCAGCAGAAAGGCCGGGCTCCCCGCCGTCCCCCCCCTTACAAACTAACGGACCCATTGGGGTATTCCTATGGCCCTTTCCTTCTATCCGCTCTTGCCGCTGTGGTTCATCCTGCTTCTGCTGCTTCTCTCGGCAGCCGTGTCCGTCTATTCCTACCGCCGCCGCAACCCGGCCGTGGAGCCTTGGAAGCACACCCTGCTCATCGTTCTCCGCATGGCGAGCCTTGCGCTGGTGACGCTCGTGCTGCTTTGCCCCGGCCACATGACGGAGGAGCGTAACGTCGAGAAATCGCATATCGTATTTCTGCTGGACCGGTCCGCCTCCATGGCCACGCGTGACCTTCCTGACAACCGGTCACGCCTGGAACGCGCCGCCGCACTCCTGCGCGAAACCCGCTTCAAACGCCTTGCCGACTACCCGTTCGCACACTACAGCTTCAACGGCCAGACGCAGCGCCACGGCGACACGGCCGGTCTGGCCGCGCTGAGCCCCGAAGGCGGTACAGACTTCAAACAGGCCGTGGCCCGCGTCGACAAGGATGTCGGCCTCAACCGGACCGCCGCGATGGTGCTGGTGACCGACGGCATCGACCACTCCGGCTTCAAGGGCAGCGATATCGCCGTGCCCGTCATGACCGTGCAGGTGGGAACGGGCCTCGCAAAGGTCAAGGACTTGGGCATCGAGCCGTTCACCTGCCCCGACAAGATCGGCGAGGGTGAAGAACTGAGCCTGGAGATTCCCCTGCTGTTGCAAGGCTACCCCACGGAAAAGCGCATCCCCTTCCGTGTGCTCGTGGACGGCGTGCCGGTTCACACCGCGACCCCCGCGCTGACCAGCGGGCGCGCTCACACCGAAACGGTGAAGGTCACGCTAGCCCGAGCCGGCGTCCACGCCATCCGCGTCGAGTGCGACGTTTTGCCGGACGAGGTCGCCGCCCTGAACAACCGCCGCGAACTTGCGGTGGAGGTCGTGACGGCAAAAGATGAGATCGCCGTTTATTTCCCCGTCCTCAACAACAGCTTCCGCCCGCTGCTGCGCGAGTTCATGAAGGACGAGCACAACACCTTCACCGCCGTTTATCGCGTCTCCGGCGAAACATACCGGATCATGGGACGCAAGCCGGACAACCTCTTCCAAGCGGGCCTGCCGAAAAACGCCGACTCGCTCAAGACCGTGACCTGCCTGATTCTCGGCTCGCATAACGGCGACCTGATCTCGCCCGCCGAATCCCTCGTGCTGGAACAGTACGTGAACAAAGGCGGATCGCTCATCTGCCTGGGAGGCACCGATTCCTTCGGCAAGATCCCCGCCGGCTCGCCGCTGCACCGTCTGCTGCCCGTCGTGAACCTTGAAGACTCCTGCGTCTCAGGCGCTTTCCGGGTCAGCCCCGACCCCGCGGTCCACGACGCCTTCACCGATCAGGTCCGCGCCATCATCGCGGACAACGGCGCGGCCGCCGATTTCACGCTCGGCAGCATGAACCAGGTCAAGGGACTCAAGGCAAGCGCCAAAGTGGAGCTTTGGGCCGAGGACGAAACGCGTCAGCCCCTCTTGGCCTGGCACACCTACGGCCGAGGCAAGGTCGTCGCGCTCTTAAGCAGTGCCTTCCACCAGTGGGGAACGCCCGAGAAGCGGGACGAGAACTTCGGGCGCTTCTGGCGTCAGCTCGTCTCCTTCGCCAGAAGCGTCGACGACGACGCGGACCTGCTGAAAGTCGTGCTTCCAAAAACCGAACTCGCGCCCGGCGAAGGCGTGACCGTCAGCGCCATCGCACGCCATCCCGGCGGCAACGACCGGGCGCTCACCGTGAAGGCCGACGTCTTCCCCTTCGAAAAGGACACTCCGGTGGCCACCCGCGCGCTCGACAAAAAGGCGGACAGCTTCACGACGGAGTTGCCGGGACTGCAGTCGGGACGCTACGTGTTGCGGGTCACGTCCCAAGACGGGCAAGAGGTTCTGCGGACGCGCCACAAGCTTCTGCTTGTGGGCGATGTTCTGGCGGAGAGCACGAGCATCCGCTCCGACCGCGAAGCGCTCCAAAAATACAGCAGCGCGAAACACATCTTTTCGCCCGAGGATACGGAGTCGCTCGAAGACCGGCTGGTCGACGCGGTCAGGAAGAACGTCGTGCAGCGCGAGAGATTCCTCATCTTCGAAACCCCCACGTTCTTCCTCGCTCTGATCATGCTCCTCCTGGCCGAGTGGTTCCTCCGCCGCCGCTTCAACTTGTTCTAAGGGGACAGAAACCGCAACTTGTCCATCGCGATGGCGGTCACTTTTTGCGCCAGACCGGCACAAGGAGCACGCGTGCGCGCCGCTCGTTGCCGTCCGCAAGGACACCCCACAAAAGGCTCCAGCGGTACCGTTCGTCGTCCCCCGTGCCGCGCCGATGCCACGAGGCCAGAACCGGCAATTTCCAATACGTGAAGTCCGAACGATTGTCCCTCACGTGCCGCATCAGCCCCGCCAGCGTGCCGAAGTAGCTCCGGTCCGGATTGGTCTCGACGCGAACCAGCAGTCCGCTGGCCAGACTCAGCTTGAAGGCCCCGGCCCCCTCCCGCACATCCGCCGCATAGCCGCCCAACATCTCGCATCCGGAGGGGACCCCGTCGAAGGCCTGAAACCGCACCGGCCACGGCAGGTCGCAGAACCAAGAGGCCAGCGCGGAAGGAGTCTCGACGTCTACGCGCGTCTGCAGCGCACATTCCGACAGCGCCGCGCACGCGGCGCCGTCCTTGTCCGCAGCGGAGGTCCAGACCGCCGCCACGAGGCATTCCCTCCGCCGCACCTGCGACTGCACGTCGCCGAAGCTCTCCCGCAAGCGGCGCTCAACCCTGCGGCTGAACGCGCGCGCCATGCCGGGGCGCTCCCACATGCTCAGCCAAACGGTCTGGACCGCATTGCTCTCGCCTTTGAGGAAATACACGCGGTCGCCCATCCATCCCTTCAGGAAACCGAAGTGTGCCGGCACGGCCATCTCGTCCGAACCGAGCCACAAGGCCGTGCCCAGCGCTCCCAAACTGTTCACCGCGACGCCCCGCCGAGCCGTCGCGAACAGCTGGGGCTCGGGCTCGAAAACGGCCGGACGGAACGCCTTAAAATAACGCCGCTCGGGATAAAGGATCTCCGCTGTCGTCAGAGGTATCCGCGACCGGTAGACGGCGTCAATTCCCTGCCACCCCGTCTCGCGCCTGATCCGGTTGCTAAAGACCGCGCCGTCCAAATAGGGCCGCAACAGCGCTCCGGCCAGCATGGGCGGAACCCCTTCGAACTCTTTCTCTGCGGCATCTTCCAGTCCCACGCTGCCGAGAAGATCCACGATCCACGCGTTAAGAGGCGTCGCCGTGTTCACCGCCACACCGGAACCGTCCAGCAGGCCGTCAAGACCTGTCAAGACCGCGTTGCCTTCCATGAAGGAAGTCATCGCCAAATTCCGGTCGAGGTCGCACATCGACGTCCGCGAGAGCCGGTCCAGATCGAAATGGGCGTCTTCGAGCGCATGACAGTACTCGTGCACATAGACGAAGCGCTCCATTTCCGGCAAGTTGGAACTCTTCTTGCCCTCCTTTTTGCCCGCCGTCGCCACATTCTCATCCACATAGACGAGCCGCTTCTTTTCCGGGTCATAGTACGCGGCCACCTGTTGACTCATGAGCTTAAGGTAAAGCGGCGCCAAGGAATCGCCGGGCTTCAAGACCCGGAATTGGTGGAGCAGCAACTCGGTCTCGTTCAAGAAGACGCGGTTTTCAGGCTTCTCGAGTTCGTTCCCGAGCGATTTCTGCAATGCGTCGGAGGTCTCCCGCTCCACCGCCACTTCCCGCGTCGCCGACAGGCCGCGCAAACGGGAAGCCTCGTCACGGTAGCTCTGGATCCTGACGGAACGATCCCCTTTCGGCGCCTGGCAGGGAAGGGACGAGCAGCCGTTCACCAGGACAGCCGCGGCCGGGGCGAACGCCAAATAAAAGACGATTTTTCCGAAAAACAGCCTCCCCGCGTCAAAAATCCCGCCATTCCCGCTATTATTTTCCAACATGCTCACTTCCTGCTTGTAACTTTCCCGGAAATCATAAGAATTTAGCCAATAAACAGCAACGATAATCGTTTTCAACCATGAAAGAAGCGAGTCCAGACATCGAGATCAGTGACGCAGACCTGCTGCTCGCCTTCGCGCAAGGCGAAGCGGATGCGATGGATGTGTTGGTTGCACGTTACCGGTCGGCTCTTTTTTCATGGCTCATGGGAATGACCGGCAACCACGCGGATGCCGAGGACCTTTTTCAGGAGGTGTGGTTCCGGGTGATCCGGCACGCCGGACGCTTTAACGACGTCTCCTTCAGGGCGTGGCTCTGGAAGATCGCCAGGAACCTGCTCATCGACTTCCGCCGCAAACGGAAACCGGACGTGAGTCTGGACGCGAGCGAGGACGAAGACGATGTGCCGCTGGTCGACCAGCTCACCGCGAGCGAGATTGGGCCGGCGAAGGCCGTTGAGCTTGAGGACATAACGAAACGCGTCATGCGGGCAGTCCTGACCCTGCCGGACGTGCAGCGCGACGTGTTTCTGATGCGTGTTCAAGGGGATCTCTCCTTCAGCGAAATAGCCGAGACGCTAAACATCCCGCTGAACACGGCTTTGGGGCGCATGCATGACGCCATGACAAAACTGAAGAAACTTTTAGCCGAGGAGGCCCGCACATGAAAACTCAAACACCCTTTAACGAGATAGCCAATCTGGAAAAGGAAGTGGCCGAAATCGCGCCGCTCGTGCGGCAGGCTTTCCGTCAGGCGGGCGGACCTTCGCTGCGGGTCGAGGACGCCATACGCTCCGAGGCGCGCCGGCGCGCGGGCAAGCGGCAGAACCTCTTCGCGTGGCCGTTCCGCCGCACCCTCGCCGCGGTCGCGGCCTTTGTTCTGTTGCTGGGCGGGTCGGTCCAGTTGCACCTCAGCCGTCAGGCCGAGATCGAGAACCGCTGTCTCGCGGCCGAAGAGTCCCGCTCGGAAAAGCCCGCCGAGAGCACGACGGCGCTCGCCAACCTGCTGCTCGAGATCCAGGGACTGAACGAAGAGGGTTTCTTCAGATCTGAGGAAGCGGAACCTCTTTGGCTGTAGCCGCCCACAGCTTCTCGATGGCGTAATAGGCACGCGCCTCGGCAGAAAAGACGTGCACGACCGCATGGACGAAATCGAGCACCACCCATCCGCTGTCCGGCTCGCCGGACGTGCGGTAACTGGACACCCCCAGCTCCTTCATGTGGTGCTGGGTTTCCGAGATCAGGGCCTTCAGATGCGGCCCCGAGGTTCCGGTGGCCACAACCGTAAAGTCCGTGACGGTGGAAAAACCGCGCACGTCATAAACACGAATGTCTTTGGCCAGCTTCTCGTCCAGGGCCTTAGCCGTCTCGATTGCAATCTGTTCCGAATTAATGGTCTGCCTCCTTCTCGCCGTTCGCCGCGTACAGCCTGCGGTCGCGGATATACGCTTCAACGGCTGGACACACAAGATACCGGATCGAGCGGCCTTCTGCAATTCTTCTCCGTATCTCGGTTGAGGAAACGTCGCAGAGCCGCCCGCGGATCACGCGCGACAGTAACCTCTCCCGGACCGCTTCGGGGAACGCCAGCCGCATCGCGTCCACAGGCAAGTCAATCCCCGGACGCTCCACCGTGATCACGTCGCATAGCGTCAGCATCTCGTCGATCTTGTGCCAGTGCCCCAGCTCGCGCAACGCGTCGCCCCCGATGATGAACGAGAAATGGTCATGGGGATAGCGTTCTCGCAAGGCCCGCACCGAGTCGACCGCATACGAAACCCCGCCGCGCTCCAAATCGAGCCCGCACGGCTCGAAAAGGGGATCGCCCGCCACACTGAGCCGCACCATCTCCAGCCGGTCCGCACCCGCCGCGAGCCCGGCCGCGCCGATTTTGAAAGGCGAGACCGAGCAGGGCAGCAGCAGCACCCGGTCCAACCCGAAAGCCTCGGCCGCCGCGCGCCCCATGAAGAGATGCCCAAGATGAACGGGATTGAATGTTCCGCCGAGTATACCGATGTGTCCCATCTCGCACCTCCCCCTACCCGCCATTCATGATCGCGCACCCCGACGCGGCGTCGAAGAACCGCACGTTTCCGAGATCGACCGGCAGCGTCACCTCCGAACCGGGAACGAACAGGCAATCCGCGCCCACCCGCGCCACCACGCGCGAACTGTCGAAGGTCACCAGCTGCACGAACGTCTCGGCCCCCATCGGCTCCACCACGTCCACCACGCCCCGGATCGACGCGTCCTCCTCGGAGGCGTCTTCCGCCGCCCCGACCGCTTCCGGCCTGAACCCGAACAGGATCTCGCGCTCCGCGAACGGCTCCAAGGCGGGCCCCCACGCCTCCGGCACCGACACCTCGCCCGCCCCGTAGCGGAACAGCCATTTCCCCTTCGCCCACGCGACGCGCCCCCGCAACAGGTTCATGGGCGGCGTCCCGATGAACCCCGCCACAAACAGGTTCGCCGGGCGCTGGTAGACCTCCAGCGGAGGAGCGACCTGCTGGATCGCGCCGCGGTCCATCACCACGATCCTGTCGCCCATGGTCATGGCCTCCACCTGGTCATGCGTCACATACACCATCGTCGCGTCGAGCCGGCGGTGCAGCCGGCTCAGCTCGCCACGCATCTCCACGCGCATCTTCGCGTCCAGGTTGGAAAGGGGCTCGTCAAACAGGAACACCTTCGGCTTGCGCACGATCGCGCGGCCGACCGCCACCCGCTGCCGCTGCCCGCCGGAGAGCTGTTTCGGCAAGCGCCGCAGCAGCGCGCCCAGCCCGAGGATTTCCGCCGCTTCACGCACGCGCTCCTCGATCTCAGCCTTGGGCACACCCCGCAACTTGAGGCCGAACGACATGTTCTCGAAAACCGTCATGTGCGGGTAAAGCGCGTAATTCTGGAACACCATCGCGATGTCCCGGTCCTTGGGCGGCACATCATTGACGCACCGGCCGCCGATGCTGATCGTCCCCGACGATATCTCCTCCAGACCCGCGATCATGCGCAGGGTGGTCGACTTGCCGCAGCCGGACGGGCCGACAAGCACCAGAAACTCGCTGTTCCTGATCACGAGGCTAAACCGATCGACCGCGAGGTCCCCGCCCCCGTACCGTTTGCACACGTCCTCTAACACAACCTCGGCCATACCGCTCCTATAACACCATGCGTACGCCGGGCACCCGTTTCAAGGCCGCGTCAAACGCATGCAGCTCCGACTGGGTCTGGATCTCGACCGACACGCTGTAAGCCTGGTACCGGCCCGCCGAAGAAACCCGCGACGCGGCCAAAGGCTCGACGACCTTGTATGCGGCCAGCAGCGCGACCAGATCCGACTCCGCGAACGTCGCGACGTCGGTGATGACGCGGAAATGGAACAGCGCCGGATAAACCAGCTCCCGGGAAGCGGAGCACGGGGGGCGATTGAAACGGTTGGTTTCCTGAAGGCTCATGGGCAACAAGTTTAGCGCCTCTCTCCGCCGCCAACAAGCCCGCAAAACACAAATGATGTTTACGGCCGGCAAAAACTTGGTGTATAGTACGGACCCGGTCGCGCGACAGCGTTTGGCCGGTTTTTTGTTATTACTCCCTTTTGTTTGAAAGTAGGCTTAAACGTGAATAAAATCGGGTTCGACAATCAAAAGTATCTGGCCGAACAATCGGAGGAGATCCTCCGCCGGGCAGAGCAGAACGGCAACAAGCTCTATCTCGAATTCGGCGGCAAGCTCATGCACGACATGCACGCCGCCCGCGTCCTCCCCGGCTACGACCCGAACGTGAAACTGCGCCTGCTTCAACAGCTGAAAGACAAGGCCGAAATCCTGCTGTGCATCTACGCCGGCGACATCGAACGTAAAAAGATGCGGGCCGACTTCGGCATCTCCTATGACACCGACGCGCTCAAGCTGATCGACGGGCTGCGGGCCTGGGGGCTGCTGGTCCGGGCGGTCGTCATCACCCGCTTCAGCGGCCAGCACGCCGCCAAGCAGTTCCGCGCGCGGCTGGAGCACCGGGGCATCAAGGTCTACTACCACTATGTGACTCAGGGGTATCCCGCCGACGTCGACACCATCGTGAGCGAGGAAGGTTACGGCGCGAACGAGTTCGTCGAGACGGAGCGCCCCATCGTTGTCGTGACCGCCCCCGGTCCGGGCAGCGGCAAGCTGGCGACCTGCCTGACGCAGCTCTATCACGAGCGCCGTCTGGGACGGGTGGCCGGCTACGCGAAATTCGAGACCTTCCCCGTGTGGAACCTGCCGCTTGAGCATCCCATCAACGTGGCGTACGAAGCCGCGACCGTCGATCTCAACGACAGCAACATGGTGGACCCCTATCATCTTCAGGCCTACAACAAGGTCGCCATCAACTACAACCGCGACGTGGACGCCTTCCCGCTGCTGCGGGCGATCTGGGAGAAGATGACGAAGGAAACCTGCCCCTACAAGTCGCCGACCGACATGGGCGTCAACCGCGTGGGGTTCGGGATCATCGACGACGCGGTCGTGTGCGAAGCCTCGAAGCAAGAGGTCATCCGCCGGTATTTCCGCCACCTGTGCGAATATGCCGCCGGACAGAACGAACACATCATGGTCGACCGCGTCGAAGTGCTGATGCACAAGCTGAAGCTGTCCCCCGAGGAGCGCATCGTGGTCAAGCCCGCGCGCCAAGCCGGGCAGGACGCGATGAAACAGGGCAAGGGCCGCAACGGCATCTTCTGCGGAGCCGCGGTCCAGCTCAAGGACGGGCGCGTCGTGGTCGGCAAGAACTCCGAGCAGATGCATGCGGCGGCCAGCATGGTTCTGAACGCGATCAAGGTCTTGTCCGGCATCCCGGACCAGATCCCTCTGATCGCGCCGCAGGTCGTGCAGTCCATCGTCCACATGAAGCACGACATCCTCAAGGGCAAATACACCAGCCTCAACCTCGACGAGGCGCTGATCGGCCTCGCCATCAGCTGCGCGACCAACCCGGCGGCGCAGATCGCGATGGAGCGGCTGATCGACCTGCGGGACTGCGAGATGCACATG
>Ga0116170_10004622_pt1 | contig 12524 bp, 7 predicted proteins | sample AD_JPNHW1_MetaG_FD_89797 | JGI IMG/M metagenome (GOLD analysis project Ga0116170, IMG submission 89797) | Active sludge microbial communities of municipal wastewater-treating anaerobic digesters from Japan - AD_JPNHW1_MetaG | ecosystem: Engineered > Bioreactor > Anaerobic > Digestate | place... | reverse complement strand
GCTGCCAGCCTGGAAAAGCTCTTGCCGCGCCTCGAATCGGCTTTCGCTGAACAAATCGCGGCGGACCCGCAAGCCTGGCTGGCTTTCAAGCAGCGCCTCGAGGAGCACTTCCCGGCGCTTTTCCGGCTCTACCACCATCTGTACGCCGCGCGCTACGACTTTTTCTATCATCTGGAAGCCCTTCTTTCTGAACTGGCTCGCGCGGCATTCGCACGCCCGGCAGACCTGCGCGCGCTGGACGCGGAACGCGAAGAAAATCCGCTCTGGTTCCAGTCCAACACCATGCTTGGCGGCGTGTGTTATGTGGATCTCTTTGCCGGCAATCTGGATGGAATCCGCGCGAAAATTCCCTACTTCAAGGAGCTTGGGCTCACCTATCTGCACCTGATGCCGCTTTTCCGAATGCCTGAAGGTGAAAATGATGGCGGCTATGCGATCAGCAGCTTCCGGGAAGTGCATCCCCCGCTTGGCACGATGGCGCAGTTGGCACAACTTTCCCGTGCGCTGCGGGAAGAAGGCATCAGCCTGGTACTCGACCTGATTATCAACCATACCGCTGACGAGCACGAATGGGCAGAACGCGCCAAAGCTGGCGAAGCCCGCTACGAAGCAATGTACGGCATTTACCCGGACCGGACTATCCCGGATTTGTACGAACGCAACCTGCGCGAAATCTTCCCGGACGAACACCCCGGGGCGTTTACCTGGTTTGAGAACCTGCGAAAGTGGGTCTGGACTACTTTTCACTCGTACCAGTGGGACCTGGACTACGCTAACCCGGATGTGTTCAACCATATGGCGGGCGAGATGCTCTTTCTGGCAAACCAGGGCGTGGAAATCTTCCGGCTGGACGCGGTCGCCTTCATCTGGAAGGAATTGGGGACTGCTTGCGAAAACTTGCCCGAAGCGCACATAATCCTGCAGGGATTTAATGCCCTCACCCGCATCGTCGCGCCGTCCATGCTGTTTAAATCCGAGGCGATTGTCCACCCGGATGAGGTTGTGCGCTACATATCGCCGGAGGAATGCCAACTTTCCTACAATCCGCTGGTCATGGCGCTGCTGTGGAATACAATGGCTACGCGCAATGTAGATTTGCTCCAACAGGCGCTGCACAGCCGTTTTGCCATCCATCCCCGCACCGCCTGGGTCAATTACGTGCGCTGCCATGATGATATCGGCTGGACCTTCGACGACGCCGATGCCGCCCGGTTGGGAATTAACGGCAGCGACCACCGGCGCTTTTTGAATGAGTTTTATCGCGGGCGCTTCCCCGGCAGCTTCGCTCGCGGACTGCCCTTTCAGGAGAACCCCAAAACAGGCGACTGCCGCATCTCTGGCACCTGCGCTTCGTTGGCGGGGTTGGAAAAAGCCCTGGCGGAAGAAGGCCCGGCCGAGGTGGAACTGGCTGTCCGCCGGATTGCACTGCTGTATGACATCGTAATGACGCTCGGGGGCATTCCGCTGATCTACCTGGGAGACGAAATCGGCGTGTTGAACGACTACAGCTACCTGGACAACCCCGCGCACAAGGATGACAGCCGCTGGGTGCACCGCCCGGCCGCGAACGCACAGAGTTATTCCCGCCGGCACGACCCGGCCAGCCTGGAAGGCCGTGTATACGCCAACATGCGCGCGGCGATTGCCTTCCGCAAGGACCACCCCGAATTGGCAGGCGGAGCGCTGGAAACTCTGGAAAGCGGCAGCAGCGCTGTGTTGATGTACGCCCGCTCGTGTGGTGGCTCGCGCCGTCTGGTCATTATGGCGAATTTCAGCGAACAAGAGCAGATGGTAGGCACGTGGGCCGCCCAGCAAAACAATCTCGGCGCCAAAAAACGCCTGTTCGGCAGCGCGCAGCCGCTTGAAAACGGCGCCGTGCGGCTGCCCCCCTATGACTTTTCGGTGTTTGGGTAGCGGAAAGCTTGCCCGCCGCGGGACAAGGCGCAGCTGGAAGCTATTGCCTCGCAATCCGAGCCGCTCGACCGCCGGGTCAGGTGAGAAGCACAACCTGACCCTTCTGGCTGGCATCAGGCACAGAGGCGAAACGCCCCTGGCAGAACCTTACGCACCAGCTGCGCTTATCCGGGATGCTGCGCCTCACCAGATAACATTGTAAAGGCAGATAGGTAAGCGTTTGTATGGGTGGAGCGGCAGCGGGCTTCTATCAGCATGATGATTTGTAGAGTGCAGCCTGACACGACCTGCTAATTATCAATGTTGGGTTAGGCTCCTGCGTCGCTGCACCCTACCAGCATGCCGCGCCAAACGACCATGCCGATGGTCGGAGTAAAAAGCGGGAAACCCAATGAGTGTCCCGCCTCTACTTTGCTAAAAACCAACCTACGGTCCAGGGACAAGCGGGTAGCCCTCTGCCTGCCAGTCATTCATTCCCCCGCTCATGGACGTAACGTTCGTGAATCCGGCTGTTTCCAGGATATCTCTGGCCTGCGCGCTGCGGTTCCCGGAACGGCAAACCACCACGATGGTTTGGTCGCCGGGCAGCTCCCCGGAACGCTGCAAAAGCTGACCCAGGGGAATCAAAGTCGCGCCTTCAATATGCCCCTGCTCCCACTCGCTCGGCTCACGCACGTCCAAAACGAAGGCTCCCTCTTCCCGCAGCGCTGCCGCCTGAGCGACAGTGACCTCGCGCGGGAGTTTCACGTCGTTGGAATTGCCAGGCGATATTAAAAGATAAACGAGCCCGGCGGCAGCCGCAAATATCAGCAGCCAGGCCCAGGCAGGCAAGGTTTTTCGGCGGGATTTTTGGTGTTTCTTCGGGTTGCTCACTATTCATCTTCTTCCGGGTAAATCGCGCAGCACTTTTCGTGCCGCGTTCCATGGCGCGCCCGATTACGCCGCCGCGCCGCTCGGGCAGGAGCAACGGGAAAATCAGCATCGCCTTGACCGCGCCCCAGGCGCAGGCTTGGGAGTCATGCGCGGCACACACAAAATCCGGCCCGCGCTGATAAGCGGAAAATGCTGCCGCTGCTGATACGCCAGAGCCGGAAATTGACTAAGCAGCGGTCCAGGTGCGAACCGCTGCTCTCAAGATCCTATAACTCTGGCAAACCTTAGCCGGCGGAATATGACTTCTGGCTTAACTCCTGCCTCTGGCGCTTACTTCCTCAGGAAGGGCAGGAAGTGATCCCAGCTGGTGGCATAAACCCCGCCAGCCAATGGATAGCGCCACTCCATGGTGCTGGAGCGCGGGGTAAAGGTGCAGCCAGCCACATGCAGGTAGTAATACCCCACCCAACCTCCGGCTCCGTCTGGAAGCTTATAAGCGACGCGCATGCCCATCAAACGCATGCTTGCGTCCGACACCGAGGGAAGCCAATTAAGCACATAGGTTTCCGTTTCATTATCGACAATATGCTCGAAATAGGCACTAACTGACTGGCCATATCCTGAGGACCCGCTCGACTGAGTACTTACCACATCGGTATAACCGCCCGCACCGTCATATGTGGTTATCCAGGCGATACTATTATGGCTGGTGTTGGTATCGTAAAAATAGAGGCGTAAGTACTCAATCCGCGCACCTTCCGGAAGGTGGATTTGCAACGAGAAGATCTCATAGGAGATTAATGCGGCGCTGACTGTGCCAATGGGTACAGCATTCAGCAGCCCTGCCAACAAAATTCCGACCAGCACGATCCGCCATCCCAATCGACATGTACTGCGCAAAACCTTTTTCATGGTTCACCTCATCATTTTTGAGTTATGCGAACCGGAACTAGGGCAGCCTATATGCGACGCGCAGACCGCAGAGCCGATTAGTTTCATTATTTACACCGGTACCAACATTCAGAACATAGGCATAGGTAGAGTTATCCACCACTTGCCCCACGTAATCACTGACCACGTAACCATAACCTGCTGAACCGGAAGAAACTACGCTGATCAAATCAGCAATACCGCCACCGCCGTCATAGATAGTGATATAGGCCACAAGGTTGCCAGCAGTGGAACTATCATAGTAATAGAGACGCAGGTAATCAATCCGGACACCCTCAGGCAGGTTTAGTGGCAGCGTTAGCAGATCATATCCTTTAGTAGTGTATAAACACCCACCGCCCCAGTATTCCCAATTGGTCAAACTGGCGCGCGGGCGCATGGTCGCGCCAGCCGAAAAATCGTAGTAGAACCCAGACCACTGCGGTTCCGCTTCAGGAGCCTCGGGCTGCAACTCATCAGGGCGAAATTCACCTTCGCTCGCCGGTTCTGCAGGTAACGTCTCCAGGTCGCTCTCGCCTTCCGATGGGACTGCGATTCCCGGGCTGCTTACCACCGGGCCCGTATACCCATCCTCATCGGGATCGTCGCCGATGACGGTATCGGCTGTTCCGATCCACTCTTCATAATGCGCCCCGTCCTCACTTGAAGTTTGTGAAAACGGGTTCGCAAAGACCGTGACGACCGTCAATCCAACCAGGATCATCACGGACGCTACCAAAATCCAAACACGTTTTGCGGACATTTTTCCTCCAAAAGGTTAGTGAATGAATCAAGAACTCTTTTTTCGCGGAACAGCGATTACAAACGCTAAACAAAGCACACAGCATCGGTGCTTTCAAAACATATTCGTGATTAACCTGGATGAAATCGACAGACGGACTAAAAAAGAAAAAAATTGGCTATTTACATAGTAGAACAATTTACAGACAATGTCAATAGGCTGATCAACCCAATGGGACAAATTCATTAATAGTTTTTTGCATTGGAATGCCGGGCATTATCCGGCAGTCGAGTAAATGGTTATCCGCGCAGCCACCCCCGGCATATGGCAAAAAATCGGCCTGGCGTCGAGCTGGCGGGCTTTCAGGGTCTTATGCGGCTTTACCTTGTATCCGGGTAATGCGTTACAATTCCCCAACAAAGTGAATGCAAAGGAGAAAAATGGCATACACATTCCTATCCAAAGTCGGCGATTTGTTGAAAGACCCCTACGCGGTCCAGGTCATCGAACGTTACGTCCCCGGGATTACGAAGAATCCGCTCATCATGCTGGCAAAAGGCAAAACCCTGCAGTCCCTCCTGGACATGCCGCAGGCCAAGAGCGCCGGGCTGACCAACGAAATGGTCACGAAAGTCCTGGCGGAAATCAACCAGAAGAAGTAAGCGGACGAAGAGCGTTAGAAGACAGGCTGCCGGCAGTGGAACACAGGCCGGCAGCTTTTTATCCCCATCTCTGCCGGAAATACGGCCAAAAGCACAGGCTGGCAGTCCTCTTCAGATAGCGCCACCTCAATCGCCCGATCAAGGAAACAACCACTGCATCTCAGGCTTGGATCCGGTCAGACTGGTAAAATAAGAACATGAGCAACCGCAGTCTGATTATCCTCAGCCGGCTGGCTCCGCCTGCCGAGCGCTCTAATGTCCTCCCCAGGGAGCGCGTTACCGCTTTGCTGCGCGGTTCTCTGGAATACCCCGCTACGATTCTCCAGGCTGGCACCGGCTACGGTAAAAGCACCTCCCTGCTGACCTTCATCGGACAGCTCGATTTTCCGGTTTTTTGGTTTTCTGTCTCCGCGGACGACCGCGACCCGACCTTGTTCCTGATGAACCTTTACACCGCCTTCGACCAGCACGGCTTCAACATGGGAGCGGAAGCGCTGCGCATCCTCAACACGCCCGATTCTGAGCCAACGGACGGGCTGATTGCGCTTGTAAATGCCATTGCCAACCAAATCCCTGAGCGCTGTTTGCTGATATTGGATGATATGCAGTACGTGGATCAGTCCCCGACGATCCTGAACCTGGTAGATTGGTTCATTGACCATTTGCCGCGTTCCCTGCATGTGATTCTTTCAACCCGCCGCGTGCTTGACTTCCCTTCCATCCACCGCTGGCGCGCCAAGGGAGACGTGCTCGAGCTTGGCAAGCGCGACCTGACCTTTACGCCTGAAGAAGTAAAAACGCTTTTCAGCTCCCAATATCATCTGGAGCTGAACGAGGAAGAAGTCGAGCAGCTGCTCCAACGCACGGAGGGCTGGGTGATCGGCCTCCAGATGGTCTGGCAGTCGCTGAAAGGCCAGCCGAACGGGACCGTACTGGAGATGCTGAAAGAGGAGAGCGAATCGCGTAAGAATCTGTTCGCTTACCTGGCGGAAGAAGTCCTGGAAAGCCAGGCTCCGGAATATCAGAACTTTTTACTCAAGACCTCGGTGCTTTCCTTCCTGGACACAGAAACCTGCGACTTCCTGATGGACAGCCAGAACAGCATCGACATTCTGAACGAGCTTTATCGCTCGGGCCTGTTCCTGGAAAAGCTGCGCCCGGGGGTCTACCGCTACCACCATATGTTCCGGGAGTTTCTGGAAAGCCATTTAAGCAGGAATCCTGAGCTTGAACGGGAATTACACCGAAAAATTGGCAGCTACTACGCAGCGCATCAGTATTGGGAAAGCGCCATCGGGCATATGTTGAAGGTCGGCGACTACCCGCAGATTAACCATATTCTGGAAAATGTCGGGAGGGATTTTATCCTCACCAACCGCCACGAAAGCGTGCGTTACTGGATTGAGCAGTTTCCGGAAGCCCAACGGGCGCAGTATCCCTACGTGAATTTCCTTGCCGGGGAAGTAAACCGCTATAACGGCGTGTTTGAGATGGCGCTGGAAGATTACCGCACCGCTCAGCGCACATACCAGAAAGCTGGCAACCAGTGGGGCGTCAGCCTGGCGCTGCGCGGTCAGGCCCAGGTTTATCTGGATACCATCCGGCCGATTAATGCCAACCAACTTCTGCGCCGCGCTCTCGCGCTGCTCGATCCTGCGGAGAACCGCCAGGAAGTCGCTGAACTTCTGACGCAGATGGCGGAAAATCAGGTCAATCAGGGTGAAATGGAGCAGGCCGAGCTGAGCCTGCAGCGGTCCAGGGAGTTTTTGCGCAGCGACTCGGAGGAAAACGACTTTATCCAGGCGCGCTTGTATCTGCGCACCGGCCGCATACAAGAGGGCATTCAGCTCCTGCAAAAGTTGGAGCCAGCTTACGAGCTGGAAAGCGTGAGCGAGAGCATGCAGATGAGCCGGCCGCAGCGCTTTCACCGCGAAGCTTCGCTGCTGCTCTCCCTGTTCTATACCTTCAGCGGTGAGCTGGACAAAGCTTTGAGATACGCCCAACGCGGGATTGAAATCGGGCAGCATTACCGCTCCGTCTTTGTGCGCAGCGTTGGTTTTATGCGCCTCGGGCACGCACTGCAGCTCAGCCGTACGTTTGATGACGACGAAACAGAATACATGAAGGTCGTTGGGCTGTACGAAGAATCCATGCGGGCTGTGGATATCGCCCGGATTCACGTGGAACCCTTGTGGGGCATGTGCCGCCTGCTCGGGTATTCCGGCCGGTTGGATGAGGCCCAAAAAGTTGCTGAGGATGCGCTTTCGATCGCGAACAGCTCCGGAGATATCTGGATTGGGATGCTGGTGCGGCTCTCACTGGGCGCCAGCCTGGCAATCTCGGGGGCGTATGAAGCCGCCAACGTCGAGCTTTCGATTGTGGAATCCATCGCCGCCCGCGCCGGGGATGAACTCTCACGCTCCGCGGCGCTGCTGTGGCTGGCGTACTGCGCGCTCCACCAGGGTTACGAAAGCTCTTTGTGGCTCTACCTTGAACAAGGCCTGGCGCTGATTCATCAGCACCAATATCAATTCTTGCTGACCAAACCGACCATGCTCGGCAGTGATAATCCGATTGTTTTTCTGCCGCTGCTGCTGCAGGCACAGCGGCAGGGGCTGCAGCCCGAGCTTACCCGACAAATCCTGGAGGAAATTGGCGCGACGAACCTGGAGTACCACCCGGGCTACACCCTGCGCATAAAAACTTTTGGCGGGTTTGCCGTTTGGCGCGGCCCAAAGCTGCTGGAATCGGCGGACTGGAAGCGGGAGAAGTCCCGTCAGCTCTTACAAGTGCTGGTCGGGAATTGGGGGAAATGGATGAGCCGCGACCAACTTACCCTGGTGCTGTGGCCGGATGCGGAGCCCGCTACAGCTTACAACAACCTGAAAGTTACCCTCAGCAGCCTGAACCAGGCGCTTGAACCGGATAGGCCTGAAGGCGCCAGGCCCGCCTTTGTGCTGCGGCGCGGCAGCCAGTATATGCTGAGCCCTAACATCGGCATCATCCTCGACGCATCACGCTTCGAAGAACTGTGCCGCTCCTCCGACCCAAACGCCCTGGAATCCGCGGCGCGCCTCTACCAGGGGCGCTACTTTGAGAACGAAGCAGCCGAAGAGTTTTTCATCGCAGAGGGTCAGTATTACCACGAGCATTATTTGCAGGTGATGGACCAGCTCATCCAAGGCGCGATGAACGCCGGGGATTGGGAAAAAGCATTGAACTTCAGCAGAACTGTGCTCAGCAGAGACGCGCTGTGGGAACCTGCTTACCGCAGTATGATGCTGATTCACCACCGCATGGGCAATCCAGGCAGCGTGCTGCAGATTTTTCACCAGTGCCAGCAAACGCTGAACCGGGAGATTGGCAGCGGGGTCAGCGCGGAGACGCAAGCCCTGCTGAACGAACTGCTGGGTCGGACGTGAAACTGAAACACCCCACAGCGAGTTGGTTGCAAGGGCAGGCGTCCGATTTTTGCACCTTTCATGATGCAGAGCCCCGCGTCAGGTTGGGAGCATTCGCCTGGATCAGCGGATATCAAAGGCATCCCACCTGGTGAAAAAACCAACTGAGAATGGAGACCCTCAACCGTCTCGCCGCAGCCGCCAGCCTCTCCCCGGAGAAGCATTGCGTGTCAAGCAGCTGCCGTTTTTTTCGGGTTGAAGTAGTGCTGCGAAGCAGGAATACCCGACCCACTTCCCCAAAAAAGCGCCGGCGAAACTACGCAGTCTGAGAACCAATTCTGGTTTCGTGCTATTTGTCATCTCCACGAAGCTGCGTAAGTTTTCTGTATTCGCGCATCGGGAAGCTTTGCCCCTGCCCCGGATGATTGGCAGGAATACTTCATCATCTGAAGATCATTGAAGCATCTGCGGTTTTGTCATTCTGAATGCAGCGAAGATTGATTTTTCAATGAGCCGCAATCCTTGATGGTGGCTGAGGTAATGCCATTTACTCTGGCGCCTGTTCATTGACACCCTTGAACCTTAAAGATTCCACGCAGTAAATTTACACCATTTACAGAGACGCTAACCATACTTGCTATTGTTTCTGAAGAATAACTTTATGAAGGTAAATGGATATCCCTAAGGAGTGGATGAAGTTTTCAGGACGGGTTTTTTTTCTCGAAACGAAGCCCCGTATTTCTTCTTTTCTATCATTTTTCCCGCTTACCCTAACCCTGACACTTATCCGGCGGCAAGCGGCTCTATTTCGGTTCGGTCAAGCCGCTGGGAAAGGGAATTTCGTTTCAACTCACCGTCCCAGCGATCGTTCAGTAGGATCATCAGTTAATTTTCATTCGCTGGGAGGGGAGTAAGAGTAGAAAGGCTGCAATTCCTTTGTGTATCAGGGTAGGTTTATTCCTTTGTAAAAAACCTGGGGGAATCAAATGAGGTTTTCATAGCTCTTAATCTTAATGAGGACATTTCTATTTTGCTACTTTAGGACATTATCATGTTGCGCTTACAATTCCTTTGCGCTTACACATAAAAAAACTTGACGGAAATGCGCCTGTTTCCGTATAATAGTTTAGTTTACTTACAGGTGGTCTGATGATCTTACCGGGTTTGGTTGACGTGCATGTTCACCTGCGCAGTCCGGGCGGTGAGCACAAAGAGGATTTCCGCACCGGCAGCGCCGCCGCGCTGGCCGGCGGTTTCACCACCCTGTTGGCAATGCCCAACACGCAGCCGCCTTTAGTCTCCTATGATATTTGGCGCGTCGCACAGACCCAAGCAAATTCGCAAAGTCTGTGCGATGTTTTTTTATTCGCGGGCGCTTCAGCGGAACATCTGGACCAGCTCCCCCTGCTTTCCGGGCATGCTCCAGCTCTAAAAATCTACCTGGACCAGACCTACGGACCGCTGCGGGTGCGCGGCTTGGACGCACTGGCAGGCGTGATGGCCGGCTGGCAGGCCGACAAGCCCATCTGTCTGCACGCAGAAGCAGAATCCGTCGCGGTCGGCATCGCGCTGGCAGCGCTGTATGGGAAACACATCCATTTTTGTCACGTATCGCGCCAGGCGGAAATTGAACTGATTGCCCGCGCGAAAGAACGCGGCCTGCCAGTCACTTGCGAGGTCACCCCGCACCATTTGTTCCTGACCGAGAAAGACGCCGTCCGGCTTGGGCCGTACGGGGATATGCGCCCTACCCTGGCTGCCCCCAGCGACCAGGCTGCGCTCTGGGAGCATATTAACAGCACGATTGACTGTATCGCCAGCGATCACGCCCCGCACACCCGCGCGGAAAAAGAGCGCCCGGAAGGCGCTCCGCCGGGCGTCCCGGGCTTGGAATCCACGCTGCCCCTGATGCTGACGGCGGTATCGCAAGGCCGCCTGAGCGCCGCCCGCCTGGAAGAGCTGCTGGCGCGCAACCCGCGCCGTATTTTTAAGCTTCCGCCGCAGCCCGACACCTGGGTGGAGGTGGACCCGGGGATTGAGAGCGTTTTCCCGGAGCGCCCGCTTTACACCAAATGCGGTTGGTCCCCTTTTGCCGGCATGCGCCTGCGCGGTAGGATTACGAGTGTGGTACTGCGCGGACAGGAAGTCGTCCGCGATGGCATCGTTTTAAATTATCAAAAACCTTAATTTTCACTTTTGGAGCTGACAACATGATGACTGAAAACTTCGAACCTCTTTTCAAGCTGGATGAATACCAACGCGAAGCCAAACACAAAAGCGTGTTTTACCAGCAAGACATCCTCTCCGTGAATCAATTCACCAAAGAGGATATGGATTATTTGTTCCAGCGGGCGGACGAAATGCTGGCCATGTGCCGCCGCTGGGGCACCTGCGACCTGCTCAAGGATTACACTCTGGCGTGTGTGTTCTACGAACCCAGCACGCGCACCAGTTCCTCCTTCATCTCCGCGATGGTGCGGTTGGGTGGCCGGGTAATCCCGATTACGGAAGGGATTCAGTACTCCTCCGTCTCCAAAGGCGAATCGCTGATCGACAGCATGCTCACGTTGGAGCAGTACTGCGACCTCATCGTCCTGCGCCATCCCGAAATCGGCTCTTCCGCCACCGCGGCGAAGTATGTGAAGGTTCCAATCATCAATGCGGGTGACGGCGCCGGCGAGCACCCCACCCAGGCGCTGCTGGACCTGTACACTATCAAGAGCGAACTCGGCACCTTGGATGGGTTGAAAGTGGCTATGGTTGGTGATTTGCGCTACGGGCGCACCGTCCACAGCCTGACGCGCCTGCTTTCCCAATACGACGTCTCGCTGCGCTTTGTTTCCCCCGACACCTTGCGCCTGCCTCTGGAATTGATGAACGACCTGATTGATAAGGGCGTGAAAGTTCGCGAGACCAACAAAGTCGCGGATGTCATCGAAAACGCGGATGTACTGTACGTTACCCGCATCCAGAAGGAACGCTTCAGCGACCTGGCGCAGTACGAGGAGGTCAAAAACTACTTTGAAATTACACCCGAGCTGATGGAACAGGCCAAGCAAAAGATGATCGTGATGCACCCTCTGCCGCGCGTCGGCGAGATTCACTACAAAGTGGACCGCGACCCGCGGGCGGCGTACTTCCGCCAGGTTCAAAACGGCCTCTACATCCGCATGGCGCTGCTGGCTGCCGTGCTTGGCCAGGCATAGCCCGAAAAGACAGGCAAAGCCCCGCAGACGGCGCAGAGTCGGTGAACAGCACTACAGGAGACGCGATGAACTTTATTGAGAAATTAGAGGCAGCGGTCGAAAAGAACGGCAGCTTGCTCATGGTTGGGTTGGACCCGCAGGAGGAATTCCTGCCCGGAAGCGGGGACGTTTGTACCCGTCTGACCGATTGGGGCAAGGGGATAATTGAGCAGACCAGCGACCTGGTGTGCGGATATAAGCCCAACATGGCCTTCTACGAACAATACGGCCCCGCCGGGCTGCGCGCGCTGCAGGAAACCATCCAAGCCGTACCGACCGACCTTCCAATCGTGCTGGACGCCAAGCGCGGAGATATCGGCTCCACCGCGCAAGCCTACGCCCGCGCCGCTTACGAACAATTCCACGCCGACGCGGTCACGCTCAGTCCTTATCTCGGTCAGGACAGCATCAAGCCCTTCCTTGCGGACCCCGAAAAGTTCGCCTTTATCCTCTGCCAAACCTCCAACCCCTCCGCCAACGAGATTCAAGGCTTCGGCACGCCGGCTTTGTATGAATACATCGCACGTGTCAGCCGGAACTGGGGCACGGCCGGGCAGGTCGGTCTGGTCATCGGAGCCACCCAGCCCGAAGCTCTGCAGCGCGTGCGCGCGATTTGCCCGGAGGCGTGGTTCCTGGCGCCGGGGGTTGGGGCACAAGGCGCGGATCTTAAGACCGCCCTGACTGCCGGACTGCGCGCGGATAAGAAAGGCATTCTCGTGCCTGTCTCCCGCGCCGTAATTGCAGCCGCTGCGCCGCG
>Ga0116170_10004619_pt1 | contig 12529 bp, 6 predicted proteins | sample AD_JPNHW1_MetaG_FD_89797 | JGI IMG/M metagenome (GOLD analysis project Ga0116170, IMG submission 89797) | Active sludge microbial communities of municipal wastewater-treating anaerobic digesters from Japan - AD_JPNHW1_MetaG | ecosystem: Engineered > Bioreactor > Anaerobic > Digestate | place... | reverse complement strand
CGGGTGAGCCGCTGGGAAACGATCAGGGCTTTTTTCAAGCCCTCGTCGTCCCATGAATCCCCATTTTGCTGTACGACGACTACGTCAAACGTCGTCGTGGGCTCGGTAACCTCGGATAGTCGGAAAAACCCGTACCCCAACGAGAGCGCGAAGATAAAGACGGTAAACCCGACAGCCACGCGGAGGGTCTTTGCCCTCGCGTCGATAAAAGCCTCCGCGATAAGGGCGGAGCAAAGGGAAACGAGGAAGCTGAGCCCCCAGGTTCCGGTAACGTCCGCTATCTGTATGAGGGCAAGAGCGTTTCGCACGGTCATGATTACCGTGCCCCAGGGGTAGGCGAGGAACCCGATAGACTTGAACCATTCCCAAATCATCCAGACGGCCGCGAATAGGAACGGACGGAGATTTACGGGGCCTTTGAGGGCGAACCGGAGGCACCAGCCAAGCAGAATTCCGATCCCAAAATACGCGAGGCTCGAGGCCCCAAGGGTAAAGATTGCGAATTCCTTAAAATTCGCGAGCCAAAAGCTGGACATGATGTGTACCAGCATGACCTGCAAACCGCCCAGTAAGCCGGCGTGTCCCCATCCGCGCGAGTCGCGGATCGCGAGATACAGCGGCACCAGGGACACGAATCCAAGGAGTATGGACCCTGATTTTATGAACTCGTTCGGGATACCCAACGAAAGAAGAATCGCGGAAATGGAAACGGATAGCAAAGTTTGCGGTATTGACATAATTGATCCCATTTTATTCATTTTTCTTGAATTGTTTCAATATTGACCATATTATATTGCTATGCAGAAAATAGCCACATTTCATCATAATGAGTATGAATGCGACCCTGAGGTTATCGTTTCCGCGCCTGGCAGATTCCATCTTCTTGGGGATCATACTTGGTTTGCCAAGGGTAATACCCTCTCCATGGCGATAAACTACAGTCTATTTCTCTGCATATCGGTCCGCCCGGACCAGAATTTCAGGCTCTATTCGGTATCGCTCGACGAACGGAAAAAGATCTCGTCGTCCAACCTGAAATACCGAAAGGAAGACCGTTGGGCCAATTCCGTAAAAGCTGTCATTTCCTCGTTTATGGAGTATGGCATCCAGGTTCCCGGGCTCAACGTGACCATCCTTTCCGAGATCCCGGCCGACGCGGGTCTTGGCACCCCGAACGCGCTCAAGGTCGCGACGGCCCTCGCGCTTCGGAAGCTTTTTGCCCCTCAGCTCAATGACGCGACCGTCGTTTCCCTTCTCGAGCGCGCGAATACCCAGTTTCTCAAGACGAATTCGCATCGCGCGGACATTTTGTGCGCCATGTACAGCCGCGAGGGCTATTGCGTGAAGACCGACCATCATAAGGTCACGGCGGAACTCGTTCACTTTCCCAAGGAAGGCTATTCCGTTTTCCTGACCGATTCGCGCGTGCCGCGCCTGCTCGCCCGCGAGGAACTCGCCGCGAGGATTCAAGAATGTATCCATGCGTACGAGGTCGTTAAGACCGATCCCGACGCTCCGCCCGATTTCAACCTGCTTACGGAAGAGATCCTCGAGGAGATTATCGATATCCCGGAATCGGTACGCAGGCGCGTCATATTCATCATACGCGAGTCGGAAAGCGTCCGCGAGGCCGTTACCGCCCTCACGAACCGCGATTTTTTCACCTTCTCCCGGATCGTCAACCGCTCGCACGAGGGGCTGCGCGACCGTTTCGAGATTTCCTGCCCCGAGCTCGACTGGCTCGTCAAGCGCGCCCTCGAGTTTATCCTGCCGGACGAGCCGGACCTCGTGTGCTCGCGCATGACGGGTAGGGGCTTTGGCGGATGCACCTACGCCATACTCCGGGAAAAGGACGGTCCGTCGTATTTACAGAAACTCGACGAATACGAGCGGATTTTCGGCTTTAAGCCCGTTCGGTACCAAGTGACCCCCTCTGACGGCGCCCGCGTTTTATGATATACTTCCATCCATGAAAATCCTCGTAACCAACGACGATGGTCTGCTTGCCGAAGGGATTCAGGTGTTGGCTTCCGTTTTGCGCGCCAAGCATGAGGTTTGGGTCGTGGCGCCCGCTTCTAACCGATCGGGCGTTTCCCATGGCCTTTCCATGAACGAACCTTTGCGGATTAAGCGCGAGGGAACCGGCGTTTTTTCCTGTTCGGGTCTACCCGTCGATTGCGTGCTCTCCGGGGTTAACGCGATACTCGACGGAAAGCCGGACGTCGTAATCTCGGGGATCAATCGGGGCGCCAACCTCGGGACGGATATCGTTTTTTCGGGTACCGCCGCGGCGGCGCGCCAAGCGGCGCTCAACGGCTTGCCCGGAATCGCCCTCTCGCTCGTCTCGGGGGACGAAACCTTCCTCTGGGAGCCGCTCGCGCGTTTCGCGCTCGACAACCTCGAGGGACTCGTGTCCCTGTGCGAGAGGGACGTATTCGTCAACGTTAATGCGGCTTCCCTCAGTTCGTATCGCGGGGCGCGCATGACGACCGTTTCCCGCAGGGTATATAACGACTCGGTCGTGCTGCGCGAGGCGCCGGACGGCCATACATACAGTTTCTTCGTCGGCGGCGAGATCGGGACGGACGGCACGGAAAGCTCGGATTGGCGGGCGGTCGAGGACGGTTTCGTCTCGGTGTCGCGCGTGTACGCGCAGCCCGTGGACAGGCACGAGTCTCGCTTCGACGGGCTGGTTTTCAGGGTGTAGGCCCCAAGGGCCATGAAGGGTGGGGAAAGATGGCGGACACGTTAAAAGAGGGAATGAGACTGTATCGGAACGCCAAGTATGACGACGCTCTGGTGCTGTTCCTTGGGTTGCCCGCGGGAACTCCGGGAAGCAACCTGGAGCTCGCGTACTATATAGGCCTATGCTACGCGCGCCTTGAGCGTTACGACGACGCGCTCGTGTATTTGGAGCAGGTCGTCACGGCGGACACGGACCTCGCGCGCGTATATCAGTGCCGGATGCTGCTTTCGGTCATTTACACGATGACCGGCCGCACGCGACTCGCCGACTTCGAGCTTAGAAAGCTCATAGAGTCCGGATACGAGTCACCCCAGGTTTTTTGCTCGCTCGCGTTCATCGCCTTCGAGCACGGAAAGACCGATGAGGCCAAGGAATGGTACGAGAAGGCCATGGCGGTCGACGCTGAAAACCCGACGGTCCTTAACGGGCTCGGTTTCGTGCTCGCGGACGAAGGCCGCGAACTGACCCGCGCCCTCACGATGTGCAAGAAAGCCATCGACCATAATCCAGACAATCCTGCGTACCTCGACTCCATCGGATGGGTATACTATAAACTCGGCCTTCAAACGGAGGCCCGTACGTTTACGCGGCGGGCGCGTGAAAAGGCCCCGGATAATCCGCTGATCGCCCGCCACTTGAGCGAGATCAACGAGCAAAGGGGCGTTAAATGACGCAGCATCATGGGCGCCGCGCGCGTGGGGCCATCCGCATAATCTGCCTCGCCGCCTTAATCTCCCTCGCGGTACCTTGCTTCGCGGAGCCGAGCTCCGCCGACCGCGGTCTTGCTTACGAGGAATTCCGAAGGGGCGTGCAATCCTTCTATCGCGGGGCGTTTAACGATTCCGTCATGATATTCGAGAAAGCCCTGTCGTATTATCCCGGCGAGCCGCTGATACTCGACTGGCTCGGGAAGGCGTACTACCGAACCGGCGTCGAGGGCTCAGCCCTGCAGCAATGGCAATTCGCGCAAGACGCGGGGTATGGCGGTAACTTACTGAAAAACCGCATGGAGGTCGTGCGCGAGCGCAGAACCATACGGCCCGGGTTTGACGAGTCCGCGCGCTTCGTCGAGACGGCTCAGATTGCCCCGAAGACCGAGGGCGGTTATATTTTCAGGCAACCCGTTTCCGTCGCCGCGCTGGAAGACGGTAGTTTTTGGGTAGTATCGTACGGTACGAATGAATTAATCCACTTCGACGTGAATGGGGTGGTTAAGGGTAAGGTATCGGGTTCGATCACCGGTTTTGACCGACCTTTCGACCTTGTGCGCCTTGCCGACGGGCGGATGCTCGTCACGGAAGTCGCCGCGGATCGCATCAGCCTTCTTGGCACTGACGGTAATTACATACGCTCTTTCGGCAAAAAGGGGCGGGGCGTCGGGGAGTTCATCGGGCCCCAGTTTATCGCCGTGGACGAATCCGGGAATATTTACGTAACCGATTACGGAAACGCGCGGGTCGTGGTCTTTGATCCCGATGGAAATCCGCTTTTTAACTTCGGGCAGAAATCGCCTATTTTCCCCGGGCTTATGGCGCCTGGCGGTATAGCGATCCTTGACGGCAGGATTTTCGTCGCGGACACGGTAAAGGGTTCTCTGCACGTATTCGATACATCCGGCAATTTCGTGGAAACCCTGTTGCCGGAAGGCTCTATCCTTCAAAGCGAGTCCATTCGGGTGTGGAACGGGTATCTCCTCATCGCCGCGATGAACCGGGTATGCCTCGTCGACCCGCTTTCCGGAGCGTCTTTTGACGCGGCTAGGCTCGGTAACGGTCCCGTTCGCATTACGGGCGCGGTTCCCGACGCGAACGGCAATCTTCTCCTCACGGACTATAAAGGCAACGTCGTGCAGGTAGTCGCGCGGATGAGCGAGTTGGTCGGAGGGATGTTCGTTCAGATCGAGCGGGTATACTCGGACAAATTCCCCAAGGTGACCATGGAAGTCCGCGTCGAGGACCGAAACCGACATCCCATCGTCGGCCTTAGCGCGAGGAACTTTCTCGTGACGGAGGAAAAGCGCCCGGCCTCGGAGATGAAGCTCGTCGGATCCGCGTATCTGGATGACGAATGCGACATAACGATTCTCATCGACCGTTCTCCCGGCTCGAATGGCTATACCAACGATATCAAACAGGCGATCTCCGAGATCGCGGCTTCCATGAAAGGGAAGGGAACTCTCAGGATCGTTTCTGCCGGCGCCGTTCCGGTTCAGGAAGGCTCCGGCTCTCCTGATACCGGTTCCTGGGGCGCGTTACGCCTAAAGGCGCCTGAGTCCGCCGCCTGGGCCTTTGACATGGGACTCCGGCTCGCGGCGAACGACCTCGTGAACGCGGCGAAGAAACGCGCAGTGGTATTCTTGAGCACGGGTCAGGTGAGCGACGACGGTTTCAGAAAGTATGGGCTTAACGATCTTGGCGCGTACCTTAACAATAACGGGATAATCTTCTCGACCGTGTACCTTACGCCCGACTCGGCGCCCGGCGAATACGCCTATCTCTGCGCGAGCACGGGCGGAAAATCGTATTACGTGTACAGAAACGAGGGTCTCTCATCCGTCGTCAAGGATATACTCAACGCGCCTAACGGGGTATACGTCATCTCGTGGACCTCGTCCCTTCCCACGGACTTCGGCAGGAAATTCCTTCCCGTCGAGATTGAGGCGTATCTGATGAACCGCTCCGGTAGGGATGAGACCGGGTATTTCGCCCCGCTTCAATAGCCTTATCCTAGAATGAAAGTTTGCCGCCGACCCCAACGCGGATCTCGGCGGCCTTCAATCCCTTTTCCGTTCCATCCAACCCAAACCCGCATGAAACATGTATCTCGGCGTTGTTTCCGATAAGCGTTCTCGCGACGTGATCGACGTCAAACCCTACGGAAAGACCCGAGTCGGTTGCCGACGCGGTGCAAGACAGAGAGTCTTCCCGCTTCGTGACTGAGGGAATGGAAGCGAAATCGAGGAGAAGGCTCGCGACGAAATTGCCCTTGCCCGGACGTTTCCAGATAAAGCGCGCCGTGTCGCTCGTTAACCTGTTTTTCCCGGCGACGTCCGGTGAGTTATGATGGAACGCGTTTTCGAGCGAAACCGTTCCCTGGTCGCTCAGGAAAAGCAATATGGTATGCGACGCGTCCACGTACCAGGTCGCGTACCCGATTCCCCATTTATAGCCATACGCGTACAGCTGCGCGATCTCGTCCTGTTCGTACCAATCAAAAACCCTGACGGTTCCGAGCTTTCCCGCGACGTTCATCGCCGAAAGGCCGATCTTTAGCGACAGCGCGCGCTCGTCCAGGAAACTCGCGTCCGTCGCGTCCGATTCGGTGTCCCGCGCGATGGAGACGTCGAACGAGGAGGGTATGACGAGATCGGATAATCGCCCCGTCGATGTCCTGCTTATAGTTATGGCGTATTTGTTGGTAAAGCCATGCGAGTAGGTTCCCGCCCCGCGCAGGGATGGCTCGACGCCGCCGTCGACGATGTCCGCGATCGGAGGGACGCCGAAGAGCCATGATTGCCCGGAAATCGAAGTTAGGAGAAAGTCAGTATCCGACGAGTACGCTCCGCCCGTCGCTGGGAATCCCCTCCGCGTGGCCTCGCGTTTCCAGGAAGGCGTCACGGTCGTAAAACCGAAGGCGAACGGGAAGGAAAGCGTGAGCGAAGTTACGCCGTCCAATGTCGTGGACGTCGCGGAAACGTATCGGGATTCGCCCGATCCCTCAAGCGAGATGCCCGCGAGTCCCATGGTGGAGCCTTTCTCCCCCGGGGCTTGCCACGATAGCGAGGTTGCGGTCTTTCCCGCGCGCCTCGAGGCGTTCGCCTCGCCGAGGGAGAGCGAGTACGCGAACGAATCCGTCCAGAGCGAGCCCCAGGATACGCCCGTCAGTTCGGGCTTGGGCGCGGTGCCTTCTTGCGAGAAATTGGACGACGCGGAAATGGAAAAGCCTCCGATGGGCAACGCCGGGAGGGAGGCTGAAACCTTTCCGCCCATCGTGCGCTCCAGGCGCCGGGATTCCTCGCGAAGCGTCAATGCGGCCGACGCGGCGATGGGACCAGAAAGCGAGATAGCGTCGTTGCGGGTCATCGTGCCTTTGTCGAAGCCAGCGGCGAAGCTTTCGGTTATCGCGATCGGCCCAAGGGGCACGCTGAACGAATGGGACGCGGCGTCGAGAATATCCGCCGTTTCGGACGATGCTGCGACGGAGCCGTCGATTCTCGCGCTGAGCAGCGTTACGCCCGCGCGAGCGGTTCCGGATACGATCGGGTCGGCGGAAGACAATTCCTTATAGGTTTGCGCGACGACGCCGAACACGGGATCGGAGATAATGCTGAACGGCGACGTATCGCCGCCGATCGAGAGCAGCGCGCCTTTTTTACCCCAACTTACTTCCGTACGGTTCCTAAGCCCAACCGACGAGATCGGGTCGCGGAGGTGGATCTCGTCGATGAGGAGGGAGTATGCGTAATTCGGCGGCGTAAACGTTGAACCGGGAACGGACCAGTCATCGAGCATGATCCGAATGGACGTCGGTTCGATCGTGCGGTCGTAGATCGTTACGGTCGCGGAGGGAATGACGGTTCCGTCAATACTCAGTGTTCGCGCGTCCATGTCGACGGCGATCTCTTGCCAGCCAGTCTTGAGCGCGGAGGCGTCGACCGAGATTTCCATCGCCGTGCTTTCGGATAAGACGTTCGTGCCGGGTTTGGCAAACGAGATCCTAATCGGCGCGTTAGTACCGTTCATGTCCGCGGGAAGTAACTGCGGATTGATAAAAAACGCGAGGGTCTTATAGCGATCGATCGGCAACGGGCCGACGTTCGCGCCGAGTGAGTATGTCTGACCGATCGCGTCCGGGGTAAACTCGGCCTTGAGAACGGTATTCACGCTCCCCCCGTTAAGGCGCTGTAACAGCGAAGCCCATTTTGAGGATAGGGACGGATTCGCGGGATCGGCGACCTCGCGGGCGGACGCGCCCGAGTTTGCCGTTACGGGCACGGGAGAGATTAGGTACGGCGAGAAACCGGCCGCTATAGTCTCGAAGGGTCCTGAATAGAGGCGAACGTCTATCGGAGTCGCGCCGGTCGTCGGATAAACGGCGACGAGCCGCATGTCGCATCCCGAAGCGAGCGCGGTTCGGTCGTCGTCGGTAAGATCGATTTCCAGCGTTTTCCATCCCGCTCCCACCGCCGGCGGGGTAAGCTCTTTGGTACGAACGGTATCCGCGTTCTCGAAGTAATCCGATTCTCCCATGCCGAGCTGCAGAAAGAGTCGGTAAGCGTCCGTCGTACCGACGTTTTTCAAGCTGATGGTTAGGGTTCGCGCCGAGCGGAATTCCGCGCTTCCTTTCGAGCCAGCGAGGATATCCGCGGATGCCCAGGCGCCCGTGCCGGTCAGGTCACAGAAAAACGAAAGCGTGGTTCCGCCCACGGACGAATCGGAAACCGTGGGAAGCTCGGTACCCGAGGTCCCGGTAAGCTCGACGCGATTATTGACATCGAGGGTCACTCCGGCAATTTCCGGTACGATCGCGGTCGGCGTTCGCTCGTACCAGTCTTTTGACGGATAGAATACGCTCGCCGCGTCATCCATCCCGAGAATTCGGTAATACCCCGTCGTGTCGGGCATCGAGAGCTCGAAGGCGAATGCCGTATTGGCAACGAGGTCGTCGCCTTTCCATTCGGTTCCGGCGGAGACCACGAGCGAGCCGGGGCTCGTCGCCGAAGAATCGGTATATCCGTTTTGCGAGACGTTCCAGCGGAAGGCCGTCGCGATCTTAAACGTGAGCGGGTCAAAGGGATTCCATCGCGCGCCCGCGCCGAGAGTCAGCGACGCGTTTCGCGCGGTCGTATCGCAATCCATCCACGTTATTCGTACCGTCTCGCTCGAGGTGGGCGTTTTAAGGAGCGAAAGTAATCCCGTGTTAGCGTCGAAGGTAAACCCGTCGTCGCGCACGCCGTCGCGCCTGACTTCGATAGTACCGGGCATGGCGTTCGCGCCGAGGGAGATGGAACTGATCTCCTGCCAGGATCTCGCGCGTACGCAGAGATCGGTGTCGGGCTTCTGCCCGCCGAAGGAAGGAAGGTAGAGAAGGGGAAACTCCTTCGCGAGCGGAAAACGCGCCTCGGCGCTTCTGGCCGTTGGTATTCCCGTCGAGGTTCCCGCGTCGGAACGGTGGAGCTCCACGTTCGCCCCGTCAAAATCGCTCGCGCCGAGGTACGTCGGGATCGTGCCGCTGGACCTGAATACCGGCGCGGGCTTCGGCGAGACGGCCGCGTAGCGCGAGAGCACGGCGAACGGCGAGAATCGTCCCCGTTCCCGTACGATGAGCGCGTATTGGCCCTCGAGCTGAACGATAAAACGCGCGGCCATTTCGGCGGCATATCCGGGATCGGCCGCGTCGGGAAGGTATCCCGCCGGCATCGCGCGCGATCGCGCCAAGGCCCAGCCGTCGAAGGCTAGTTTGGTATCGTTAACGAAATTGGTCAATGTCGCGTCCGCGGCGCCCCCGCCGGTCGCGTACGATCCGTTATAGAGAATAGCGACGGCCCCCGTGGCGGACGTGGTCAGCTTCAGAGTACCCGTCGATCCGGTAAGGACGTATTCGGCCGCGTTGAGCTTTCGCCATCTTCTTCCCGCTGTTGGAGTGCCCGACTCGACGATCGCGCCGGCGTCGTCCTCGACGTAGACCGTCGCGCCGCCGTTTACCGTCTCGTCCGGGAGCACGAACCATTTTCCGTCAACGTACGAGGTTACCGGAACGTACTCGTCGGTTACCTCGTTCATGCCGTTGAGGATAAGCTCTCGCGGGGTAACCGCGTCGTAGCGCACGATCGCGTCGGCGCTCCAACGATCCCCGGCGAAGGTAGCCATAACGCCGGGCGCGATTACCTTCCCGCCGCCGATCTCGACGAAGGGATAGTCGGTCGGAAACGCGATGCCTGAGTTGCCGATGCGCGCGTGCTTGATCGGGGAGGATTCGCCGCCGATGTATCCGAACGCGACGGAGTTTTTCGCGAACTTCTCCGCGAAGGCGGCCTCGAAGTACCATTCCCGGTTAATGAAAACCCAGGTAGTAAGGTCGACTTCCTGCGTAAAGACGGGAAGGATGAAACCAAGGGATTGCGCGGTCGTCCCGAAGGACATCGTAAGTCCGGAGGTAAGGTCGATCGACCACGTCCCGTCGAGGACGAACTCGACGTTCTGGTCGTACACGTCAAAGTCATATATCGAGGTTGGGTCTTCGGTGCGGAAGAGCCCGCTTATCCGCGCGAGAAAGGCCGCGTCGGTGTCGAGCCCGGAGGGAAAGGGAATCTCGTCCGCGCGGAGCGGACTCATCGCGATCAGCGACGCCGCGAGGGAGATCGCGAGGATAGTCTTCTTTGCGCCGTCGACGCGCGGCTTCATTCGTTCTCCGCGCGATCGAAGTCGACTAGCCGCGCCTTCTTGATCAAGTCGCGGTCCCCGCGCTTTTTCGAGAGCGAAAGGACGGCTTCCTCCACCTTGCGCCGCTTGGCGTTCCTCGGTCCCTCAAAGAGGTCGCTTTGCTCGGGAAGGCGGACGTCAGTGACGTTAAACACGCCGAGGCCCAATAGCCTGATTGGATTCCCGCGCTCGTATTTTTTCCCGAACAGCGACAGCGCGCGCGCGTAGAGGTCGCTCGAGTCGCGGACGGAGGTATCGGCGGTATCCTGGATTGAGACGGTCGTGAAGTCGCCGTAGCGGATCTTTAAGTGGACGGTGCGCGAAGAAACGCCCTCGTCGAGAATCCTGAACATCAACTCGGACGAAAGCTCGAGAAGGGTCGTGCGAATCGTCTCGACGTCGGTTACGTCCGCGCCGAACGTATGTTCCATGCTCATGGAGCGCGATGCGGCCTCTCCCGAGCAGATGCCCGGGTCGACGCCGCGGAGCACGGTGTGGAGAAAGTTTCCGCTCGCGGGGCCAAGGAGTCCGGCGAGCAGCTGCTCCGAGCACTCAAGGAGGGAATGGACCGTCGTCAGGCCCGCACCGGCGAGCCGCTCGCGCGTCTTCTCTCCTATTCCCCACACGTCCTTAAGCGGAAGGGCCGCCATGAACGATTCCTCCTCGCCGGGGCGCACGACGACGAGCCCGTCGGGTTTGGAAAGCCCTGAGGAAATCTTGGCTACGTACCGGTTGGGCGCGACGCCGACCGAGACCGTAAGCCCTGTTTCGGTGCGCACGCGGGCCTTAAGCCGTTTAGCGGTCTCGGTCGCGTCGCCGAATAGTCGCTCGGTTCCCGTCATGTCGAGGAAGGCCTCGTCGATCGAGATCTGCTGAACCTCTGGGGAGAAATCGGAGAATATGCGCATTACGTCTCGCGACGCCTCGCAGTAGCGATGCATTCGGCCGGGGACGAAAATCGCGTGGGGGCACAGGGACACGGCCCTCGACATCGGCATGGCGGAACGCACTCCGAACGCGCGGGCCTCGTACGAGCACGTGGAGACTACGCCGCGCTTAGCTGGGTCTCCCCCGACGATGACGGGCTTGCCGCGGTACTGGGGGTTATCGAGCTGCTCGACCGACGCGAAAAAGGCGTCGAGGTCGACGTGGAAAAAAACCGGCTGCACGCTTATCCCCCGTTCGCGTCGGGCGCGTCCGCGGGACGCGGAACCGAGGATGAGCTCCTAACGTTGAGCGTGTAGGATGAACGCACGAAATCGGCGGGGATTTCGTATCCCCATGGGTTTACGTCTGTCGTCGCGTTTACGGAGACCGAAAGGCTCGACGTATAGTCCGACGAGAAACTGACGGAGCATGAGGTTTCGCCGTCGGTGAGCGAGATAGGGAAGACGGCCCTTTGGCCTCCCTCTCTCAAAGTGAAATCGTCCGATGCGTCGTATACGGAAATCCCGTTTTCGGCCGTGACCTCAAGATCGACGCGGTCAAGCGGGATGGCGGATCGCACCGTCACGTCGACGAGCTGACGGTCAAGGAACTTCCGGGTCTTGGAAGTTATCCACACGATCGCGTCGTCCCGTTCGGCAAGATCCGGGCGTTCGGCGACAACCGGGTTTCGCACGGGAATGAACTTTTCCGGATGCGCGAGAGACTCCGTCTTAATCTCGTTGCCGCCAGGCGCGATCGCGTGGACGATGTCGACGTTAAGCGGCCTTTCGCGCGACCAAGCGGGATAAAAAAGAACGAGCGAGACGGAGACCATCGCGGCGCCGAAGACGACGAACAGCTTTGGGGAAAGCCAAGCCCGGTCGCGGGCGCCGAAAGTCCCCATCGTGTGCGAAAGGCGAGAGACCATCAACTGTATGGGCATGGCAAAAAGAGCGATTCGGAGATTCCATAGCCCTGCGCCATTGAGCAATGGGCCTATGGCGTCGGGCGACGAGAACAGCGCGAATAAATAGGGAGCGCCCGGCACGAGAATCGCGACGATGAAAACCGCCTGCGCCACCGGGTGATCGACGTGGTACGCGATGAAAGAGATCGCGTAGAGCGCGAGGAATACCGGCGACAGGGAGAAGTCAAGCGACGAAAACAGATAGAAGTTCAAGAGACAGACGACGCTCGCTATATAGCCATAGATGAAGCTATCCTTGGGAAATCGGATGAGTTGATTAAGGGACACGACAAGGGTTATGGCGAACCACGCGATGAGGAGTTTTGCCGCAAACGCAAATTGCGGGATGAGCGCCCAGGAACGTTCCGTCCCGAACCGCACGCGGCAGAGCAGGGCGGCGAGAGACTGCGATCCAAAAAGTGCAAGAAGGTTTATCCCGCAATAGAGAAAAGGCAGCCACCAAACGTG
>Ga0116170_10004618_pt1 | contig 12530 bp, 9 predicted proteins | sample AD_JPNHW1_MetaG_FD_89797 | JGI IMG/M metagenome (GOLD analysis project Ga0116170, IMG submission 89797) | Active sludge microbial communities of municipal wastewater-treating anaerobic digesters from Japan - AD_JPNHW1_MetaG | ecosystem: Engineered > Bioreactor > Anaerobic > Digestate | place... | reverse complement strand
TCTTTTTATCGATGAAATCGGCGACATGCCTTTGAATCTGCAGTCAAAACTTCTGAGATTTCTGCAATCAAAGGAATATCTTCCGGTCGGAAGTGCCGTTCCTGTTTTTGCAGATGTCAGGGTTATTGCGGCAACTAACAAGGATTTGAAAAAAGAAATTGACAAGGGCAATTTCAGAGAGGATCTCTATTATAGACTTTCCGTTTTTCCTCTCGTTATTCCGCCATTGCGAGAGAGGAGAGAGGATATTCCGGTTCTGATCAGACATTTTGTTGAAAAACTGAGCAGTCAGTATAAAAAACAGGCAGTTCACCCTGATGGCAGCATTATAAGAGATCTCACTAGAATGGAATGGAAAGGCAATGTGAGGGAGCTTGAAAATTATATCGCAAGATTTATTCTTTCTTCAGGAAAGCTGCCCAACGCTCCGGAAGTTTCTGTAAGTCAGGTTGAAGAAGAAGCGCCGGTCATAACTTTCAAGATAGGACAGAAGACAATGAAGGAACTTGAAAAAGAGGTTATTGCAGCCGCTCTCAGATTTACGGACGGTAATAAGGTAAAGGCTGCCGAATTGCTTGATGTATCACAAAGGACTATTTACAGAAAGATCACCGAAGAAGATATCTAACTAATTCTTTTCCCAGAGAAAATCATAGGTTACGCAAAGATTAAGCATTATGGTATTGTGATTGTAGGTGTCTTTAAGATAATCGAATTCACTTAAACCGTAAAGAGTGTTGTATTCTTTGTCGTATTTGTTAATAGATTCTCTTACAAAAGTATAGTTCAGTGCAAGAGATCCGTAATCGGAAAATCTGTAGACAACATTAAAATCGAATGCAAGGGTCGAGTTGCTGCTGTCTTCTAGGAAGTTGTAAAGGTAAGGAGCTTTGTTGTAGCTGATTCTGGCAAGAATATCAAACATGTATATTTTAGCATAAGGTGCTGCAAAAATTCCCCATGTCGTGTAATAACTGCTGCCCCAGAAGTTTGTACTGCCGTCTCTGAGGAATCTCAGCGGGTCGCCACGACCTTCATTATTTAATACACTGTTGGCATCAATATAGTCATTTCCGTCAGCATCTTTTCTTAACGGATTGAATATCTCTCTGTGTGAAAGGGTGAACTGCGACATAAGACCGAGTGAAATATTTTTGTTGAAGTTGTATCCGAGATCAAGACCAATTGTAAGAAGGAGGTTCTTTTTGTTGATTATAAAGTCTTCTTTAGTGATAAGGTTATCTTCGGTCATGGTGCTTTCATCAAGATATGTATTGTTTGTTGTTTTAAAAATACCATCCTTAATTGTTTCATTATAATCGTGGTAAGCACTTCCAAAAATGAAAGAAATTGCCGCCGTGGCATAAAAATCTTTTTTAAGGGTATATCTCAGATCAAAACCGAAAGCCGGATCCTGAAATTTATCCTGTCCGTCAAGAAGATTTTCGTTTGAACCGTTGAAAAGCATAAGTTTTAATGCGAGATCCATGTCGTTAGAAAGAAGGAAATCAAGACCCAGAGTAAGACCCAGATCATTAAATCCGCCAGCCATAAAAGCTCCATTCATATATGAATTGCTGGTAAATGTCAGTTCATTAGCATAAAGAGTTTCAATTCCGAAAGGCATATTGAACTTTCCTGCCTGAAGATCGACATTCATACCGAATCCGCCTTTTCTTACTGAGGGATGTGTAAACTTTAAGGATACATCTTCAAGAATATCAAGAGCGTTCGGCTGATTTTGAGGAATTTCGGTTTCAAGCGGGTTGTTTGAATCAGTAGGAATCGAAGAATCATGATCATAATTGATCACAACAACCTTTTCTGTGCTGAGTCCTCTTGCAAAATCAAGCAGTATTCTGGCATCAAACATTTTATTACCGCCTTTAAGGTCGATAATTGCGTTGTCAAGAGCGAATTTCCAGCTTGATGAAAGAGAATCTGTTCCGAATATTTTAACTCCGTTTGAGAAACTTCCGAACCCCTGAATATAAAAATAAGGCTTTATCACAAAGGGTGCAATAGGAACAACTTCTTTAACTACTTCAGGTGCAGGAGTCTGTTCAACAGTCTGCACCGGTTCAACTGTAACAGGTGCTGTGTTTTCTACTGTCTGTACAGGTACCGGAGTCGGTTCTGTAGGAGTCGTTTTTGCAGGTTCAACAGCAGGAGTCGCAGTAGTATTTGATGGTGTCTGTTTGGCATCCTGATTGTATTTATTCAGGTATTGCTGATAAAGATCCTGATATTCGTTTTTCTTTTCTTCTTTTTTTTCTTCCTTTTTTTCTTCTTTTTTCTCTTCCTTTTTCTCATTTGCCGGAGCTACAGGAACAAGTGCCGGTTCCTGAGCAAAAAGACTGAAACAGAAAAAAACGGTCATCAAGATAATAATTCGGTCCATTACAATCCTCCAAAAAAAATCAATCAAATCACAGAACAGGGAGAATATATCAGTATGGTTTATAATTTCAAGTTTTTAGATGGACGGGAAATTCAGAAATCTATTTTAGATCAGCCCAGCATTTTCCTGTTGAAAAATTGACTTCAAGAGGAACATCGATGATATTTCCGGCACTTATCATGGCGTTTGAACAGTCAATGGCAATATTGCGATTATTCTCAGGTATTTCAATTATAAGTTCATCGTGTATCTGAAGAAGTATCTTCGCATCCGGATATTTTTCTTCAAGCATTTTGTGAACAGCGATAGTTCCTATTTTTATAATGTCCGCAGCTGAACCCTGTATGACGGTATTTACAGCCATTCTTTCGCCTGACTTCACAATATTTTTATTCGAGTTTGATATTTCGGGGATAAACCGGTTCCTTTTCATTATTGTTTCAACAGATCCGGTCCTTTTTGCCTGGTCTATTATCGAATCAATAAAAATCTTTACCTTAGGATAAAACTCGAAGTAATTGTCGATATATTTCTTTGCAAAACCGATGTCAACGCCCGTATCCTGAGACAGTTTAAATGCCTGCATTCCGTAAATTATCCCGAAATTTACAGCTTTGGCGTGTCTTCTCATTGATGGATCGACAAGTTCGGGAAATGTCTGGAAAATTGCGCTGGCGGTTTTTGTATGAATATCCTCTCCGTTCCTGAAAGCGTTTATAAGTTCAGGTTCTTTACTCAGAGATGCAAGTATTCTGAGTTCGATCTGGCTGTAATCAAGTGAAAGCAGTTCCTTCCCAACAGGTGCGATGAATATTTCGCGGATTTTCCTGCCTTCTTCTGTTTTTACCGGAATATTCTGGAGATTCGGTTCTCTGCTGGCGAGTCTGCCGGTTGAAGCATGCGTGACAATAAAAGTTGTTCTCAGTCTTCCGTCAGATCCGGTTTTAGAAAAGATAGGATCCAGATATGTTGATATCAGCTTTGAATATTCTCTGTTTTTTATTATCAATCCTGGAAGAGGATGTACATTCGAATCTGCAAGATCGGTCAAAGTTTTATGATCGGTACTGAATCCGCTTTTTGTTTTTTTACCGTGGGGAAGCCCGAGTTTTTCGAAAAGCACTTCGCCAAGCTGTTTGGGAGAATTGGGATTAAAATCAGGACCTGTGAATTCATTGATCTTTTCGGACAGGATAGACAATATTTGAGTGAATTCAGTTTTTATTTCGACCAGTTTATCTTTATCTACTTGAATTCCGTTGATTTCCATATTCCTGACGATCTCAAGATGCGGCATTTCAATATCATTGATCAAATAGTTGCGATCTTCCATTGATGAAATCTTTGTTTTCAGTCCCGAAAGGAATGAGAATTTTTCACCTATGGTTGAAGGTTCTTCAGGTTTAATTCCGATCAGAGAAGAGATGCTGTTCATGCTGTAATCATGTCTGCCGCTGTCATGACAGAAGTAAGCTATCTGAAGATCGGTGAATTTTGTCTGTTTGGGGAAAGGATAGTTCAGGAATTCTTTGATTTCCCACGAATAGACTTTTGTTTCTTCAGGAATGTCAGAAAGTTCAAAATTATAATAGTGTCCGTTCGATCCCAGAAAAAACTTTCCTTCACTAAAAAGACCGAAATATTCCTCACCCTCACCGGGGATGAAATCTTTTTCTATCCATGGTTCAAGCTCTGTCAGAATGGAAGATTCTTTTTCAGGTTCATTATTCGAAGGTTGAAATGTGTCAAGTCCGGTCTTTTTCAGAAGTGATCTGAACCCCAGTTTTAATGCAAGATCACGAAAAAGTGCCGGATTGACATTTTCCCATATTGTCTGAAACTCGGAACCGGTATCGATCGAGTATTCAAGTTTTACGAGCTCTCTTGATATTTCAAGCTGTTCCCGAAAATCGACAAGCTTTATTTTTATTGCAGGTTTAAGCTTATCAATATTTTTATACAGTTCATCTATTGTGCCGAATTCATTCAGAAGCAGTGCTCCTGTTTTAGGTCCTACTCCCGGAAGTCCGGGAATGTTGTCAGAACTGTCACCGGTGAGAGAAAGAAAATCCTTCATTTTTTCAGGTTCGACACCGAATTTTTCCTTTACTGCGGCAGAGTCGATAAATTTGTCTTTCATTCCGTCATATAGGATCACGCGTCCTTCTTCTATCAACTGGGTAAGATCCTTATCTGAAGAAATTATAACTATCTGCGAATCCGGGTTGTTGCGGACTATTGATGCAATGATGTCGTCAGCTTCAAATCCCGGTTTGACAAGTCTCGGAATATTCAATGCATCAAGCATTTCATTAATGAACTTGAACTGACTCTTGAGGTCAGGATCGACTTCTTTTCTATTAGCTTTGTAAGCTGGGAATTTCTTTTTTCTGAAAGTTTCACTGCCGCTGTCAAGTGCCGCAACAACAGAATATCCTTCGAATCTTCCCATGGTTTTCAAGAACATCGAAATAAAGCCGTATATAGAATTTACGGGAGATCCATCGGGAGCCGTCATAGGAGGAAGTGCATGAAAAGCCCTGAAGATGTAAGAACTCACATCAATTATGGCAATTTTTGAGGTCATGGCATGGTTTTCCAGGCCTTGTAAGTACTTGTTGCGGAATTAAGTAACTGGAAGGTTGGCAGAAGCTGCTGAATGATCCTGTTGTAGCTTGTAAGAACAGTAGGTGAAACATAAACTCTGTCTCCAGGCATAAGTCTTAAAGATCCGGCTTTCCCTGAAAATATTTCATCAAAGTGAACTTTTACGAGAAGATGTTTGTTTCCGCTCTGTCTTACCAGATATATCCGTCCCTCGGAACTGTATGGAGGTGTAAGTCCTCCGGCATCAGCAACAAGATCGAGAAGCGTGTATTTTCCGGTATTGATCTCATATGCCCCCGGTCTTTTCACTTCGCCGAGAATATATGCCCTGTTTGCACTTGGCGCAGGAACATAAAATATGTCTCCGTCAGAAAGATAGTATTTTGAATAGTCAACAGCACCTGTTGCCACATCGCTGACACTTATCGGCAGAACAGTTTCACCTCTTTTCAGATACACAAATTCAACGGAATGATTTTCAGTTGTAGAAGGAACCATTTCGGTAACGGCTTCAAGAAAATTGGTGTTTATTTTGATCGGATGTTTGCCTGCGTTTTTTACATTTCCTGTTACATAGTAGAACTTGCTTTCAAATTTTACAACATCAAGCATTATATGGGGTTCTTTAATATACTGTTCGTATAATTTCTCAAGTTTTTCAGTAGCCTCATGTCTTGAAAGTCCTGCTATTTTCACATATTTTACCAACGGGACATTGATCTCTCCGTTCTCATCAACGGCATTTCCGAACACTTCTCCCATTGCAGTGGCTTGTGAGCTGTCCTGAGGATTGCGGTAAATGCTGATCTTTATTTCATCTCCGACACCAATAATGTAAGTGTTTTCACCGACAGATATTTCCTTGAAATTCTCATTTAGATTCATATCTTCAACATCAAATTCGCTTTCCGGAACATCCTTGAATTTCCTTGCCTTACTGTAAGTACAGGAGGAAAAGAAAAGTCCCAGAATAAGAAAAAGGATCAGTTTACATTTAACATCCATATTCCACCTATAATCATAAATAATCCGCCGGTCTGATAAAGGTTCAGCTTTTCCTGAAAGATGAAAACAGACCAGAGAGTGACTATTATAAGTCCGCAAGAAGTCATTAAAGGGTAGGCGATAGAAAGGTTGAATTTTTCCAAGGCCTTTGTGTAAAAAACAAGTGCAATTCCGAAAAATACAAGTCCTGCCATCAGCTGCCAGTTTGTGAGGTAGCTTAAAATAAACGCCGAAATACCGTTTTCCATTTTGACCGGATCATGAGTAACTCCGGCTTTCATCAAAATATTTGCACCTGCATTGAATATAATGGCAAAAATGAGGAAAATAGTAAAAATATTCATATCCGCCCCATTTCATTTATTATTTCAGCCCATTCTTCTGCCGGAATTTTTGCACCGACTTTTTCGATAACTCTTGCTGCAAGAAATGATCCGATCTTTCCTGATTCAGCAAGAGAAGATCCGTTCATAAGACCGAATAGAAAACCTGAAGCATAAAGATCTCCGGCTCCTGTAGTGTCAACCGGTTTAACTTTAAAAGGGGCGACATTATATATTTCATTTCCTGATGCAATAATAGATCCTTCAGCACCGGTCTTTACAATAGCAATATCGCATATTTCGGCAATTCTTTTAACACCTTCATCAGAAGAAAGTCCTGTAAAAGCTATAGACTCTTCTTCATTTGCAAAAACAATATTGACATATTTTTTTATTAGCGAATTGAGAAATTCGAGGTTTTCTCCGACAATGTTGAAACTTGCAAGATCAAGAGAAGTTACAAGTCTGAGATCGTGAGCTGTTTTGAGGGCTTTTTCAATAAGTTCGTGATCCTGAACAAGATAACCTTCAATGTGGAAATACTGACTGCCTTGAAAAAGATCAGGTGTGATCTCGCCAGGAGAAAGTTTAACGGCAGCCCCAAGATATGTGGCAAAAGTCCTTTCCGAATCAGGTGATATAAGAGCCACAGCTTTTCCTGTAGGAGTTTCATCCGTAAAAAGCATGGGTTTTATGTTGAAATTTAAAAGATCCTCTTTAAATATCCTGCCGAATTCATCGTCCGATATTTTTCCGATGAAAGCACATTCTCTACCCAGTCTTGACAATCCGTGAATGGTATTTGAAGCGCTTCCTCCACTTTGAACAGACTTTGAAAATCCGTTGACAAAACTGATAACCCTGTCGCTGAATGTGGTGTCAACCAGACGCATACTGCCTTTTAACAGACCGAGTTCATTTAGAATTCTGTCATCAGGAATAGTTACAAGAACATCAACAAGTGCATTTCCCATTCCAATGATCTTCTTCATCAGATACCTTTAAGTAATTGGAAGAATTGAAGAAAGTTACTTAACAAGTTTTATGCGGTCTAATTCAGTTTTGCCGAAATTTCCTTTTGCTTTAAGCACATCAACAAGAATTGAAGCAACGAGATATCCGGTGTCTTTTTTTGCAGTAAGATTTTTAAGGATGGTATATCCATCCCCGCCGTTTGCAATGAATGAATTGAATGCAACTTTGTATTTTCTTTTTTTATCAAGAGGCTGTCCGCCTATTTTGACATCAAGAGCAGATCCCTTATATATTTTTATAGAAAGTCCTGAAACCTGAAGAAAACCAGGTGATCCGGCACCTTTTTCTGCAAATATATCAAGCAGTTCCTGAATCTGAAGTCCTGTAAGTTCTGCTATAAAAACTGTATCGTTGAATGGAAATACACTGTAAACATCTTTTTCAGTTATAGCGCCTTTTTGAATGCCCTGTCTGATACTGCCTGCATTGATAAAAGCAAATTCCGATTTTGTTTTTTCACGGATCGCATCGGTGATGATATTTCCAAGTTCAGTTTCCTGATTTCTGGATATTTCAAGTTCGCCGATAAGATCTGAATCAAGTTTCCCGAGCTGTTTGTTTGAGAAAGTGCATTTGAAACCGTTGAGCATTTCAAGCATGGATCTGTTTTCTTCAATCGGCTCGCCGATCAGCTCGTAAGTAACTTTATCGCCTTTTACTTTCTTCTCTTTTAAATTAACAGGGTAAAGTTTATAGTCTGTTTTTACGATTTTCTTTCCGCTCATATAAATATCAAATCTTCCAACCCATTTGCCAAGACCTTCTGTCTGAACAATATAAGTATCATTTATTTTCACAGGATTTGACAGGTGTTTCTGTGTGTGTCCTCCAACAATGAGGTCTATTCCTGCAACAGTTTTGGGAAGATAATTATCTCCGTAAAAACCATCAAAGCTTTTTTCTGTATCATAAAAACCCAGATGACTGAGAACTATTACGATGTCATTTTTCTTTTTCAGCATAGGAACTCTGTTTTTAGCTTCAAGAAGAGGATCAGTCATAACAAGATTTCCGAAAAGACCGGGATTTGTGATCTGTTCGGTTTCTCTTGTTGTGAGACCGAGAACAGCAACAGAAAGTCCATCGTCAAACTTCTTTTCAATATAATCTTTTCCGACAGCTTTTGTTCCGCCTTCTTCATAAATATTGGCACTTAAGAACGGAAATTTTGCTTCATCTTTCATTTTATGAAAAACCTCAAGGCCGAAATCAAATTCATGATTTCCGATAGCCATTGCATCATAACCGATTAAATTCATACCGTTTATCATAGGCATGTTTTCACACACATTGCTTCTGGGATCACCGAGAGTAATGTCGCCGCCACTCAGTATGAGAATGTCTCCACCTTTACCCTGTACTTCAGCTTTAATTTTATCAATAAGTGTTTTCTGTGCCGCCAGACCGCCTATGCCAGGATTGCCTGATTCATCGAATTTCCAGGCCATACCATGTGCATCATTTGTAAAGATTACAGTAAGAAGACGATCTTTTTCCTGTGCAGTGACAGTAAAAGCAAAAATCATAAAGGAAACAAGCAGTAATACTTTTCTCATTTAAAGCTCCTTAATATATCAATTCGAAGTTTTTCAACCACAGCCTTAATTTCATCAGAAGAATATATCGAATCCGGCGAATAAGTCAAATAGTTGAAAGAATACCGGACATAATTGGAAGCAGACCTTTCCAGTCCGGCAAGTTCCTCTTCTGTGACATCCCGTTTGATTTTTGCAGGGTTGCCGGCAACAAGAACCCCTTCCGGTATCTCTGTTCCGCTCCGCAATACCGAATTGGCTGCAATTATTGAGTTTTTCTTAATATGACAGCCGTCAAGCAGCACGGCTCCCATTCCAATAAGCACGCAGTCTTCAATAACAGATCCGTGTATAACAGCATTGTGACCTATCGTAACTTCATTTCCTATAGTTGTCGGAAAAAATTCTGTTGTAACATGGACTGTCGCATTGTCCTGAATGTTGGTCCGTTCACCGATAATAATGCTGTTTACATCGCCTCTTAATACAGTTCCAAACCAGATGTTGGAATGTTTTCCGATAGTTACATCACCGATTATTACAGCTGTCTTAAATATGAAAGATTCGTTTAACACAGGGATTTTATTGAGGTAATTGATTATCATAATGAAATGTCAAGCTCCGCTTTTACGCCTTTAAAATCGGGAAGATAGCGACACATTCCACCATCGCAGGAAAGCCCGCCTTTTTCAAGTCCTCCGAAAAGATAAAGTCTCAGAGAGTCATATCTGTACCCTACAGAACCTCCGGTATACCAGTTTTGAGATTTGTCACCCGGATTTTCATTGTGCCAATAAGTGTTTTTAATTGCAAAGAAGTATTTTTTATCCCACGAAACATCAAGTACAGTCTTCAGTTCATTTGCGTTGTCAAATTCCTGATTTCCGGCAAGTTTCATATTTTTTAAATAGTAATCATTTGTGAATTTAATGGAAAGTTTGGAAACAAAGCCGCTCACATGCAATCCGGCCATAAGCCACTGACGGTTGTCGGCAGCCTCATTTTCATTGAAATTGCTTTTAACAGAATGATATCCGATGTTTGCCGAAAATGACACTTTGCCGAAATCCTTTTCTCCGCTTCCGGCAAGATACCAGAAATCTTCTTTCTGATATGAAAAGTTGCCACCTATGTCTGAACGGTATGAAGGCACGGCATCTTTATTATCGAGAGAATCACCTTTGACAAAATCAATATTGTACTTAGCTTTTGTAAGACTTTTATCATTTAATGATATTCTTCCTCCGACGGCCCATGTGTCAAATTCGTTATCAATTTCGAGGTCTGAAGGAAGAAGGGTCGGTGGGTTGAAATATCTTCTTTTATAATTGGTATCTTCCATTCTGGTGTAATTAAGAAAATATTTGTTGTAAAACTTTCCTTCCAGCTTGAATGTGAGCCTGCTTTTCTTTTTTCCGAAATCGAAAAAATAAAGTGCTGAGGAATAGAATGCAGCAGCATTGTCAAGGTCAGTCTTTTCAACTGTTCCAGGCTGCATTTCTCCGAAGTAACTGTCTTTCAGAATAGTGTTTTCATAAGCATAAGGCACATAGACGGCTCCGGCATAATAAGTAAATCCAGGAAAAGGATTTTTCAGGGCGATATAAGCTCCTGTAAAATGAAATTCTTTTTCACTCTCTACCCAGCTTTTTAAGGATGCGTTTTTTTCATTTTTCCTGCCGAGGTTATACTTTCCGTAGTTCCCGTAGCCGTACTGAACACCGAATTCGGCTTTTTTCCATTTATATCCGCCTTCAAATCCGGCAAGCCAGTCATCGGTTTCCCGCATTCTCTGAAATGTGGCTTTGTCCCTGATCTGCGGATTCGCCCTTCCGCCAAATGCTTTTAGCTGAAAACTTTTGAATGAGGAAGTAATATTTCCCCCACGGATCGAATTATCACCATAAACAGGGTCGTTTTTCATCGAGAAAGCCATGCCGCGGTTCATACTTTCATAAAAATCGCCGACAGTAAACTCAACCGGTTTCCATTGACCTTTAAAATAAATTCTGTCAAGCCACTGTTCCCAGCTGTGATTGAAAAGCTCATTACTGTATTGATAATTATGATCGAGCATAGAGTCATCATAATTTTTTTTTGAAAAGACTAGAAAGGTTTTTCTCAGTCCGAAAGAATAGTTTGTATATTTCGATTCAGTAAAATCCTCGGTCGACAGCACCCCGAAAGAATCTTTCTGTGAACCATCTTTCGCTTTATAATCCAGATACATGTATGATTTGTTCTTTGTGTAGAATTTCCATGTAACTTCTTCATTTTTCTTTTCTTCTGCAGATATATATGAAAAGAACAGCAAAAGAATGAAGCAGATAAGTATGACAGAATTTTTCATTTTGAAAGAAGCTCTACCAGTTCTTTTTTTAAACTTTCTTCGTCGCCCGATTTATATCCGCTGTGTTTTGAAACGATTTCTCCGTTTTTATTCACAATAATTAAATACGGGACGGTGTCTCCTCCTGGAATAAGTTTGGAAACAGTGTTTCCAGCCGGGTCGACAAGCACTGGAAATGGTATGGAGTTTTCAACAGAGAACTGATTCACCTTATCCATCATATCCTCAGTGTCGATCGAAACAGCAACAAATTCAAAGTTATCTGAAAATTCCGGATATATTTCGGTAAGTTTAAGCAATTCCGCCTTGCATGGCTCGCACCATGTGGCCCAGAAGGAAACCAGAAGATGTTTTCTACCTTTGATCTCTGAAAAGCTGAAACTGCTTCCGTCGATCTTTTCGAGATCCAGCGTAAAGTTTCCTGAAGGAGCGGAATTAGCTGTCTTACCGGTCTTTTCTGGATTTTCTGTAGATTTTTCACCGCCGGTACCTGCTGTCGCACAACCGGCTGACAGCAGAATTCCAATCAACAAAATAATAAGATATCTCATTTATAAATAGTCAAGCATGAAGTTTATAAACTTATCATATTCTTCGGTAACGGAAGTGTCTCCTGCTTCGGCCCAGCCTTCAAAATAATCAAGTATCTCCATTGTTTTTGTATCAATAAAGACATTTACAGGATATCCGTCATTTATAAATTTGTCGAATTGTGTCTGAGACTTGAGATATCCATATGCTGAATAATTAGCGGTTTCTCCGTAAGCTGTCAGGTTGTATTTTTTCAGGTTGGCAATTTTTGCAGGTTCAAGATTTATCTGAGGTCCGGCAAGAAGGCCGTTCATTACAAGAACAACTCTGAGTCCTCTTTTGATATAATCAGGCTTGTAGAGTTTCGGGATTTCTTTTTTTTCAATATTGCAGTATTTGCAATCATAAGTGCTGAATACGAGCCATAAGAGCTTTGTGGTTTTGTCATTTGTTTTATACCATTCGGCAAGTTGGTGTTTTTTGTCTGTTTCATCATAGAATTCAAGGTTCTGTGCGATATCGCCTTTTTTATTCGAGGTTGCAGTGACTTCAGGATATTCAAGAACCACAACGATATCTTCATCCGCTGCTTCATCAATTGCTTCATCCGTGACTTCTTCATCGGTAACTTCTTCATCGGTAACGGCTTCATCATTAACCTGCTCGTTGTCTGTTTTGGATTCTTCACCACCGCAAGAGATCATAAAAAAAGCAAACAGAAGTGCGGACAGTAAACCCGCGAT
>Ga0116170_10004613_pt1 | contig 12538 bp, 10 predicted proteins | sample AD_JPNHW1_MetaG_FD_89797 | JGI IMG/M metagenome (GOLD analysis project Ga0116170, IMG submission 89797) | Active sludge microbial communities of municipal wastewater-treating anaerobic digesters from Japan - AD_JPNHW1_MetaG | ecosystem: Engineered > Bioreactor > Anaerobic > Digestate | place... | reverse complement strand
GAGGTGCCCTTCGGCACCACCCTGCGCGAGATCGTCTACAACATCGGCGGCGGGGTCACGGACGACCAGGGGAACCTGACCGGCGAGACCTTCAAGGCCGTGCAGATCGGCGGCCCCTCCGGCGGCTGCATCCCGATGTCCCACATGGACATAGAGGTGGACTACGAGTCGCTCAAGACCGTGGGCGCCATCATGGGCTCCGGCGGCCTGGTGGTGATGGACGAGAAGACCTGCATGGTGGACGTGGCCAAGTTCTTCATGGAATTCATAAAGAAGGAATCCTGCGGCAAGTGCATACCGTGCCGCGAGGGCACGCTGCGCATGCTGCAGATCCTCAAGGGGATCACCCGGCCCCGCCGCGGCGAAAAGGAAGCCGACACCCTGGCCCGCTTCGCCGGCATCATGAACCTGGAGCAGCTTTCCCAGGTCATCAAGGAGACCAGCCTGTGCGGGCTGGGGCAGACCGCCCCCAACCCGGTGCTCAGCACCCTGCGCTGGTTCCGCGACGAGTACGAGGCGCATATCTTCGAGCGCCGCTGCCCGGCGGGGGCCTGCACCGAAATGCTGGAGTTCAGCATCGACCCCGCCAAGTGCAAGGGCTGCACGCTGTGCGCCAAGGGCTGCCCCACCCAGGCCATAGTGGGCAACCCCAAGACGCCGCACTACATCATAGCAGAGAAGTGCATCTCCTGCGGCTCCTGCAGGAACGTCTGTAAATTCAAGGCCGTCAACGCCGCCTAGAGGACAAACACCATGAAACTCACCGTGAACGGAAAGACCGTAGAGGCCCAGGCGGGGGAAACCCTGCTCACCGTGCTGCGCCGGGAAGGCGTGCACGTGCCCACGCTCTGCCACATGGAGGGCATGCTGCCCACGGGCGCCTGCCGCATCTGCGTGGTGGAGATGGAGGGCCAGGCCAACCTGGTCCCCAGCTGCTCGTTCCCCGCCGCCGAAGGCATGAAGATAATCACCAACAGCTCAAAGGTGGTCAACGCCCGCAAGACCATCATAGAGCTGCTGCTGGGCTCCCATCCCGACGACTGCCTGTACTGCGCCAAGCAGCCCTCCTGCGAGCTCAGCAAGCTCAGCAGCGACTATGGGGTCAGGTCCCGCCGCTTCCAGGTGGACAAGAAGAAAAAGCCGCTCGACATCTCCAGCCCCTCCATCTCGCGCGACCCGGAAAAGTGCATCCTCTGCGGCAAGTGCGTGCGCGTCTGCGAGGAGGTCCAGAGCGTGGCCTGCATAGACTTCGTCCGGCGCGGCTCCGATTCGTTCATAGGCTGCGCGTTCGACTCCAGCCTCAACGTCAGCTCCTGCGTCAACTGCGGCCAGTGCATCAGCGTCTGCCCCACCGGCGCCCTCACCGAAAAGAGCGACATCCAGCCCGTGCTGGACGCCCTTTCCGACAAGGAAAAATACGTCGTGGTGCAGCACGCCCCGTCCATCTCCGTGTCGCTGGCCGAGGAATTCGGTCTGCCGGCCGGCACAGACGTCAACGGCCTGATGACCGCCGCCATGCGCAAGATGGGCTTCAAGGCCGTCTTCGACACCTCGTTCTCGGCCGACCTCACCATCATGGAGGAAGCCAGCGAGCTGGCCCACCGCGTGAAGAACGGCGGGGTCCTCCCGATGTTCACCTCCTGCTCGCCGGGCTGGATAAAGTTCATAGAGACCTTCTACCCGGAGATGCTGCCGCACCTCAGCACCTGCAAGAGCCCGCAGCAGATGCTGGGCGCCATGATCAAGACCTACTACGCCAAGAAGCAGGGCCTGGATCCGGCCAGGATCTTCAGCGTCTCCGTGATGCCCTGCACCGCCAAGAAGTTCGAGGTCACCCGCCCGGAGATGGGCCGCGGCGGCTACTCCGACATAGACGCCGTGCTCACCACGCGCGAGTTCGCCCAGCTGCTGCGCATCTACGGCATAGACCTCAAGGCCCTCCGGCCCGAAGAGCCCGACCTGCCCTTCGGCGACCGCAGCACCGCCGGCAAGCTGTTCGGCGCCTCCGGCGGCGTGATGGAAGCCGCGCTGCGCACCGCCCACTTCCTGCTCACCGGCAAGGAGCTGGGAACCCTCAAGGTGGAAGCCGTCCGCGGCCAGGCCGGCCACAAGGAAGCCAAGCTCAAGATCGGCGCGCTCGAAGTGGGCGTGGCCGCCGTCAGCGGCCTGGGCAACGCCCGCAAGCTGCTGGAGGAAATAAAGAACGGCCGCAAGGACCTCCACTTCATAGAGGTCATGACCTGCCCCGGCGGCTGCATCAACGGCGGCGGCCAGCCTATCGCCCGCAACAAGGCCGCCGTCATGGAGCGCATGCGCGCCCTCTACAACATAGACGCCACCGAGAAGCTCCGCACCTCGCACGCCAACAAGGCCGTGCAGGCCCTCTACAAGGACTTTCTCGGCAAGCCGCTCGGCGAGAAGAGCCACCACCTGCTGCACACCAAGTACGCGAAGCGCAAGGCGGCCGACATAGTTTAGTTTGTTCTTTGTAAAAAGCAGTTCCGATAAGTTTTCCGGGAGGGGTGGACGTGGTGTGAGTCCGGAGCGCCCTCACGGAGGGAGGAACTTGCGTAAGCGCGACGACTGAGTGAGGAGGGGCGGCCACGGTGTGGCCGACCCCGTGCCGACGGACTCATATCACGTCCAGGCCCCCGACTCATCTTCTCGCGGAATAGTTTCTCCGTTCCTTGCAATGTCAGTCTACGATTATGACGCCCGATGAAGAACCACTGGTCAGAACCTTAAAAGAACGCTGCAAAGCGTGCTATACCTGCGTGCGCGGCTGCCCCGCCAAGGCCATCCGCATCTCGGGCGGCCAGGCCGAGGTTATCAAAGAACGCTGCATCGGCTGCGCCAACTGCGTCCTCATGTGCAGCCGCGGCGCCAAAGAGACCAAACAGTCCGCGGAGGCCGTCAAGGCCCTGCTCAAGTCCGGCGCCCCCGTGGCCGCCGCCCTCGCCCCCAGCTTCCCCGTGGAGTTCGGCGGTATAGATCCCCGGCGCTTCGCCGGCGTACTCAAAGCCCTCGGCTTCAAGTATGTCTGCGAAGTCGCCTTCGGCGCCGATATGGTCAGCCTGCAGTACCGCAAGCTCCTCAACGAGAACCCCGGCAAAAAATTCATCAGCACCGCCTGCCCCGCCGTGGTCTCCTTCGTCGAGAAATACCATCCGGCGCTGGTCTCCAACCTGGCGCCCATAGTCTCGCCCATGGTGGCCGAAGCCCGCGTCATCAAGGAGCTCTACGGCAGGGACGTAAAAGTGGTCTTCATCGGCCCCTGCGTGGCCAAGAAAGGCGAGACAGCCCGCAACACCGCTGACATAGACGAATCTATCACCTTCATAGAACTGCGCGCCATGGCTAAAGAAGCCGGCGTGGACCGTAACACCGCCCTCGACGCGCAGTTCGACCCACCGCACCCCGCCAAGGGCGTGCTGTACCCAATGGGTGGCGGCCTGCTCAACTCCGCCGAGCTCGAGCAGGACCTGCTCAGCGGCCGCTTCCTCTCCGCCGAGGGGCTGGAGCAGTTCCCAGAAGTGCTCAAGAACCTGGAGCACGGCGACATCGACGCGGACTTCATAGACCTGCTCTGCTGCGACGGCTGCATCATGGGCCCCGGCATCAGCGTAAAGTACTCCAAGCACGCGCGCGAGGCCGCGCTGCGCCGCTACGCCCGCAAGAGCTACTTCAGCATAAAGCTCAACGACTGGGAGGACAGCGTGCGCCGTTTCCGCGGCCTGGACTATTCCGCCTCGTTCGCCCCGGAGGACCGCCGCATGAAGGTCCCGGGCCCCGACGCCCTACGCGCCGTCCTCGAAAAGATGGGCAAGGTGAACCCCGAGGACGAGCTCAACTGCGGCGCCTGCGGTTATCCCACCTGCGTCGAGCACGCCGTGGCCATCATCCGCGGCATCGCCGAGAGCGAGATGTGCCTGCCCTACACCATAGAGCGCCTCAAGGCCACCGCCGAGGAGCTGACCGTCTCCTACAACCAGCTCGGCAAGACCCGGCAGGCCCTGATGCAGAGCGAAAAGCTCGCCAGCATGGGGCAGCTCGCCGCCGGCGTGGCCCACGAGCTGAACAACCCGCTCGGCGTGGTGCTGCTCTACGCGCACCTGCTCGCCGAGCAGTGTCCCAAGGATTCCCGCACCTACTCCGACGCCAGGATGATCACCGAGCAGGCCGACCGCTGCAAGAAGATCGTGGGCGGGCTGCTGAACTTCGCCCGCAAGAACAAGCCTTTCTTCCGGCAGACCGACCTGGTCAAGCTGCTCGACAACTATTTCAAGACCGCCGCCCTGCCTCCGCAGGTAAAGGTGGCGCTGGAGCCCTCATCCGAGGACCTGCAGGCCGAGATGGACCCCGACCAGATGGTCCAGGTGCTCACAAACCTGGTCACCAACGCCGTGGAGGCCATGGGCGGCGCCGGCGGCCTGACCATCAAGACCTTCGCCGAGGGCGCCAACGTGTGCTTCTCCGTGGCCGATACCGGCGGCGGCATCAAGCCGGAGAATTTCAAAAAGGTGTTCGAACCCTTCTTCACCACCAAACAGATAGGCAAGGGCACGGGCCTCGGCCTCGCCGTCAGCTACGGCATCATAAAGGTACACCGGGGCAACATCACCGTGGAAAGCAATTCAGACCCCGCCGCCGGCCCCACCGGCACCGTATTTACGGTAAAGCTGCCGCGCGTGGCCAGGGACGCCGGCGCGATAAAGATGAAGACGGAAACCTCTAACAAGAAATAACCCGCCAGTACAGGAGAAAGCCATGACCGACAAAAACAAGATCAAGATCCTCGTGGTGGAAGACGACCCCGACATGATGGAGCAGATGAAGATCTACCTGGAGAGCGAGGGCTACGAAGTGGTGTCCGCCTCCACGCAGAAGCAGGCCGAGCCGCTCATAAAGCCCGGCGCCTTCTCCGCGGCCGTACTGGACCTGATGATGGAGAACCCGGATTCCGGCTTCGTCCTCAGCCACAAGATAAAGAAGATGGACAAGAAGATCCCGGTCATCATAGTCACCTCGGTCACCAAGGAGACCGGCTTCTACTTCGACAAGGCCCACGACCCCAAAGCCTGGATCAAGGCCGACGCCATCATCCACAAGGAGCTGCGCTTCGAGCAGCTCAAGGCCGAACTGAAGCGCCTGATGGGCGCGGAGGAAGGACATGAGTGACCAGCTCCCGGCCCAACGACTGGACGTCCTGATAGTGGACGACGAGGAGGGCATGCGCGAGGGCGCCGCGCGCTCCCTGGAGGGCTTCTCCGTGCCCCTGCCCGACTTCGGCGAGACCGTCGCCTTCTCCGTGCGCAGCGCCGCCACCGGGGGGGAGGCGCTGGAACAGCTCGGGGCCAAGACCCCGGACATAGTGCTGCTGGACTACAAGCTGCCGGACATGACCGGCATAGACGTGCTGACCTCCGCCCCGGCAGCCGGCGACTTCCTGACCATCATGATCACCGCCTTCGCCTCGCTCGAGGTTGCCGTCAACGCCACCAAGCGCGGCGCCTTCGACTTCCTGGCCAAGCCTTTCACGCCGGAGGAACTGCGCGCCACCATCAGCAAGGCCGCCCGCAGCATCTACCTGCACCGCAAGGCCCGCCGCCTCGAAGAAGAGAAGCGGCAGGTGCGTTTCGAATTTATCTCCGTGCTGGCGCATGAACTAAAATCCCCGCTGGCGGCGGTAGAAGGCTATATGCACCTGATGAAAGAGCGCATGAAGGGCCCCGAACTGGAGGCATACGACTCCATGATAGAGCGCAGCGTGGTACGCATAGGCGGAATGCGCAAGCTGGTGCTGGACCTGCTGGACCTCACCCGCCTGGAATCCGGCAAGAAGAAGCGCCTGCTGGAACCTGTGGACCTGGTAAAGGCCGCCGGGCTGGCGATCGAGGCCGTAACGCCGCTGGCAGAAGCTAAAAAAGTGACGTTGGAGTTGAAAGCTCCGCCGGGACTCCTGATAACCGCGGACCCCGGCGAAATGGACATGATACTCTCTAACCTGCTGACCAACGCCGTAAAATACAATAAGGAAGGCGGCCGGGCGGTATTGGAACTGGCCGCGGGAGCCGGCGGCGGCGTTTCGATAACCTGTTCAGACACCGGCATAGGCATGACTGAAACGGAGCTGGCGAAACTTTTCGGCGAATTCGTGAGAATGAAGAACGAGCACACCAGGAACATCGACGGCAGCGGGCTGGGCCTGTCCATCCTGAAAAAAGTGGTAAAACTTTACGGGGGGGAAGTACGGGTGAAATCCCAGTACGGGGAAGGTTCGTCCTTTGAGCTTACGCTCAAGGACGCTTCGGTACCCGCTTCCGGCGCGGAGCCGGCGCTGAAAGCTTAAAGCTTTCAGGAGGTTTTTATGCAGACGGTCACGGTCAACGCCGACAGTTACGCTGGCTATTTAGAAGAGGGCAGGGATTTTATAGACGACGCGGCACTGGCCGCGCCGCCCCCTGCGGCGGAGCGCGTGCGCGGGATCCTGGCCCGCTCCCTGGAAGTATCTGAAGCCCTGCCGCCCGCCGACGCCGCCGCGCTGCTGGCCGTAACGGACGCCGGCCTGCTGGAAGAGATCTTCCAGGCTGCCCGCGACGTAAAGCGCAAAGTCTACGACAACCGGGTCGTAACTTTCGCCCCGCTCTACGCCTCGAATTTCTGCGTGAACAACTGCCTCTATTGCGGCTTCCGCACCGGCAACGGCAACGCCATACGCCGCAAGCTGAGCCTCCCTGAGATCAAAGCCGAAGCCGAAGCGCTGGCCGGCCGCATAGGACACAAGCGCATCGTCTTCGTTACCGGCGAACACCCCGCCACCGGAGCCCGCTACATCGCCGACGCCATGCGGGAGATCTACGCCGTGAAGGTAAAGACCCGCAAAGGGTTCGGCCAGATACGCCGCGTTAACGTGAACGCCGCCCCCATGAGCGTGGACGACCTGAAGCTGCTCAAGGCCGCCGGCATAGGCACCTACCAGGTGTTCCAGGAAACCTATGACCGGGAGCTTTACGCCAAACTGCACCCCGGCGGCACGCCTAAGGCGGATTACCGCTGGCGCCTCTACGCCATGCACCGGGCCTTCGAAGCTGGCATAGACGACGTAGCCCTGGGCGCCCTGTTCGGCCTGGGCGGCAACTGGAAGCTGGAAGTCCTCGGCCTCGTCGCCCACGCGCGCGAACTGGAAGCCCGCTTCGGCATCGGACCGCACACCATCTCCTTCCCGCGCCTGGAGAACGCCGACGGCACCGACCTGCCGGCGCGCAGCCTGAAGAACGTATCTGACAGCGACTTTAAAAAGCTCGTAGCCGTGCTGCGGCTCTCGGTGCCCTACGCCGGCATGATAGTGACCGCCCGCGAGCGCCCGGAGACCATCCGGGAAGTTATCGGCATGTGCACGCAGCGCGACGCCTCCACCCGCATCGGCATAGGAGCCTACAGCGAGCGCTACGGCGCGCAGGAAGCCGAGCGCCAGCAGTTCCTGCTGGGCGACACCCGCAGCCTGGACGAGGTAATAGGCGAGCTCGCGGACCTCGGGCACATCACCTCCTTCTGCACCTCGGGCTACCGCTGCGGCCGCACCGGCGACCACATAATGAAACTGCTCAAGAGCGGCCACGAATCCCGCTTCTGCAAACTCAACGCCGTACTGACCTTCCGCGAGTGGCTGGACGACTTCGCCTCCGAAGCCACCAGGGCCAAAGGCGAAGCGCTCATAAAAAAAGAAATGGCCGAGATCCGCGCGCGCGCGGCGCATTTCCCGCCCGAAACGGTAAAAATGCTGGAGGCCTACTACACCCGTATAGAGAGCGGAGAACGGGATCTGTGCTTTTAGCCGCGAACAGGCAGGCGAGCCGGGCGCGGGGACCGGAACGCAAACACAGGGTCGGGCACCCCGTGCCCGCCCTTCCCCACTCGGCCTCCGCGCTTACGCAAGCGTCGGCCTCCGTGAGGGTTTGCTAACCCGGTCCCCGCGCCCGGCTCGCAGGATCAATGGCTGCACCCGGCGAAAAACATTTTAACGTTGGATCAATTTTATGACCAGAGAAGAGATCGTCAAAGCGCTGTCGGCGGATACGGACCCGGCGCCGCTTTTCGCGCTGGCCGACAAGGTGCGGCAGGAGACCATGGGCCCCGGCGTACACCTGCGCGGCCTCATTGAGTTTTCCAACCATTGCCGCCGCCGCTGCTACTACTGCGGCATACGCGCCGGCAATACCAAGGTGCGCCGCTACCGCCTTACCCCCGAAGAGATACTGGACTGCGCCCGCTCCGCGGTAAAGCTCAATTACAAAACCATCGTAATGCAGTCTGGCGAAGATCCCGCATGGAACCCTGTAGAACTGGCCGCCTTAGTTGAAAGAATAAAGACGGAAACCGGCCTGGCTATAACGCTCTCGGTAGGAGAGCACACGAAAGAGGAGTACAGGACGCTGCACGCCGCCGGGGCTGACCGCTTCCTGCTGCGCTTCGAAACCTCCGACCGCCGCCTGTTCGCCCTGCTGAAGCCGGATTCAGACTATGACCAGCGCTTCCGCTGCCTGACCTGGCTCAAAGACGCGGGCTTCCAGGTGGGCTCCGGCGTTATGGTCGGCCTGCCCGGCCAGACGGATGAAAGCATGGCCGACGACCTGCTGCTCTTCAAAGCGCTGGAACTGGATATGGTAGGCATAGGTCCTTTCATCGCCAATCCCGATACGCCGATGGCCGGCGCCCACAGCGGCACGCTGGACGCGGCGCTGCGCATGGTAGCCCTGACCCGGATAATAACGCGCAACGCGCATATCCCGGCCACCACAGCCATGGGGAGCATACACAAACAGGGCCGCCAGCGGGCGCTCAAATGCGGCGCCAACGTGCTGATGCCCAACATAAGCCCGACGGAACACCGCACGGACTACAGCCTCTACCCAGGCAAGATCTGCGTCAACGAAGCCCCGGAACACTGCGCCGGCTGCATCGACGCCATGCTGGCCTCCCTGGGCCGCGAAAGGGCCGAAGGTTTCGGGCACTCTTTGAAAGGCTCGTAAGCAGAAAAGCAAAGTTCCCTTATGCAAACCACCCCGAAATCCATGCGGCTCCAGATCGCCATCTTCGGCCGGACCAATGTCGGGAAATCCAGCGTGCTCAATATGCTCGCCGGCCAGGACGTGGCCATCACCTCGTCCGTCCCCGGCACCACCACCGACGTAGTGGAGAAGGCCATGGAACTCCTGCCCGTGGGCCCGGTAGTCTTCCTCGACACCGCCGGCCTCGACGACACCGGCGAACTCGGCAGCCTGCGCATCCGGCGGGCCCGCCGGATCTTCGACCGCGCCGACGTCGCGCTCCTTATAACGGAGCCCTCCGGCTGGGGCCCCTGCGAAGAGGAGATCGCCGCGACGGCCAAAGAAAAGAACATTCCGCTTATCGTCCTCGTAAATAAAACCGACATCGCCGGCCCCTCGCCGGAACTCGCCGCCGCCCTGGAAGAAAAAGGCCTCACCCCGATACTTTGCGCCGCCACCCTGCCCGCCCGCCGCGAGACCGCCGTGGCCGCGGTAAAGAACCGCCTGCTGGAACTTACCGCCAGGGCCTCCGGCGAGCCCAGGGCCATTCTCGGCGACCTGGTAAAGCCCGGTCAGACCGCAGTCCTTATCATCCCCATCGACAAGGAAGCCCCGAAGGGCCGAATTATACTTCCGCAAGTGCAGGCCATGAGAGACCTGCTCGACCACGGCTGCCTCTCGCTGACGGCCCGCGAGCACGAGTATCCACAGGCCCTGGCCGCCCTCAGGGATCCGCCGGCCCTCGTTGTCTGCGACTCTCAGGTGGTGGACTTCATGGTCCGCCACACCCCGCCGGACGTACCCTGCACGACCTTCTCCATACTCTTCGCCCGGCTTAAAGGCGACCTGGCGGCCTACGCCGCCGGCGCCGCCGCCATACGGACCCTGCGCCCGGGCGACAGGATAGCGGTGCTGGAAGCCTGTTCCCACCACGCCATAGAAGACGACATAGGACGCGTAAAACTTCCGCGCTGGCTGAAAGAGACCGTCGGGGGGGAAATAAAAATAGACACCTTCTCCGGCCACGACCTGCCCGGCGACCTGGGGGGCTATAAACTCGCCGTCCAATGCGGCGGCTGCATGCTCACGCGCACCGAAATACTGAACCGCATGGGCAAAGCCGCCGCCGCGGGCGTGCCAATAACCAATTACGGCACGGCCATCTCAGAATGCAAGGGAGTGCTTGAGCGGGTGCTCTCGCCGTTCCCCGCAGCCCTGGCGGCTTACCGCGCAGCCCGGGACCGGGCCCAGGCTCTCAACGCCAGCCGGCGCTGAACCGCCATTTTGTTATAATTGCCTTATATGCAGCCAAGAATGCCAGAGCCCGGTAAACCGGATACAGCATGTCCGTAGAAGACGTCTGCCGGGATGTCAGGCTTTTCCTGAAAGGGCTGACGCGGGAACTGCCGGGGATCTTCCCGGCGCCCCGCTTCCGCCGGCGCCGGGCGCCGCGGCGCGCATACCGTACCCGGCCCGGGACCCCCGCCGAGCAAAAACTCGCCAAAGAGATAATCACAGCCAGCGTAGCCCGCTGGGCCGCCGCCCTGGACCTTGAATACAACCGCGTCTCAATAAAGGACCAGCGCACCGTCTGGGGCAGCTGCTCGGTAAAAAAGAACCTGAATTTTTACTGGCGGCTGGCCGCCGCGCCCGTTGAAATACTTGATTACCTCGTAATACACGAACTCTGCCATCTCCGCGAGATGAACCACTCGAAAAGATTCTGGGACCTGGTGCGCCGGGCCTGCCCGGACTACCCGGCGCGGCGCAAATGGCTGCGGGATAATTGCGCCGAGCTGAGGGACCCGGAAGGAAAGTATTCTTTTTTCACGGGAACTGCGGCGCCCGGCGAAACGGCGGCGCCCGGACTTTATTGAGTTCCTTATCTCAGGGGAGAGCCTTGCCATAACCGGCTGTAAAGGCTTCCCGGACAAAGCCCTGCCGGACACAGCAGGGAACCACAAGTTCACCTGTAAACTACTTCCAGGTTTTCAAGATATTCTTTAAGGTCGGCAAGGCGCGCGGCCACCCCGGCGGCGTCGCCGGCCTGGGACAGTTCCTCCAGCTGCTGGCCCAATTCGGAAAGCCGGTCGAAGCCATAGCCGCCCCCGGAGCCGGCAAGCCGGTGCCCCGCTTTTCTTATAGCCTTAAAGTTACCGGCGGAATGGAAAGAGAAAAGCTCCGCAACCTCCCGGCGCCGGTTTTCAAGATAGCCAGGCACGAGATCCCGGATCTCCCTGTCCACAAAAACCTTGTATTTCGCCATCACACCCCCGTTGAAAACGGCAGCAAGCTGCCCCGGCTGCTACTTACTTACGTCGCCCAGCGCCGCTGAAAGCGCCGCAATGAGGGCCGCGGAGGCGGGCGCGGCCGGATCCTCGAGCGCGAAAAATCTCCCGGTGTCGCCGGCGTCCACCATGGCGGGGTCGAACGGGACGCTGCCCAGGAAAGGCACTCCCATCTCTTCTGCCGCGCGGCGGCCGCCGCCGGTCTTGAACAGGTTTATCTCTTTCGCGCAGTGGGGGCAGTTGAAGGCGGTCATATTTTCCAGCACGCCCAGCACGGGGATCCCCACTTGCTTTAAGAAGTTGACGGCTTTTCTTGAATCCAGCAGCGCCACTTCCTGCCCGGTGGTGACAACGACCGCGCCGGTCATTTCAGGGATGAGCTGGCAGATGGTGAGTGGCTCGTCGCCGGTGCCGGGAGGCGCGTCGATGACCAGCGCGTCCAGGTCGCCCCAGTTCACGTCGGAAAGGAACTGCGTGAGCACGGTGAGCTTGAGGGGACCGCGCCAGATCACCGGAGTGTCGCCTTCCCGCATTACCGAACCCATCGAGATCATTTTGAGGTTAGGCATCACTTCCAGCGGATCGATGGTCTGCCCCGTGGCTTTATGCGGAAGACCTTCCCGCCCCGTCATGCGGGCGACGGACGGGCCGTGGATGTCGATATCGAGCAGCCCGGTTTTCTGACCGCCGGCGGCCAGCAGGGCCGCGAAGTTCACAGCGACGGTGCTTTTGCCGACGCCGCCCTTATTGCTCATTATCAGGACCTTGCGCTTTATGCGGGCCATATTCTCTTTTACCAGCGACGCCCTGTGATCGATGTTTACTTTGTGCATAGCGGACCTCTTTTAAAAATCCCGGCGCAGCCTTCAAGCGCTACCGCCATTATAATATAAAAATTTTGTTATAATATGAAAAATTTGCAAGCAGCGTTCAGAACATTCAAGGAGCAAGCATGAAACCGATCCTTACGGCTGAAAAAGCGGTGGAAGATATCAAAGACGGGGCGACCCTGATGGTGGCCGGGTTTATGGGCTGCGGCAACGCGTTCACGCTCATCGACGCGCTGGTGAACAAAGGGTCCAAGGGCCTCAACCTGATAACCAGCGATACGGCCTACCCCGAAGTGGGAGTAGGGCGGCTCATCTGCCAGAACCGGGCCGCCACGCTTACGGCCTCGCACATAGGCACCAACCCGGTCTCCGG
>Ga0116170_10004611_pt1 | contig 12540 bp, 8 predicted proteins | sample AD_JPNHW1_MetaG_FD_89797 | JGI IMG/M metagenome (GOLD analysis project Ga0116170, IMG submission 89797) | Active sludge microbial communities of municipal wastewater-treating anaerobic digesters from Japan - AD_JPNHW1_MetaG | ecosystem: Engineered > Bioreactor > Anaerobic > Digestate | place... | reverse complement strand
GCTCGCATACTTCGCACGGCTCGCACTCCTCGCACGGCTCGCACACTTCGCACGCCTCGCACTCCTCGCACGGCTCGCATACCTCGCACGGCTCGCACTCTTCGCACAGCTCGCACGGGTCGCACGGGTCGCACGGCTCGCACGGCTCGCACGGGTCGCACGGGTCTTATTGAGCGGGGGCAGCGCGGCGCAAAGAGGCCTCAGCCCCCGGCGTTTATCTTTTTTTGCTGTCAGGCGCCGCCCGTTACCGCGGGCGGCCTAGATGCCTGCGTAGATGAAGGAGATCGCTATGCCGGGCCCGACCTGGAAGGCCAGCAGCGCCAGGACGGCGAGGAAGAGCAGGAGCGGCAGCAGGAAATAGATCTTGTGTTTGCGGACCAGGCTCAGGCTTTCGCGGATCATCAGCATCATTTTTTTCATATAGCGCCTCAGGACTGCTCGGCGGCGTCGCTCCCGCCGCAGTTGCTCCGGTCTGTCTCTGCCCAGAAACTATCTTTCCCTGCTGCCTGCCGCGGCAGGAAACTGAAAACCCGCGACAGCGCGGCCATCAGCCCTATCCCGAAGAAATATGCGAAGAACAGGGCGGAGACCACGATCGTTTTCTGAACCGCGAGATAAAGGGCCCGTCCGGCTTTCCTGAACTTATCCATTCAGCCCGCCTCCGTCCGGCTGCGGCCGGGCGCCGGCGGCCGGCTTTTTTTCCAGGAGGAAATTGCCGAGCGCCAGCGCGTCCATCTCCGTTTCCAGGTAGAGTTTTATCGCCTGGGCAGGCTCACAGACCACCGGTTCGCCGCGGCGGTTGAAGGAAGTGTTCAGGACTATGGGGACCCCGGTCTTCCGTTCAAAGGCTTCGATTAGCGCGTAAAAACGCGGATTCACCGGCTTGCCGACCGTCTGCACCCTGGCCGTGCCGTCCGCGTGGCAGGCGGCCGGGATAAGGCCGGCGCGCTCCTTGCGCACCGGCGGCGCCAGCAGCATGAAAGGGGACGGGGCCCTGAGTTCGAAATAGTCGCCGGCTTTTTCCTCCAGCACGGCCGGCGCGTAGGGGCGGAACGGCTCCCTGTGTTTTACGCGGTCGTTAAGCAGGCGCGGCATTTCCGGGTTGCGGGGGTCGCCGAGGATGGAGCGGTTGCCCAGCGCCCTCGGTCCGAATTCCATCCGGCCCTGGAACCAGCCCGTCACCCGCCCGGCGGCGAGAAGGCCGGCGGTCCGCTCAAAAAGCTCGCCGTCGGAAAGCCTTGGCGCGGGCAGGCCCGCGCTGTTCAGCGCGCGTTCTATCTCGCGCTGGGAGAATTCCGGCCCCAGGCAGGCGTGCGTCATGGCGGCGGCCCTGGGTTTGTTCGAAAGGCAATTGGCGGCGTAGAGGGCCGCGCCGAGGGCGCCGCCGCAATCGCCGGCGGCCGGCTGGATGAAGAGATTCCTGAACCCGGAATTTTCAAGTATCTTCTGGTTGGCCACGCAGTTGAGGAAAACCCCGCCCGCGAGGCAAAGATCTTCCAGCCCCGTGCGCGCCCGGAGGTCGCGGGCCATCCTGACCAGCAGGTCTTCCGTGAATTTCTGCAGGCTCGCCGCTATATCGGCGTGGCGCTCGTCCAGCGGGCCCTCAGGGGCCCTGGCGGGGCCGAGCAGCTCTTCCAGCCTGGGGCTGTACATCCGGCTGCCGCCGTAAAAAGAAAAATAGTCCTGGTTAAGGCGGTAGCTGCCGTCCTCCGCCACTTGCGCGAGCCGCCGGAACTTCTCAAGATAGACAGGCCGGCCGCAGCCCGCCAGGCCCATGACCTTGCCTTCTCCCTCGTGGGCCTCAAAGCCGAGGTAGGTGGTCACCGCGGTGTAGAGCAGGCCCAGCGAATCCGGGAATTTAATTTCCCTGTCGAGCGTTATCTCGCTGCCCCTGCCCGTGCCGCAGGAGGTGGTGGCCCATTCCCCTACCGCGTCGGCGGTTATGATTGCGGCGTTCTCGAACGGGGACGGCAGGAAAGCCGAGGCGGCGTGAGAGAGGTGGTGCCGGATGTAAAACACTTTCCCGTCGTAGCCCGTGTCATCTTTAAGGGTAAGCGGCAGGGACAGGCGGTCTTTGAGCCACAGCGGCATGGCCGTCATAAAACTGTCCAGGGAACGCGGCCAGGCTCCGATGTGCCCTGTCAGCACCCTGGCGAATTTAAGAAAGGGCTTTTCATAAAAGGCCACGCAATCCAGGTCGGAGACCGTTATGCCGCCGGACTGGAGGCAGTAATTTATGGCGGCGCGCGGAAAATCAGGCGTGTTCTTGCGGCGGGAAAAGCGCTCCTCCTGGGCCGCGGCGGCGATCTCTCCGTCCCGCGTTAAGCAGGCGGAGGAATCGTGATAATAAGCGGAAATACCCAGGATATTCATTGCGCGTTAGGCCTGCTGCCGCCTGCACAGGAATTTTAGCATTTTGCGCGTTTGCCGGCCCGCGGCCGCCCCGGAACCCGGGATCCCGGCCAGGGGCGTGACCTCGCGAAAGGCCCGGCCGCAGGAACGGGGGAGGGGGAAAAGATCAGAAAAAGCGCCACAGCACCAGGTGCTGCGTGGCTTCCAGGGTGAGCGGTCTGCGGGAACTGTCGGCGGCCGCCAGCTCCGCGAACCTTTTCAGTTCGCGCAGGTTGCCGGGCCAGTTGTAGGACAGTAAATAATCCTTAGCTTCTTTTGAAAACGAGACCGGGCGCAGCCCGGCGCTGAACTGCGCTATCAGCGGCATTATGTCGCGCTTTCTTTCTCTCAGCGGTTTCAGCATCAGGCTGAAGCCGTTCAGGCGCCGGAAAAAGCCGGGGAGCAGTTTCCCGAATTCAACCAGGTTCTGCGGGTCCTGGCGCGTTGTGCTGATAAGCGCGAACACGGGGCCCCTCGGCCGGGCCGGCAGGCCGGGGGAAACGGCTTTTGCCGCCAGGGCGGCAAGGAGCCTGGCCTGCACTTTATGGCTTATGGCTCCAATTTCATCCAGGAAAAGCGTGCCGCCCGCGGCCCTGGCCAGCGCGCCGCTCTCCGGGCCCCGCCGCCGAACCGCTGCGCCGGCGCCGAACAGTTCATCGGCGAGGGCTTTGCCGGGAAAAGCGGCGCAGTCCACGCTTACGAACTCGCCTGGCCTGCCCGACCGCGCATGCAGCAGGCGGGCCAGGGTGCTCCTGCCGGTGCCGGCCTGGCCGAGCAGCAGCAACGCAGCGCCCGGCGGGGCGGCGCGCAGGGCCGCCAGGTAATGGCGCAGCTGCGGATCCGCCGCCGGCAGGGCGCTTCTTAAAAGTTCGGCGTTTTTGACTGTCTTACCGGGTTTGCCCATTATTCCCTTTCCGCTTTCGCGCGCTGGCTGAATTATAATATTTACCCGGGCTGCGGCAAAACAAAAGGACGCCGGTCAGCCGCGGGAGAACTTTTTCAGCAGCGCGTCCAGCTGCGCTACCGTCAGTTTTTTGGAGGCCAGCGGCCAGAGCAGGGGATTCAATTCCGCCAGCTCCGTTTTGCCGCCGGGATTTCGCCCGGGAAAATCCGGAGTTCCCGGAGCGGGGGCGTAAAGCAGCGGCTCGACCGTAAAGCCGCAGGCCTCTATTACGCCGGCCAAGGCCTCAAGTTCGCCGGCCGACTGCCCCGGGCCGCCGAGAGTCAGCATTACCGCCGACCGGCTGCGGGGGAACCCGGCGCTGTCCAGCAGGCGGCGCGCCGCTTTTAATTCACTTTTAAGGCCGGCGGCGCGGCCGCTGGCCGGGAGCAGCCGGAGGGGCATGCTTTTCCGGCGTGCCAGCAGGGCCGCGAGCCGGGCCGTCAGCGCCGCGCAGGGCAGACCTTCGGGGAGGTCCGGCGCCGCCCTGCCGCGCAGCGGGAATTCCTCGAGCAGCCGCTCGAGGGCCGCGTTGGGGGCGCAAAGCGAGGCCGTGCCCAGCAGCGGTACGCGCCGGTCAGCGGCGGTGAGGGCGCAGCGCGCCGCTTCCGCCAGCAGCAGGGAAAAGTCCCGCTCGCGGCGCAGGGGCCCTTCCAGGGCGGCTACAGCGCAATCGCCCCTGCCACAGGCGCAGCCGCGGGCGAGCCAGACGGCGCCGGCGCCCGGCTCCGCCGCCCCGCCCGTGCCCGTATTATAGAACAGGCCGCTGAACACGCGTCCGGCCCCGGCCGCGCGCGCGTGTTCAGGACAGAGGGTGGCGTACGGGCCGCCTACGGTAAGCGGAATTCCGGGGAACAGTTCCTTGCAGATGTTCAGGACGCGGTGCACGCCCGGATAATCGTGGACGAAACCGGAGGAGATCAGTATCTGTTCCGGGCGGCACCCGCGCAGGGCGGCGCGCATTTCCTTCTCCGGCAGGCCCGCCCAGCGGGTTTCGCGGACCGCCCCTTCAGCTTTGAAGTTGCCGCAGCGCAGTACCGGCCCGGGCTCCGGGGCGCTCCCGGGGGCCGCGAAGTCCATTACCCGCGTTGGGCGCGAGTGGATGGCGCCGAACTGGCGCGCCAGGCCCTGCAGCAGCGGCAGCGACCCCCGCAGGACGGGTTCGTCCGCGCGCAGCGGCGACAGGCCGGGCGGCGCGCAGACGCGCAGGGAAGGCGGCCGCAGGAGCAGTATCTCTTTGCCGGGGCGCCGTGAATCCCGCAGCCGGAGGGACTCGGCCGGGCGGGGGGGCGGCCCCGCCGGTTGTTTCTTCACGCTGTAAGGAAGCGAGAAGCTCCTTGTGTCCCTGTCGCTGCCCGGCGGCAGCGAGATTTCGAGTTCGTCCAGGTGCCGCATCGAGTTTGACGCGCGGCCCAGTTCGAATTTGGCGATTATAATGTCCGAAATGCTGTCCCGGAGGTTTTCCGCGTATTTGACCGTGGTTTTAAACTGCGCGGCGCTCTGGCCGGGATAGTCGAGCAGGAACACGCTGACGCAGATCCCGGCGGCGGAGCAGACCCGCGCGCAGCGTTCGAAAGTTTCAGGGGTCAGTCCCTTGCGGATGCGGACCAGGGCTTCGGGGTCCGAGGTCTCGAGGCCGAACAGGATATTGGTGCAGCCGGAGCTGTAAAGCTGCCTTGCGAGTTCCGGCGTGAACCTGTCGTCCGCCCGGGCCATCGCGGTCCATAAGACCCCGGTGCGCCCGGCGATGAGCAGCCGGCTCAGCCTGTCGAGCATCCTGAATGGAACGGCCAGGTCGGCGAACCAGAAGTGGGTGACCCCGTGGCGGCGCTTAAGCTGTTCCACCTGCGCGGCCACGGTCTCCGGCGCCTTCATGCGGAAGCTGTTGTCCGGGAAACAGTGGTAGCAGAAAGTGCAGCGGCCCCAGGCGCAGCCGGAGCTTGTCTGGTAAGGGAGCATGCGCCGGGTATACAGGGACAGGTCGAAAGGATCAAAATCGGGAGGGGGGAGGGCGCCGATGTCCGGCCCCTTGGCCGGCGGCGTCAGTTTTACCTGTCCTTTATCGAGGTAGGCGAGGCCCGGGACTTTCGCGAGCGGGGTGCGCCCGCGGCAATGGTTTATCAGCCCGTCGAGCGGCGCTTCGCCGCCGTAGAAGACGACCGCGTCCACGGCGCCGAATAATTCCGGCCACTTGCCGATGACCGGGCGCGAAGCGGTGCACCAGGGGCCGCCGAAACATATCCGCATTTCGGGAAAGCGGGCCTTCAGTTTGCGCGCGAAATAGAGCGCCGGCGGCAGCTGCTGATGGGTGAGTATGGAGAAGCCGGCCAGCGGCGCGCCCGCGGCGGCCGGCGCGACATACTGTTCGAAGAAGAGGTCATAAAGGGCGTCGGGGCGGCTGGCGGCGGCCAGGACGTCGTCGAGGCTCCAGGACGCCTGCTCCAGCCCCAGCAGGGCGGTGTAGTCGTCTATGGCCGCGGTGTCCCCGTCCACGCATTCCGGGCCCCAGGGGGTTCCTTTAAGGTCGATGTCGCGGAGCCGGCTCCCCGGCGGCCGGCGCAGGGAGAACCGGCGCTTCAGCAGCGCGCGGGCGGAAGCTTTTTTAAGGAAAGCGGACAGGAAAAGGGCGTTCAGGTCCAGCGCGCCGACCCGGCGTCCCCGGGCGCGCAGATAAGCCGCCAGCTGGGGAATGCCCAGTTCCGGCACGGTAAGCATCAGCGAGCAGGGGCTCAAAAACAGGGCGACATCGGCTTTCTTGTTCATCAGTATTTATAGCGGCAAGCGCCGGACCTCTCACTGGTCCGTCCGGCCGGCGCCCGGCTCAGCGCCAGGATTCGGCGGCGCGGAGTATTTCCGGAAGGAGCTTCCTGATCCCCGCGGCGTCCCGCCGTTCCGCGGCGCCGGCTTGTTTTGCGACGGCGGAAGCTAACAGCAGCTTCCCTATCCTGTTGAGAGCTTTCTCGTCCAGCTTTCCGCGCAGGGTTTCATGCCTGCAGGCTGGCGGACGCGCCCTGGTGGAGATCGCGAACCTGGCGGCGCCCTGGGCGGATTCCAGTATAAGGCTGAAGCTGCCGGCTGAGGCCGAAGCGTCGCCGGCCCTGAGCCTGGCGCCCAGCGCGCGGACGCTGTCCGCCAGTTCGGCGTTGCCCGGGCCGCCGGCTTCCCGGTCGGCGTGCAGCACAAAATAATTACCGTGCACGCGGTTGTCGGCAGGGTTTATCAGCATGTCTTCGCTTCTGGCATTTACCGAGCAGGAAAAAACCGCCGGGCCTTTTTTTAGGGTGAAAGCGAAACTCTCTCTGCCCGCAAAGCCCGGGCGCAGTTGCGCCCCGCTGCGGCGCAGCAGCGCGTTAAGCCCGGAGCCCGGCGCGCGGGCCTGCGCGCACAGCCTGGCGTAAGCGGGCGCGATGTGCGGGTTTACGGTATACGCCTCTTCGTAAAGTTTTTCAATAAGTTCTTTCCTGTCATGGCCCAGCGTGCGGTACAGGTACATCAGCAGGTGCGAATCATCCATCCTGCAGGCGGCCGGCTTGCGGCTCTGTTTGAGGTCGTCGATATATTCCCGGATATGGGCGTTGGTGCGCTGGTTCTGCAGCTCTTTCTCCCGCCAGGCCAGGCCGTTCTTTTCGTCGAACGAAGTCTGGCAATACAGGCGGATGGCGTCTTTGAGCTTGAAGCCGAATTTTTCTGGGTCGCGCTGGAACGGGGACCCTTGCGCCATATGGAAGGAGCCGACGGTGTAGGAGTTGACCAGGTCTTTCGTGGCTTTAAGCCAGTCCTTCATCTCGCACACGTCATCCCAGGTCTCGGTGGGGATGCCGGTGATAAGCAGCACATGGTTCCAGATCCCCGCCTTGTGCAGGTCTTCCAGATTGCGGTTGATCTTGTCCAGCGTAAGTCCCTTGTTTATATATTTGAGCATCCGCGGCGTGGGATACTCCACCCCGGTCACCACCTTGATCACTCCGGCCTCGCGCATCAGCGCTATCAGGTCGCGGTCCATGTGGCGCAGGTTGAAGCAGTCGGCCCAGAGCAGCCCGAGGTCGGCTTTGATCAGCTGCTCCAGGAAGCTGCGCGCGTATTTATAAGTGGGGTTGAAGTTGGGATTGTAAAAAAGAAAGTGCCGGCAGCCCAGTTCCTCTTTGAGCATTTTGAGTATCCGGATGGATTCCGGGATCTCGAGGGAAAAAAACCTGGTCCGCGCCGCGGCGCAAAAAAAACAGTTGAAATTGCAGCCTTCGCTGAAACTGACCTGCAGGGTCAGGTAATTGTCCGCGGCGGTATTCTTTTCAAATCTCCCGACGGAGCCGGGCAGATGGTAGAAGCGGCGTATTTTCCGGCCGGTATAACTGTACGCCGCGCAGTTGGCTTTGTCGTAAGCGGGAAAGCCCTCCGGCACGGCGGGGTTCTTTACTTCCGAAGCCGGCATCGGCTCGAAATAATGGCTGTCTTCTTCCCGCAATTCCGCGGCCTGGATAAGGAGGTGCCCGTTGACCTTTTCGGCCTTTAAGCCTTTTTCGCCCAGCGCGGCGAAGGGCACGCCATTCTGCATGGCCCGGCAGAGGGTCAGCAGCGCCCTGTGCCCGTCGCCGCAGACGGCGTAGTCTATGTCCGGCGAGTCTTTCAGTATCTTCCTGTAATCTTCGCCCTGGAAAGAGAGGGACATGTTCTGCAGGCCGCCCAACACTATGGCCGCATCCGGGTAGCGCTCTTTAAGGACCCGGGCCAGGCATTTGGCCAGCCGCACGCCGAGGGCGATCTCGCGGTTATCGCCGAGGAAATAAGAGAGGGAGAGCCCGAACAGGTCGTGCTTTTTTACTTTGAGCTTGTCCAGGAAGAACTCCGTCTGCTCCCTGATCCCGCGGTCCCCGGCGCGCAGGAAGCGGGCTACCGGCTCTTCCTCGGCGTAGAGCAGGAGTTTGACCCGTTCCGGGGTTTTCGCGTAAGCTCGGCTTATCTGGTTGTTGAAGTCATACTGGGTAATGCCGGAGAACCCGGCTCTCTTCAGGTGGCCGGCAAGATTGGGCACGCCAACTTTCGGGTACTGCAGGTCCCGGTACCAGTCGTGTTTCAGCACAACGGGGGAAGGCGTTATAAAAGCTATTTTCATGAAGTTTATCTTCGGGAAACACGCTGCGCCCGGTTAGTTATTCTGCCTTTTTCGCCCATGGCTGTCAAATGCAGGCTTTTGGCCTGTTCAGCGGCGGGGAATTTGTATAATCTCTAGGGGCGGGAGCGGCGCAGCCCGCCGTCAGCCAGGCCCGGCCCTGCCGCCAGGGCGCGCCGGCTGCGGCCCGATGGTGAGACTATGAAGGCGACAATATCACTGGTCCATATCAGCGACCCTTCCGTTTTCGGGAACCCGCTGGCTTTGGGCTATCTGAAAACTTATTCGGACGCCGCGCTGGGCGACAGGGTTTGCAGCCGCATCCTGGAACTGCCCATAGCGGCTTCTCTCAAAGACCCGGACCGCGCGGCCGCGGCGATACTTTCGAAAAAGCCCGACATCGTCGGGTTCTCCTGCTACCTCTGGAACATAGACGCCGTCATCGCCGTTTCAAAGGCGCTTAAAAAAAAGAAACCTTCCGTGCGTATCGTGCTCGGAGGGCCTGACGCTTCAGGCCGCGGCGCCGCCGTAGTCCGGGATTCCGGCTTGATATCCTTGTCTGCGGCGAGGGCGAGCTTACCTTCGCCGAACTGCTTGAGCGCTTCCTGTCCGGCCGCCCGTGGGCGGGGACCCCGGGCACCGTTTGCCTGCGCGGCGGGGAGCCGGTGCAGGGGCCGCCCAGGGAGAACATCCTCGACCTTGAAAAGATCCCGTCCCCCTATCTTTCCGGTATTTTCGAAGGAAAAGAATATCATCACTGGGTTTTCGAGACGGCCCGCGGCTGCCCGTTCAAATGCGCTTTCTGCGTATGGACCACCAAAGGCAAGCCGAGATACTTTTCCACGGCCCGGGCCGCCGCCGAAGCCGCCTGGATGGCCGCGCGCGCGCCGCTCCCGCAAAAAAATTCCACGAATTCCAGTTCCCAGACGGTCTTTCTCGCGGACCAGGACCTGCTGATGAGCGGCGCAAGGGCGCTGAAGATCATCCTGGCCATGCGCTCGTCCAGCAAAGGGCGCAGCCTGCTCTGGGTGATAAACAGCAATGTCAATTTCTGGACGCCGGAACTCGCCGCTGCGCTGAATTCCGCGTGCTTTGAAGTGAACCTGGGCGTGGAGTCCGTCAACCCCGCTATCTTAAAGGCGCTGGGCCGCAATCCTCCTTCCCTGGCCCGGATCTCCGCGGGGCTGGCCCTTCTTAATAAATTCGCGCCCGAGGCGTCTTTGAGGTTCCAGCTTATGCTCGGCCTGCCGGGGGATTCCAGGAAAGGCTTTCTCGCCAGCCTGCGCTGGGCCCTGGACGCCTGCGCGGCAGCCCAGCTCAACCCGGTAGCGGCTTTTGTGGCGCCCGCCCGGATGGGCGACCTGGTCAAGTACGGTTTCGGCCGGCCGCTGAGGGCGGCGGTAGAAGTTTTTCATGTTTCCGTTTTTCCGGGAAGCCGCTTTGAAAAAGACGCGGGGGGGCTGGGCATAACGTGGGGAAAAGAGGCCCCGTACCCGGTGCTGACCGCGAAGGGACTGACGGCCGGGGACCTGGACGCCTGTTACGAGGCGCTGGATGCGATAGGTGAAGTTACCAGGCGTATCTGCGGCCAGCCGCTGGTGATGTACCGCGACAACCGCGGCGTATAGTTTCAAGCGTTTTCAGCCCGGTTCCCGGGCCGCACCCCCGACGATCGCTGTCCTGCCGGAGAAAATGGCCTTATGGCGCCGGTGCCAGCAGCGGGTCCTTTGCGCAATAAGTTCCCCGCGCGCCCTTGGCCATGAAGCGGCTGCCGCCCAGGCAGCGCAGCCGGAAAACACAGCGGCTGCATTTGCCGCGCAGGTGTACCGGGCCGCATAAATTCTTCAGGAACCGGCTGTTCCAGGCGCGCAAAGGGTCGGTTCCCAGGTCTTCCTGTATGTAATAGCTCGGCTTATAAAAGCCGCGCGGATCCAGGACCAGGCGGCTGTGCCCGTCGTCAAAGCGCGCGCCCAGTAAAAGCGGCGCCTGGCTTTTTTTAAACAGGCAGAACGGCACGGGGTTGGCGAAAACCGACAGCGGTTTCTTTCCGGCCAGCGGCTCGAGGCGCGCGGCAAGGTGGCGCAGCGCGCGTACGCTGACGGCCGCAGGCCCTTTACCGTCGGGCGCCATGGGGCGGTAAAGTTCCCAGACGTCGGCCTCCAGGTTCTGCGCCAGGCGCAGGCAGCGCTCAGGGGTACGGAGCAGGGGGCCGGAAATAACGGTGCCCAGCCTCAGCACGGGGATGCCGCTGCCCCTGAGCAGGCGGATGGCGGCGATCTTTTTAGCGAACAGGCCGGGGGTGCCGGTCGCGGCCGCCTCGCTCGCCGCGTCCCAGCCCTGCAGTGAAACCAGTATATTGTCGATAAACGGCGCGGCCTTTTTTATCAGGGCCCTGTCCAGCAGCGTCGCGTTGGTGTTTACCAGGACGTAAAACCCCAGTTTTTTAGCCGCGGCCAGCGCCTTTAAGATCCCGGGGTGCAGGAACGGCTCTCCGCCGGTGAAGCGGATATTCTTTATTCCCAGCGCGCGGGCGCGGGCCAGGTGGCGGCGGATGTCGGGCAGCGACAGCTGCGCGTCCAGCGCGCGGGATGTGCAGACCGTGCAGGCGAGGTTGCAGCGCCTGTTGACCTCCAGTACTATCTCGTTGGGCAGTTCCAGCACCGGCTTCAGCAGCACGGGGCGGCCCTTGAAAAGCGAGCCTTGAGGCAGGCCGGGGCAAAGCCGCCTGAGGCGGCACCGCCGGCATACCGGAACCCGCATGGGCTTCCCGCCGCCGCGGGGGGGGAGGACATGGTCATAGGCGTCGGGCAGGAAACAGAAAGGGACGCCGCTTATGAAAACGCTGAAGCGGCTTTCGTAAGAATCAAGGGCGCGGTAAAGAAATGCGCGGGCGGCTTCCGGGGCGATGGCCTTCGGGTCGACGCGCAGGACGATGGTCCTGTTCCTGCGGCTGACGCGCGCCGTGACGCCGGGCAGCGGCCGGAAAAAGTCCGCCGCGGGGGTCCTATCCGATCTTGTGTCCACGCTTTGGCCTCTAGGCGGCTTTCTTCTTTTTTGCCGGGCCCGCTACGGGGTGGAATTCCTTCCAGCCGTAAATTTCAGGATACTCCCGCCAGGGGCCTTCGCAAATTTTAAAATACCTGCAGGTTTTGCAGAGAGGCCCTTTGGCCTTCCCTTCCGTCCTGCGGTAGTCGCCGTAGCTCTTGATGAATTTGTCGGCGTCGGCTACGGGGCCCTCGGGGATAATGCTTTCGGCGACGCATTGCTCGTAGCCCTGCATCATGCAGAACGGGATGGCTTCCGTGTAGCAGGCGACGCCGCTGCGTATTCCCACGTCGAGCCCTTTTTTTACGAAGGGCATGATGACCGACTTTTTCGGCACGATCCACTTTTTGTTCTCCTGCGCCGTGCCGATAATGTGCACGAAAGCGAACTGGTACTGCATGACGCCGAGCTTCACCAGTATCGCCGCCAGGGCGGGAAGCTCCCTGTAATTGCTCGACGTGATAACGCTGTTGGTGATGATCTTCAGCCCCAGCTGCGAGGCGTTCCGGATCCCGGCGGTGGTCTGCACGAAGCTGCCCGGCGCCCGGGTCAGCCCGTCGTGCGTTTCGGCGCAGGCGCCGTGCAGCGACGGGCCCATCTCGTTGGCCCCCGCGTCCCTGAGCTTCTCCAGCAGGCTTTTGTAGGCGAAGGTCCGGCCGTTCGTCTGCAGCTGGATGTTCAGGTAGCCCAGCTTTTTCGCCATGGCCACGAAATCAACTATGGAGGGATGCATGGTCGGTTCCCCGCCGGTGAACACGACGCCGCGGGTGCCGCGCTTATAGGCCGCGGTCAGGTCTTCATATACTTTTGCTTTTGTCCGGTCGGGGTGCAGGTCGCGTTTATGCCCCTGGGCGCAGAAATCGCATTTGTTGTTGCACCTGAAAGTTACTTTTATGTCTATGCGCGTGTACATAAGCGTCAGCCTTTGTTCTCCCGGCCGGGCCGGGCGACGTTCCTTAAAAAATTATGCGTCCAGACTTCCCGCCAGGGCCGCCTTGACCGCGGGGGGATATCCTTCCGGGGGGACAAATACGCCTTCTCCCCCAGGTACAGCGGC
>Ga0116170_10004610_pt1 | contig 12542 bp, 10 predicted proteins | sample AD_JPNHW1_MetaG_FD_89797 | JGI IMG/M metagenome (GOLD analysis project Ga0116170, IMG submission 89797) | Active sludge microbial communities of municipal wastewater-treating anaerobic digesters from Japan - AD_JPNHW1_MetaG | ecosystem: Engineered > Bioreactor > Anaerobic > Digestate | place... | reverse complement strand
GCCGCGGCTTCCTCACCGCTCGGGAGACCTGCCTTTGCCGCGATCTTTTTAAGGGCGTTCTTCTTGTCGCATAATCGATCGGGATCGGGGATAACGAGATCGAGGGGAAAATTCTTTATCGACTCGGCGGCATAACGCACCCCTCCATACGCGAAGGAAAGAGAATCCGCGCCTGAAACCTCGCGGCTGAGGTCCTCAAGATACACCTTATCGGGCAAGAGAAAATCAGCGTTCCCCTTGGTGAAGGTTTCTGGCGGGAGATCAAAGAACATCCCGCGCTGTCGATGAAAAAAGCAAAAGCGCAGCGATGATCGGAGGGCCTCGCCAAGCGTTTCGATCAGCGCAGGGGTAAGGGTAAACTTTCCCTGCGCGCAGCGATAGGCGGATTCCGGTATCCTAAAAAGGCGTTGGCCAGAAAGCACGGTAAACGCGGGAAGCGACTCCTCAAGGGTCTTGAGGATGTATTCGCGCTCAATTCTGCTGAGCGGCGTCGGCATACGATAGCCCGTCGAAGATAAGGTCGTCGATGCTCGGCCCCGTATCGGGACCAGTCATGATAAGGGTGAGGTACACGAATTTCGGTTTCCCCGAGGCGCGCACGGTTAGGCGATAGCGGATCGACTTGAGATTGGGCCCAAGGTCCTCAGGCCTCGAATAGAGGACTTGATCGATTTTGGGTAGATTTTCGAGTTTATACATGGTTATCGGCGAAAGGAACGGTCGATCCGCGCTGCAGCGCGCGGGGTCGACGGTTTTATCGAGTAAGCCCGTCGCGATTCCATCGAGAAAGGACGTATATCCCGCTTGAAGGCCTGAATAATCGATGGGTCCAAGTCCCTCTGCCTCGGGATAGATCGCCGCGACCGACGAGTCTTTCGAGAGCGTTAGGGCTACGAAGGTCTCGTCACCGCCAGGGAGCTCAACGGCGTTCTTCGCGGTATGGGGGAGGGATTCGGCTTGGGTCGCCCAGGTTTTCATGGCGAAATGAAGGCTCGCGCGGTCACGTACCGTCTCGGCTGGGAGAACCGCGAAAAAAGAAGATAGCAATACAGAAAAGCCTACAACCCCGGCGATAATCCGGCCTTTTTTCATGAGAAAAGTATACCATATATCGATGATATGGACAATCTTAGGTTAACGGGGTACAGTATGGCTAAATAACCCTAAATTACTTGCAGGAGACTCATGATGGCGCTTACCCTCACCGAGAAAATCTTGAAAAAACACCTTGTCGAGCCGACCGATGCCCTCCCCGCGCGCGGTAAGGACATCGCGATCCGTATCGATCAGACCCTGACCCAGGATGCCACCGGAACGATGGCCTATCTGCAATTCGAGACGATAGGGCTTGACCGCGTCAAAACGGAACTTTCGGTATCGTATATCGACCATAACACCCTCCAGGAAGACTTCAAGAACATGGACGATCACCGGTACCTCCAGAGCATCGCCGGCAAGTATGGGCTTTGGTTTTCGCGCCCCGGTAACGGGATTTGCCATCAGGTACACCTCGAGCGCTTCGGCGTCCCGGGGAAAACCCTCCTCGGCTCCGATTCCCATACCCCGACGGGCGGCGGCATCGGCATGATCGCGATCGGCGCGGGCGGGCTCGACGTCGCCGTCGCGATGGGAGGCGGCGCCTTCCACCTCGCGATGCCGCGCGTTTTCGGCGTCAAACTTACCGGCAAGCTCCGCGCGGGCGTTTCCGCGAAGGATATCATCCTCGAGGTTCTCCGCCGCGAGACCGTCAAGGGCGGCGTCGGCTCGGTCTATGAATACTTTGGTCCCGGCGTCGCGAACCTCACCGTCCCGCAGCGCGCGACCATCACCAACATGGGCGCCGAGCTCGGCGCGACCTGTAGCGTATTCCCCTCGGACGATAATACCCGCGCGTTCCTCGAAGCCATGGGCCGCCCGGGAGACTTCGTTCCCCTCGCGGCGGACGATGGCGCGGCGTATGACAAGGTCATCGACATAGACCTTTCCCAGCTCGAGCCCCTCGCGGCCTGTCCCCATTCCCCCGACGCGGTCGCGTCGATCGCGAGCCTTTCGGGCAAGAAGGTATCCCAGGTCGCCATCGGTTCCTGCACGAATAGTTCCCTTTCCGACCTGACCGCCGTCGCGGCCATCGTCAAGGGAAAGCACATAGCCCCCGGCGTCGAGGCGGGCATCGCCCCGGGAAGCCGGCAAACCCTCATGCAGGCGGAAAAGACCGGCGTTTTGGGCGAGCTCATCAGGGCGGGCTTCCGCATCCTCGAGAGCGCCTGCGGCCCGTGCATCGGCATGGGCTTCGCGCCGAACTCCGAAGGCGTTACCCTGCGAACCTTTAACCGAAACTTCAAGGGCCGCTCCGGAACCCCTGACGCGAGCGTCTACCTCGTCTCCCCCGAAACCGCCGCCATCGCGGCCATCACGGGCGTCATCACGGACCCGACGAGCGTCTCGCAGAGCATCGCGGCGAACCTCTCTGGCTTTGCCGGAAACGCGGACGAGTGCGCCCATGACGACAATATGCTCATCGCTCCGCTCCCGCTAGCCGAAGCGAAAAAGGTCGAAATCCTCCGCGGCCCGAACATCAAGCCCTGCCCGGCCTCTCCCGAGCTTCCCGAATCGATTACCCTTCCCGTTATGCTCAAGGCCGGGGACAACGTATCAACCGACGACATCATGCCCGCGGGAGCGAAGGTTCTCCCGCTCAGGTCAAACATCCCGGAGATCTCCCGCTTTACCTTCGAGCGCCTCGACGCGCAGTTCTACGCCCGCGCGAAAGCGGGCTCTGGCTGCTTCGTCCTCGGCGGCGAAAACTACGGGCAGGGTTCCTCGCGCGAGCACGCGGCCCTCGCCCCGATGTACCTCGGCGTCCGCGCGGTCATCGTCAAGTCCTTCGCGCGCATCCACAAGGCAAACCTCGTGAACTACGGCATCGTCCCGCTCGTGCTCGAGGATCCTTCCGCGTACGACCGGCTCGCGCAAGGCGACAGCATCGAGTTCTCGGGCATTCGATCATCGCTTGAGTCGGGCGCGCCCTTCACCCTCAAACGCGCCTCGGACGGTTTTTCCTTTACCGCGAAAAACGACCTTGACGAGCGCTCGAGGCGGATTCTCCTTTCCGGTGGCCTTGCCGCGTATACGCGGCGTGGCGGCCAATAGGGCTTCCCTTGGTGAGTCGGTGCGGCTTGATCGACGAATCGAGATTTAGCGAACCCGTCCGCGACCCGGTGTGGCGCCATATCTGGCTCACGCCGGAGCTCAGGGACATCACGCGATCCGAGCCGTTCCTTAGGCTGTACCGCATCAAGCAGCTCGGGCCCACCGAGCTCGTGTACCCTGGCGCGTCTCATTCGCGCGCGTCGCATTCGCTCGGGGTCTATCACGTCGCGCTTCGCATGCTCCGCGCGCTCATCGCGCGGGGCGCCGATTCCTGGGTAACGGCCGAGGGCTGCGCGTCGTTTCTCGCGGCCGCGCTTCTGCACGACCTGGGGCACTTTCCCTTCACGCACTCGCTCAAGGAACTTCCGCTCGAGGACCACGAGGCGCTCACCGCGCGCGCGATGCTCGCCGATCCACTCAAGTCGCTCATCGCTGCCTCGGGCGCGAATCCCGAGATGGCCGCCGCCATCGTTTGCAAGGATTCGATCGGTACATCAGGATCTTCGACCGGCGGGGCGCTCGCCGCTTCCTCAGGCGAGGTGGTTTTTTTTCGGAAGATCCTTTCGGGCGTTCTCGACCCCGACAAGCTCGATTACCTTAACCGCGACGCGTATTACTGCGGCGTGCCGTACGGGATACAGGACACGGACTTCATCCTCTCATGCGTCATGCCCGACCAGGCGCGCGGCATCGCGATCGATCGCAAGGCGATCATGTCGGTCGAAAGCGTGCTCTTCTCGAAGTACCTTATGTACCGCTCGGTCTATTGGCATCCGAAGGTTAGGATCGCCACGGCCATGATGAAAAAGGCGATCTACGCCGCGCTTGAGGGTAAGCTCATCGAACCCGAGACCCTCTACAGCCAGGACGACGCCGGCATCTATTCGCTCCTGGACTCGCTCGATTTTCCCGAGGGCGCGCTCGGCTCCGACATCAGGTCTCGTCGGTTTTATTCCATTGTCGCCGAGCGTTCCTTCGAGGCCGATCGGCCCGCCTTCGCCGCGCTCGAAGACCTTACCGCTCGCGCGGCTGCCGAGCGGCGAATCGCCGAGTTCCTATCCCTGAGGCTCGCACAACCCGTATCGGCTACCGAGGTGCTCATCGACGTGCCCGAGCGGATTACCTTCGAAAGCGACCTTTTCATCCGGGACGAGGGAGCGCCTTTCAGCGAGAGCTCGACGGTGTTCTCTCGCGAGGTCGTCGCACGCTTCACCGCGTCCTTGAGGATGGTCAGGCTCGCCGTCCATCCCGCCGTGGCCGCGCGCATCGACGCGGTTCCCGGACTCAAGGAAGAACTTGCTAAATCCCCACTCGTGGGTTAAACTTTTTAAGTGGCGCCGAGACCGGTTCCCCGGAGGATCGCATGAACGTACACAACCTGATGGAAGAGCTCGTTTACACCGAAGTTAACGGACTCTTCGACACCGCGCGGGCGAGTAACGCCCCTTGGCTGACCTGCAGCTGCGCCAATTGCAGACTCGATACCATCTGTTATGTTCTCAATCGCATCCCCCCCCGCTATATCAAATCCGGACGAGGACTCGCATACAACCAGAACAAAGAAGCAATCGATAAACAGCAACTGGCGGCGGACATCAGCAGGCTTGGGCTTGAGGGCATGAAGCAGGTCCTGTCTTCGCTTCGCCCAAATCACGCGACCGATTCCGACCTTCCCGACACGCCCGTATTCAATTTTCCGACCTTCGTCGGCCGCGTGCTCGACGGGCTCACCTTCGAGCCGGTAAAGGATATTTCGGTCTTGCTGCTTTCCGATTCTAAGCCGGTTCAATCCATCGATTCCTCATGGGAAAATCCCTACCAGATCACTGCCCACACGCCCGGAACCTATACCTTCTGGGTGCGTCCCGAAAGTACGAAAAAAGAGGGGATTAACAAGGTTTACTCGTGGGAGGTACGCATCGAGAAGCCCGGCTACGACCCTATCAACTATTTTTTCGAGTTGGGTATCACGAGCGAGTCGGTAATCAGGACAGCCTATAGCGCCGAGCATTCCTTCATCCTACCCGATCTCCATCTCTTTCCGGCCGACGGCGAATCCGAAAATGACCCGGCAAAGTCCTTGCCTTGACAGACCTTTCCGATTTCTTTAAAGTGTAAAGCTCACGGGATGTAGCCTAGTGGCTAAGGCGTCTGGTTTGGGACCAGAAGATCGGGGGTTCGAATCCCTTCATCCCGATCCGGGATCGTAGCTCATCCGGATAGAGCAACTGCCTTCTAAGCAGTAGGTAGGGGGTTCGAGTCCCTCCGGTCCCGAAAACCCCTCGCGCAATCCCAATCGAACATCGATAACGTAAGTATGGGCATCGCGCCGCTTACTGACCTTCAGGTTTCCGCATTCGCGCCGAACGAAAGTAATAAGGAAGACTGATGAAAGGGAAAAAAAAGCACGCGCCCGGCTTCGGGGCGCTTGATATCCTTAAATACATTGGGCCGGGTCTGCTCGTGACGGTCGGATTCATCGATCCGGGAAACTGGGCGTCGAACCTCGCCGCGGGCGGCAGTTTCGGATACACGCTCCTTTGGATGGTAACCCTTTCGACGGTCATGCTCATCGTGCTTCAGCACAACGTCGCGCACCTAGGCATCGTAACCGGACTCTGCCTTTCCGAGGCGACCACTGCGCACGTCAAAAAACCCGTCGCGCGCGCCTTTCTCTCCTCCGCCATGATCGCCGCCGTCTCGACCTCCCTCGCCGAGATTCTCGGCGGCGGCATCGCGCTCAATATGCTCTTCGGCGTCCCGATCAAGATCGGCTCGCTCCTCGTGACAGCCTTCGTGCTGATCATGCTTTTCTCGAATACCTACCGCGTTATAGAAAAGTGGATCATCGCGTTCGTCTCGGTCATCGGCCTCTCGTTCCTCTACGAGCTGTCGCTTACCCGCGTCGATTGGCCCGCGGCAACGCGCTCGTGGGTTACGCCGTCGATCCCCCAAGGGTCCATGCTCATCGTCATGAGCGTCCTCGGGGCCGTCGTGATGCCGCACAACCTCTTTCTCCATTCCGAGATAATCCAGACGCGCCAATGGAATCTCGAGGACGACCGCGTCATCAAGCGTCAGCTTCGCTTCGAGTTCCTCGATACCCTGTTCTCCATGCTCGTCGGCTGGGCGATCAACAGCGCGATGATCCTACTCGCGGCCTCTGCGTTTTACCAATCTGGGACGACCGTTACCGAACTCAACCAAGCCGAGCGGCTCCTCGCGCCGCTTCTCGGGCCGCACGCGTCCATCGTCTTCGCGACGGCGCTCCTCTTTTCGGGGATTTCATCCTCCATTACCTCGGGGATGGCCGCTGGCAGTATCTGGGCGGGAATATTCGGCGAGCCCTACGACATCAAGGATAGCCATTCGCGATTCGGCGTCGCGCTCACCCTCGTCGCCGCGCTCTGCGTCATCTTCTTCATCAAAGATCCCTTTACGGGCCTTATCATCTCGCAGATGATCTTAAGCATTCAGCTTCCCTTCACCATCTTTCTCCAGGTATACCTTACCTCATCCCGCCGCGTCATGGGGAAATTCCGCAATTCCCCGTTAACCGTCGCCACGCTCGTCGCGCTTGGCCTCGCGGTGACCTTCCTGAACGTCAGGCTCTTTGTCTCCCTTCTCTAGCGGCGCCCTCGCTCGAGACTAGCCGCCAATTTCTATGGCGCAAGGAATCGCCGCGTGGTATAATCGTAGGCGTCTCGCGAGCGAGGAGGTTGCTATGCCCACGATATCCATCACCTTTCCTGACGGCACCGCCGAGGATTTCGACGCGCCCGTAACCGGCGCCAAGCTCATCGGGCGATTCAACACCGGAAACCATCCCGTCGTCGCCATCCGCGTCAATAACGAACTTTTCTCGCTTTCCCGAAGCATCGACGTTAGGGCGAACGTTGAGCCCGTAACGAACGAGACGACCGAGGGTTCCAACGTCTGTAGGCGAACGCTCTGCCTCGTGCTCGCGGCCGCGGCGCGCGAGCTTTATCCCACGCTCAGGCTTCTCGTCGGGCACAGCCTCGGCTACGGGTATTACTACACCTTCGAGTCCGCGGGCAACAATATGTCGATCGACCTGAAATCCCTCGAGGCCAAGATGCGCGAGATAATCGGCGCGAATAAGCCCGTCGAGACGAGATACGTCGCCTACGAGGAAGCCCTCGATATCTTCCGGGACTCGAACCAACCCGACACCTACCGGCTTCTCAACCACACGAGTAAACCGAAGATCCTCATAAACCGCATTGGCACCTATAGCGACCTGTATTTCCAGCCGCTGCTCGACCGTACGGGCATCCTCACCGTGTTCGAGCTCAAAGCCTACGGCGAGGGGTTTCTCCTCCGGTTCCCGCCTACCTCGCATCCTGACCACTTAAGCGAGTTCGAGGATATCCCGCAGCTTTTCACGATTTATAGCCAATCCAAAAAATGGGGAAAGCTCATAGGCGTCTCGTCAGTCGGTCAGCTCAACGAGCTCGTCGAGCGGAGAAAGTCGAAGGACTACGTCGAGATAACCGAGACGCTCCAAAACAAGAAGATCGCGGAAATCGCGGATAAGGTCGCCGCGCGCGGCACCGTCAAGGTCGTCCTCATCGCCGGCCCTTCGAGTTCGGGAAAGACCACGACCTCGAAGAAGCTTTCCATGCAGCTTCGCGTCCTTGGCTACGAACCGACCGTCATCAGCCTCGACGACTATTACCGGGGCGCGGAGAACACGCCGAAGGACGAGGAAGGCAAGCCCGACTTCGAGTGCCTCGAGGCCCTCGACGTTCCCCTCCTCAACGATATCCTCATGTCGCTTTTCCGCGGCGACGAGGTCGAGCTCCCGTCCTACGACTTCAAGACCGGAACGCGCAAGTATACGGGAAAGAAACTCAGGATGAAAGAGCATTCCATCCTCGTCATCGAGGGCATCCACGGACTGAACGATAAACTTACGCCGCTCGTCCCCAAGGAATTCAAGTTCAAAATTTACCTTTCGGCGCTGACGCAGCTGAACCTTGACGATCACAACCGCATTCCGACCTCGGACAACCGACTGATCCGGAGGATCGTCCGCGACGCGCAATTCCGCGGCAAGGGAGCCGCCGGCACGATCGCCATGTGGGGCAGCGTGCAGCGCGGCGAACGGTTGCACATCTTCCCGTTCCAGGACAAGGCCGACGTCATGTTCAACACCGCGCTCGACTACGAGCTTTCGGTCCTCAAGGTATACGCCGAGCCGCTCCTTCGCGCCGTGAAGCCGACGGAGCGGGAATATAGCGAGGCTTCGCGCCTCCTCGTGTTCCTGAATAACTTCTCGCCGATTCCCTCGTCGTACGTGCCCGGGCAATCGATCATCCGCGAGTTCATCGGGGAAAGCGACTTTAAGTATTCGTGATTGAGTGATCGGCGGCCGCCGAGTTTTGCGTGACGCTACCGCCGGTTATTTACCGTTTTCGGAAGCCTCGTTTCCCCGGGCGTTCACGATATCGTCGAGGATCGCGGCCTCTTCCGCGAGGTATTTCCCGCGCCAGGCGCTTTCCTTTTTTTCACGTAGCTTGGATATGACCTGGCGGTCTTTCGACGCCTCGAGGTATTCCGCGCGCCGCTTCTCGACTACGAACTCCGCCGCCGCGAGATCATCCAAGAGCTTTTCCTTTCTCACGTCGAGCCGCGTAATGTACCGCTCGATCGCGAGGAGGTCCTGCACGGGAAGCGCCCCGCGCCGCTCCATCGAAGCCGTAACGCGCTTTTGCGCAACATCGTCGAGCTCGAGCTTGATCGCGTCGCGCGCTCCGTTCGCGCGGCCGAGCTCGAGCTCCGCCTGCTTTTCCCGAAACGCGCGAAGGTCTAAAAGTTTTTGGAGTGAAAAGGAAAATCGCTTCATCTATGCTTCGCCGACCAGGAACCGACCGGACAAACCCGTCATTCCTGCCAGTCGCCTTGATCGTACTTCTCGGCGCTTTCCGCCGCCTTGACGTACTTAGGCTTCGCGCCCGGGCCGTGGATGCCCGATTCGTCTTCCGGTATTTCCATGTCCGCGACGGCGCCCATCGCCTTGAGTGTTTCGGTGATCGGCGCGGGATCGTTTACCTCTTGGTTCAAGAATCCCTCGATTTTCTCATGATGCGCGATGGCCTCGTCGATCGCGGGGTTCGAGCCCTTTTGGTACGCGCCGACGTTTATCATGTCTTCTGATTCCTCGTAGGTCGCCATAAGCCGGCGAATGTAGCCTGCGGCCTTTTTCGACACGGTACCCGACACTCGGTTCGCGAGGCGCGATATGCTCGCGAGCACGTCGATCGCCGGGTAGTGATACCGCTGCGCGAGCTTTCTCGCGAGTATGATGTGCCCATCAAGAATTCCGCGAACGGCGTCCGATATCGGCTCGTCCATGTCGTCGCCGTCGACGAGCACGGTATAAAACCCGGTTATCGATCCCTTGTCCGAGGTACCGCTCCGCTCGAGGAGTTTCGGCAGGGTCTCGAACACGCTCGGGGTATAGCCGCGCGTAGCGGGAGGTTCGCCGATCGCGAGCCCGATCTCGCGTTGCGCTTTCGCGAAACGGGTCACAGAGTCGAACATGAGCATGACGTCCTTGCCCTGGTCGCGGAAATATTCCGCCACGGCGGTCGCGACGTACGCGCCGCGTATGCGCGACAGGGGCGACTGATCCGAGGTGGCGACGACGACGACCGAGCGCTTGAGGCCCTCGGGACCTAGGTCGTTCACGATGAAGTCGACGACCTCGCGGCCGCGCTCGCCGATCAGCGCGATGACGTTGACGTCTGCGTTGGTGTTTCGCGCGACCATGCCGAGAAGAGTCGACTTTCCGACGCCCGAGCCGGCGAAGATGCCGAGTCGTTGCCCGCGGCCGACCGCGAGAAGCCCGTCGATCGCCCTTACGCCCGTGACGATTCGCTCGGTAATGGGACGACGCTTCATGGGGTCAGGCGGAGAGGCAATCGCCGAATAGTATTGGCTTGAGAAAATCTCGCCCTTATCGTCGTAGGCCTTACCCATGGAATCGATGACGCGCCCAAGGAGCATGTCCCCGACGGGCACGGAAAGCACCGAGCCCGACGCGATGACGATGCAGCCTATCTCTATCCCCTGCACGTCACCGTAGCTCATGAGCTGCACGGTCGTACCGTGAAGTCCGACGACCTCGGCGAATACGGGCTCGTTCCCGCGCGAGAGGATGATTTGGCAAACCTCGCCGATGACCGCCTGTGGACCGGCGCTCTCGATAAGCATGCCACGCACGCGGCTTACGACGCCGGTGTATTTTATGGGATCTACTTCCTCGACCGCCTGAACGTACTTATCGAATATATCGATCATAGGTTTCGCTATTCCTGCGAGACCGCGCTCGCCGTCTTGATCCGCGCGCGAATCGGCGATACCTCGAGGATTCGCTGCTCGATTTCGTTGAGCTGGCTGACGATCTTCGCGTCGATCGAGCCGAAGTCCGTCTCAATCACGCAGCCGCCGCGATCGACGGTCGAGTCCTCGACCACGGTGATGTTTTTGATGTTTTCCGCGGCAGAAAGGAAGTCCTTGATGTGCTGGGTGGTCATCGCGACGTCGTTGAGGTTGACGCGGATGATGACCTCGCCTCGACCCTTCACCTTCCTCAAGGCCTGCACGACGTTCGAGACGACGACGTTTCGCTGGTTTTCCGAGATAACCTTGACGATCTTCCGCGTCATAAGAAGCACGAGATCGACGATCTGCTGCTCGGTCTCGGCAAGAATCTCCTGCCGCTTATCCATCATCCGCTCGATAATCGTATGAAGGCGATCGGTCAGCCGCTGGGCCTCGAGGTTTCCCTCGCGGAAGCCCGCTTCCTGCCCTTTCTTAAACCCGTCGTCATAGCCTTCCTTAAGCTGCGCGTCCATCTTCGCGCGGGACTCGGCGACGATATCCGCCGCCCGCGCCTCCGCGTCGGCGACTATCTTCGCGGCCTCATCCAGCGCCTGCTGCTTGATAACCTGCGCCTGATCGGTTTTTCGCTTGACTTCCTCGAACGCGGCGTTCTCTGCGGCGCTCTTTATCGTCTGAGCCTCCGCCTGCGCCTCGCTCATCATGTCGGCCTTTTCCCGTTCCCACTGCTCGCGCCAATGATCGGCTTCATTCTTTAGGTCTTCGACGGTCGGTCCCTCATAGACCGGTTCTTCGACGACCTCGACGACGGGAGCGGCCTCGGCGAATTTCTTCGAGAGTTCGAGGACTACGTGAGCGTCCGACTTTTTGACCTCGTTCGGCCGAAAAACGTTTTTTGCCATTGTTACCTGCCGTTACACAACAAGCTCGTCCTCTCCGGAACGTGCGATAACAATTTCGCCGGTGTCCTCGAGGTGACGGATAATCGAAACGATCTTCTGCTGCGCCTCTTCTACGTCCTTGAGGCGGACGGGGCCCATGTATTCCATGTCTTCCTTGAGCATGCCCGCCGCGCGCTTGGACATATTCCGGAATATCTTGTCCTGAACCTCGGTATCGACGGACTTGAGCGCCTTGGCGAGCTCCTGCGTGTCGACCTCGCGGAGAACCTTCTGGATGGCGCGGTCGTCGAGCATGACGATGTCCTCGAACACGAACATGCGCTTCTTGATTTCCTCGGCGAGATCGGGATCCTCGTCCTCGAGCGCCTCGATGATCGATTTCTCCGAAGAGCGGTCAACGAGATTGAGAATCTCGACGATGCTCTCGACGCCGCCTGCGGCCGTATAGTCTTCGCTTGAAAGCGTGGAAAGCTTCTTTTCTAGAACGCGCTCGACCTCGCGGAGGACGTCTGGCGAGGTTCGGTCCATCGTCGCGATTCGGCGAGCGACCTCGCTCTGTATCTCGTCCGGGAGGTTCTGGAGGATGACGGATGCCTTCGCGGGCTCAAGGTACGCGAGAATCAACGCGATCGTCTGGGGATGCTCCTGCTGGATAAAGTTCAAAAGGTGCGCGGGGTCGGTGCGGCGGATGAAGTCGAAAGGCCTGACCTGGAGGGAGCTCGTCAGCCTATTGATGATGTCGATTGCCTTCTGGCTACCGACCGATTTCTCGAGGAGCTCGCGCGCGTAGTCGATACCGCCCGTCGTGATGAAGTTCTGGGCCATCATGAGGTCCTGGAACTCCTGCAAAATCGCGTCCTTAAATTCGGGTTCGACCGTCTCGAGGCGAGCGATCTCGAAGGTCAGCGTCTCGATCTCGTCCTCCCGGAGATGCTTGAATATCTCGGAGGAGATCTCAGAGCCGAGCGAGACGAGAAATATCGCGGCCTTTTGCCGGCCGGTGAGCGCCTTAACGTCCTTCGCCTTCTTGGACGAAGATCCACCGACGCCGGGTTTGTCTTTAGACGATGCGGCTGGTGCCATTTCCTATTCCTCCATGAGCCAGGTACGGATAAGCAGGGC
>Ga0116170_10004607_pt1 | contig 12546 bp, 10 predicted proteins | sample AD_JPNHW1_MetaG_FD_89797 | JGI IMG/M metagenome (GOLD analysis project Ga0116170, IMG submission 89797) | Active sludge microbial communities of municipal wastewater-treating anaerobic digesters from Japan - AD_JPNHW1_MetaG | ecosystem: Engineered > Bioreactor > Anaerobic > Digestate | place... | reverse complement strand
TTTCGTTTTCGGCATTTTTTTTGTAATTTTCATTTCTCTTTTTGTTACCGGAATGGGTCCAGTTCCTGCGATCGTAATTGGGGTACCCTTGGACTTTTTGGGAGTCGTTGTGCGTTTTGCCATGGAACGAGGGGGGGTCACACCAGGATCATGTACGACCCCCCCATCAGCCACCACTCCATTTTTCCCTGTTTTTTACACAAATTTCACGTCATAAATCTGGATTTTCAGATCCATAAAATCCTTACAACCTGTTGGGGGGTCGTATATTTTTTTCAAACGCTATAATCCTGTGGCCCGGGGGATTCTGTTCACTCAAATTTCCATCAGAAAATTACCCGGGCCGGCATATCACAAAGTGCCGCAAAACTACCGTAAAAATTTGGGGGTCGTACCATGATCATGCACGACCCCCTGTGAATGCCTGGCCACCGGAGCCCTTATCTGATCCCGGGCGAGAGTGAAATGAGGAATGTCTCGCTGCGACACCTGCGGGAAAAACGTCTCGCTCCCGTTCCACTGCCAGTACTGCGGCAAAAATTTTTGCGACGAGCACCGGCTGCCGCCCAACCATGCGTGTGCCGGTCTCGCGGAATGGAAAAAGACCCCGGCCCCGGGCGTTGGCATCCGGTATAGCGGAGGCGGGGCAGCGGCATACGGTGGCGGATACGCGGCGGCACCGAAAGGTAAAAAACCCGGGTGGCTCTCGTTTGTGACTGGAACTATACCGTACCTGAAGATCGCGATTGTGGCGATTGTGGTAATTGTGCTCCTCCTTCTTGTCGCCCTGTTCATTCTCATGGGCGGGTAACCCTCCAGGGGAAAACGGCCTGTTAGAAAAAATGGCGATTGGTGTGCTTGTCAATTATATCCAATTGGAGGAAAAATTAGAGAAGTACTGAGATTAGATACGAATGGGGAGAAGTTGCGGGTAGTTTGGAGTATAAGGAGAGTTCAGGCACTACCCCATCCATGATATATCAAAGGAGGAATGGTTATCACATTACGAGGAGAAACCACAGAATCACTGTGCCGGCACGTCATGTCAAAGAAATCTGTAAGATGCAAGAACCCTGCCGGGCATAACCTCAGGAGGGATGTCTGATGCCGGTTACCATTATCCGGGCAGGAACTATCTGGGACGGCGTATCTGACGCCCCACTCGGTCCTCGTGATATCCTTATAAAAGACGGTTTCATTAAAGAGATCGCAGAAAATATCCCGGTCCCTGAAGGTGCAGAGGTTATCAATCTCCATGACCGGATGGTGATGCCCGGCCTCATCGACTGTCACGTCCACCTGACGATCAGGCCCGAAATATCGCCAACCTTCTGGAGCCATTCAGGCTCATACAAGGCACTCCTTGGTGCCCAGGCACTTCGGATTATCCTGATGAACGGGTTCACGACTGTCCGGGATGTAGGCGACATGGATTTTCATGGGTATACGACCCGGGATCTGAAGATCGCCCTTAACCAGGGAATTATTTCTGGACCCCGCCTGGTCACCTCCGGCCACATGATTTCCTGTCGGGGCGGCCATATGGATGTTACAGTACTGCTCTCTCCTTATTGCGATACAAGGGAAAATTGCCTTGCCGATGGGCCGGATGAGATCCGGACTGTCGTCAGGAACGAGATCAAATGGGGTGCCGACTGGATCAAGTATGCTGCATCGGGCGGGTTCGCAACCCCATCTGACGATCCGGTCGAGGTGACCTATACCCGGGAGGAGATGGATACACTTGTTGCTACTGCTGCCGCGCTCCACCGGCCGGTTGCGGCTCATCTCCATGGCGACGATGCCGTCCGGATGTCAGTGCTTGCCGGTGTCCGCTCGGTGGAACATGGCGCTATGGCATCGAAGGAGACCCTGGCACTTATCGAGAAGAAAGGTGTCTATCTTGTTCCGACACAGTATGCCGGGGTCCGGTCAGCCCGGTTTGCTGACAGCGACGCATACTGGGATGAAATGGGCGCATCGCAGTTTATGCGAATGAAGATCAGGAAATACAAAGACGCCCTTCTCGAAACGGCACATCATCTTGCAAAAAGCAATGTCAAGATCGCGTTTGGGACCGATCTCGGAGTATTATCGTTTACCATAAACGGGGCAACGGAGTTTGGTGAGATGGTGGCAAATGGTATTTCACCAACCCGTGCACTCCGTGCTGCAACAAGTATGGCGGCAGAGTTGCTCATGAAGGATGATATCGGAACGCTTGCACCGGGTAAATGTGCAGATATCATCGCAGTTCCCGGAAATCCGTTTGAGGATATTACGGTCATGGAGAAGGTCAACTTTGTTATGAAGGCGGGGATCGTCTATAAACAGGCATAACCCTCTTTTAGAGCAGATAAGAAAGAGACCTATCTCCATCCCTCATCAGATTACGGGATATCGGGATTCATCACGCAGCATCGAATAGCAGAATCTGGTTTTTTCAACAGATCTATAATGGTGTAACCTGTAGTGATAAGAACAAATGAGCGGTGAGATTTTTAGTAATCTTGAGGTTATCTCTCTTTTATTTCCTCATCCGTGTTTTTTATCCCGTTCCATGACCCCACGATGTCACCAATAAATATACCGCAGATAATGGCAGCGATGATGACAACCACCTGAAAGCCGGCGCTGATTCCGGCAATGACCTGGTTGGCATTAAACATATACAACGCCTGGATGAACAAAAAGCCGGGAACCAGTATGAGAACTACGGGGAGTAGAACGGCAGAGTGGGGAATGCTGAACCTGCGGGCCGCAATCCGGGCATAAAGAGCAAGAACTATTGCCCCGATGAAGTAGCCCTGCCAGAAACCGAACATGTTCCCCCCTTGTACTCCCGCCCATACTAGCAACCCGCATATGATAACCAGCCAGAGATAGTCTCGTGAAACGCCAAACAGAATCGCATTACTTACCAGCAGAAGGGGGATAAAAACCCAGATAAAAACAGGATCTACTCCTGCAAGGGGTTCTGTAACCGCCACGGGAAAGAGATAATGGGCGATCCCAAGGCCAAGAATCGTACCCAATAAGAGTTTCAGGGAGATAAACAGGGCATTGGTGAAGTAAATGAGGCCGGAGAGTGTATCTCCGAAGAGGACCTCTCGCGGGGCGAGAGTAAGGGCAAAACCCGGAATATAGATGGTGAGAGCACAGACTGTCACAGCCAGCGGGTGTATTCCCGGCAGCACGACACCTGTGATACCTGCGAGGAATGCAATCACCAAAGAGATGAACAGTTCCGGGGTGTTGTTTACCACCAGGGATGTTCGGGCGGCAAGGAGTTCAACACCAAATGCGATGAGACCAAGAACGCCCCCGATAAACACATCCAGCCATGAAATACCCAGGATTACCCCGAAACCCGCTCCGGCAAGGAAGAATGCCAACGCCTTCTGATAATTGCCATAATGGGCAGGGGCACGTTCGATCTCTTTAAGCCGTATGAGTCCATCGGCAGGACTGACCCGGCCACCTTCCACCTCCCCTATAAGGTCCCGCACCTTTCCAAGCCGTGCCATATCATAGTTCGTTTGCCGTGTTGTGGCGATATGGATTGTCTGGTGGTGCATGTTATCCTGCCAGAGGGCGAGGATCATGGTATTGGGTACTGCAAGGATCTCCCCTTTGAGTCCCAGTACTTTTATGATATGCTGGATGGTTTTGTCAGTATTATGGGAATGGCCGCCATACTGATCGATAGCCTTGGTAAGTGCCGTAATAAACCGGACCGAATCGTCAAAATGGTGAGTATCCTCATGAAGAGGATTCATTTCATCACCAGAACCTGTGTCAGTCATATCCATCCACTATCTGTTGTCATATGGAGTGGTCCGTGAATGTGTGCCTTACCATCCAGCAACGATTCAACATACTACTAAGCTGATACCATATCTTTTTGTCTTATCCGGGTTAATGACCGCCGGTTGTCCTGCCGGGGTAGGGGTAGCGTGCCGGTATTTCTGTCATAAGATAGTGACAATGCAGGTTCCTTGTTCCCGGGCACCAATCAGGTGCGTGAGGGTGAAAGCGACAATGGAGATCAGAATCAAAATGTGCAACAACCGCACGATTTAATAGATGCCGGGAATGTGGATGGTCTTCTGACGGGTGAATTTCCTGATGCAAATCTCCTTTCGGATCTACAGGCAAAAATAACCCGGCATCATCCTGCCCGGCGCCCGTGTTATTTTACCTTCACGTGACGAACGTTCCCGTACCATGATGCATACCGGTCACAGAGAATTCCTCCGTGCAACACCCGTTATCGACCACGACAATCCGGCCGTGCGAAAGAAGGCCCTTTCCCTCGCCGAAGGCTGCACGGGCGATGCGGAGATTGCACGGAACTGTTTTATGTTTGTCCGCGATGAAATCCGGCACAGCTGGGACTACAAGGCAAACCCGGTCACGCTCTCGGCTTCGGCCGTACTGGAGCACACAACCGGCTACTGTTTTGCAAAGAGCCACCTGCTTGCCGCCCTTCTCAGAGCAAACAAGATCCCTGCCGGGCTCTGTTACCAGCGGCTTAAAAACCACGGCGATGTCGGCCCGTCCTTCTACCTGCACGGCCTCAACGTGGTCTGGCTTGAACCCTTTGGGTGGTACCGGGCCGATGCCCGGGGCAACCGGGCGGACGTGCACGCGGAGTTTACGCCACCGGAGGAACATCTTGCGTTTGTCCCGAAAGAATCCGGCGAGGCCGACCTGACCGGGATCTTCAGCGATCCGCTTCCCGTCGTAGTTGACCTGCTCACAAAGTACAGCGATTATGTGGATGTACGGCGGAACATGCCGGACGTGGAAGAGTAACGTAGAGTCGGGATGCAGGGTCCCGATCGTGGCAATACATGAGCCGGCACCGGGCCGGAACGGTGCGGACCGGTTGGATCTATTTCGAAACTGGTTTATATTTTGCAAAAATTAAATATTAAAGATTAAAAAATCTGAAAATAACGTAAAAATCCGCACCATGAAAATAAAAAACTGAATTTTCATGATGTGAGGATTTTCCGGTGTATTATCATAACTATCACAATCACCAGGATACAATAAAGATCGAAAGTGACATCGGATAATTGGCGATGTCTAAAAATCAGGTCGTTGTAACTTTGTATCGTATTCTCTATGTTGACGATGAACCCAGCCTGCTTGATATCGGCAAACTCTTTCTTGAGCGGAGCGGGCAATTGATCGTTGACACCACCACATCAGCTCCCGCTGCCCTTTCCCTCATAAATACAAAACACTACGATGCCATCATCTCTGATTACCAGATGCCTGGAATGGATGGCATTGAATTTTTAAAAGAGGTAAGAACGTCGGGAAATAAAATCCCGTTTATCCTTTTTACCGGACGAGGACGTGAAGAGGTTGTTATTCAGGCACTGAATGCAGGTGTCGATTTTTATCTCCAGAAAGGCGGGGAGCCGAGATCACAGTTTGCCGAGCTTTCAAACAAGATTCATTATGCCGTCATGAACAGGAATGCTGAAGAGGCACTCCGGAACAGCGAGCGCATGCTTGCAGAAGCAATGAACCTGGCAAACCTGACCAGCTGGGAGTGTGATCTCGACACGGGCATTTTGATGTTCGATGACCGGTTCTCAACTCTGTATGGTACTACTGCGGAGCGTAAAGGCATCACCCAGATGACGGCAGAATTATACATCCGGGATGTGGTCCACCCGGAAGATCGTCATGTCCTTTTTGACGAATATGAAAGAATCAGAAAAACAACCGACCCGCATTACGTATCGAAAAGGGAATACCGGATTATTACCGGGGATGGCGAGACCCGGTACATTGAGATGTGTGTCGGGGTAACAAAAGATGCAAAAGGCCGGAAAAACAAGACCCATGGCGTGAACCGGGATATCACCGAACGAAAAAACAGAGAGACGGAACTTCGGGGTGCATACGAGCAGATCACTGCGCAGGAAGAAGAACTCCGTCAGCAGTATGACGGTATGGTCACCCTGCAGCAGCGGACCGCCGAATCGCAACAGATGCTTGGTCAGGTACTCAATACCGTTCCGGTCCGGGTACTCTGGAAAGGTACTGACCTCAGGTACCTGGGAAGTAACGAACCCTTCGTCCGCGACGCCGGTTTATCAGTTCCTGATGATCTGATCGGGAAGACAGATTTCGATATGGCCTGGAGAGAACAGGCTGAGCTGTACCGTGCCGACGACCGGAGTGTTATTGATACCGGTTTACCTAAAATCGGGTACGAAGAGCGCCTGACCGTCGCGGGAGGAAACCGGATCTGGCGACGGGTCAGTAAAGTCCCGCTGCGGGGTCCGGGCGGGACAATTATCGGGATTCTGGGGATCTACGACAATATCACCGAGTCTAAACGGGCGGAGAAAGCACTGCGGGAGAGCGAGAAAAAGTTCCGGATGGTTGTCGAGAATTCACACGACGGCATCATGATTGTCGATGTGACCGGAACAATTCTCTTTAGTAACCGGGCGGCAGCGAAGGTAGTCGATGTGATGGATAAACCCGATCTGTCTGGTACAAAAAATATTATGGAGTTCATTGTTCCAGAATCAAGATCCCAAGTCCTAGAGGACTTTAGCTTGGTTGCACAAGGGATCGATACTCTCCCTATGAATTATCAGGCGATAACTGCCACTGGCCGAAAGATCTGGATTAAGTGCGTCGGGAAAAAGATCCGGTTCCAGAATTCTTCCGCCATAATTATCTCAATGAGGGAGGTCACCTCCCGGAAACGCATGGAGAATACGATAGAGCAGGCAAAGAAACTCAACCTGCTTTCATGCATTACCCGCCATGACATCAACAACCAGCTTCAGGTACTGATCGGGTATGTTGAATTGTTGCACCAGAAGGTGCCCGATCCCTCTTTTGAAAACTATTTTTCCCCTATCATGGAAGCAGTCAGCCAGATCAATGGCATGATCCAGTTCAACAAAGAATACGAAAATATTGGTGTACAGGCTTTGATCTGGCAGGATATCCGAATCCTTGTGGATAATCTACATAAGGATTCCCTGCTTGGACAGGTTACGCTTAAAAACGATCTTCCCCGGAGTATTGAAGTGTTTGCCGATCCGCTGATTGTCACTGTCTTTTTCAACCTGATAGATAATGCTCTGCGACATGGGGGCAGGATCACAACGATCCGATTTTCGTTTGAGGCACGCGATGAGGACCGGATCATTGTATGCGAAGACGATGGGGAGGGTGTAGTCACAAAAGAAAAAGAGAGGATATTTGACCGGGGCTTTGGGAAACATACCGGGCTTGGATTGGCCATTTCCCGGGAGATTCTCGGCATTACCGGTATCACGATCAAAGAGACTGGCGAACCCGGCAAAGGTGCACGGTTTGAGATTATGGTACCGAAAGGGGCGTACCGGATTGCCGATCACATGAAGGAGTAATTGATGGGCTTATTTTGGTTTTAGCCTCTCATCAGCGAGCCGGGACTCTCCTTTTGGCACAACCATCTCGAACCGGGCACCTTTGCCTGGCTCCCCGCTCTCCGTGATTGTGATGCCGGTTATCGAAAGGATCTCGAGGGAGAGGAAAAGGCCAATCCAAGCCCGGTATGTTTCCCAAAGCCCCGGTCGAACAGATATTGGTTGTCCTTTTTGATAATCCCGACACCATTATCCTCGCAGGTAAGGACAAGCCCCTTGTCGTTCTCATAGCAGAAAATGTGGATCTTTGTCATGGAATCTCCGCCATATTTCAGGGCATTGTCGATCAGGTTATAGAAGACCTTCTCGAACAATGGATCTGCATAAATTTCAAGATCCGACCGGTCAACCTCCACCCTTACCGCCCGCATGGGCAGGGCCGCACCTGCCTGCCGGACACTTTCATTGATATTCTGCCCGACGAAATCCTGCTGTTTATTACTGACGAAACTGGTCAACTCGTAACCCCGACAAATGCCGATACGGCACCTGATGGCTGCCCGGGTCTGAAAACCCGGATGGGGTAATGCGGCTCCCTGAGGCGCACACGTCGGACACAAAAGTGCGTGTTTTTTTGGATTTATACACAAAAGTTCTCTTTTTTAAAAAAAAGGAGCGGGTTTAGTAATTCTCTGTCGCCCGTTCGAAGTACGCCTTCGGATGCTCGCAGACCGGGCATTTGGCCGGGGCAGACTTCCCCTCATGGATAAATCCGCAGTTACGGCAGTACCATTTTACCGGAGTTTCTTCCTTAAACACGGTACCGTTCTCCATGTTTTCGAGCAGTTTCCCGTACCGCTGCTGGTGGTGGGCCTCGACGGTTGCCACCATCTTGAAGAGTTTGGCGATATCAGAAAATCCTTCCTTGTCAGCCGCAGCGGAAAATTTCGGGTAGAGCGTGCCCCACTCCATCTCTTCGCCCGCAGCCGCAGCGGCGAGGTTCTCCTTTGTCGTCCCAATCACACCTGCAGGATAGGATGCCGTGATCTCTACATCGCCGCCTTTGAGCTGTTTGAAGAAAAGTTTCCCGTGCTCCTTCTCCTCTTCAGCGGTCTGCAAAAAGATCGCCGCGATCTGTTCGTAGCCTTCCTTCTTTGCTGCGCTCGCAAAGAAGGTGTACCGGTTCCGTGCCTGCGATTCGCCGGCAAATGCCGCGAGCAGGTTCTTTTCCGTCTTACTGCCTTTGAATTTCATGAGATACGCACCCTTTTTTATCCAGTCTGTCGGCCTGCAATTTATACTCTGCTGGATCGTCCCAGTGTAATAGCCATCCCGGGCTGCTGCAGGGGATAAGATCAGAACGGCTGCTTACTTCACTGCGGGCCGGTACGCCTTGTTTGGTACCGTGATCTCGAATCTCGCCCCTTTTCCCGGGGATCCCGTCTCGTGGATGGTGATGTCGGTGATGGCAAGGATCTCCCGGGTAAGAAAGAGCCCGAACCCTGTATGTTTACCATACCCATTTCCGAAGATCTTCTCTTTTTCATCGAGTGGGATCCCGATTCCGTTATCCTCGACCGTGATCACCAGCATATCGGGAACCGTTTCGCACCGAACCGTGATGTGCGTTACCGTCTTCCCGTGTCGGACCGCGTTGTCGAAGAGGTTGGAAAAGACGTTACCGATCATCGGGTCGGCAAATATCTCTGCCGCTTTGCAGGTACAGGTTACGGAAAGGCCTGCAGGCTGTGCCGAGCTGATGAGTTCGTCGATCCGGTGCCAGACCGGAGCTTTTACACCCAGATCCTGATACATCCGCGTAAACTCGATCTGCCGCTGTATCACGTTAACGGCAGCATCGATTTTACGAAGGAAATCCGCAATGGCCGGTTCGGGTTTTCTCTGTACCGCAAGCTGCGTATACCCCTGCATGACCGTAAGCTGGTTTGCCACATCGTGCCGGGTGATGCTGTTTAAGAGGTTGAGTTTCCGGTTTGCTTCCCGGATCGCGTTCTCCGACTGTCGGACATCGGTGATGTCCTGTGCGGTCCCGATATACGCGACAAGTGTACCATGCTTGTCAAAAACCGGGGAGATATTCGATGTATGCAGCCGGATCGAACCGTCCGCATGGAACACCCGGTACACGGTTCCGGCCCGGGGTTTTCCGGTTTTGACTACCTCCGCAAGAAACGCTTCGCACAGGGAAATGTCGAGAGGGTGGACAAACGTCTGAAAGGGTTTCCCGACAACTTCGGAGACCTGGTGTCCGAGAAGGGTGGTCCAGACCGGGGAAACGAACGTGAAAATTCCGTCAGGGTTGATGGTATAGATGATATCATGGCTGTTTTCCACGAGCATAGGTATTTCATCTCGGATTCGCGGAGTTCCTCTTCTGTTTGTTTCCGGTCCAAGATATCGTGCGAGACCCCGAGAACCCCGAGAACACGGCCTGCGGTGTCAATTACCGGGGAGAGGCGGACATCGATCCAGATCTTTCCGGAGGGTAATGTTTCAACAATTTCCTTCTGGAGAGGGGTACGGCTTTCAATAATCTGGTGGAGCAAATCGAGGCGTCGGGCCGCCTCCGACGGGAATATCTCTGTTATGTGTTTTCCGATAATGTCGTCGGCATTTTCATTCAATGCAGTTGCAGCAAGGGCATTGACGTACCGGATGTGTCCCCCGGTATCGATGAAATAGATCATGTCTAGGGAATTTTCCGCAATGAGCCGGTATTTCTCCTCGTTCTCCCTAAGTGCCTCTTCGGCCAGTTTCCGCTGGGTGATATCCATCAAGACCCCGGAATATACCTGCCGGTCCTCATGCGGGACAGGGCTGGCAACTCCCTGAATCCAGATGACCTCCCCAGAAGGTTTGATAAAACGCCCTTCGAACTGCCACTTCTGCCGGGCCTGCAATGCAGCCTCGATGGATTCTGTGAACCGGGCACGGTCATCCGGGTGGACATGATCTGTAAACCAGGCAAGGAAATCCACAATCTCTCCCGGGGTGCCGAAGATATCCCCTGCACGGGAACTCACGTACGGTATCCTCCGGCTGCCATCCGGCAGTGCATAAAACTGGTACACAGCGCCTGGCACGGTTGCCGCTATCTCTTCGAGCTGCTGACGGCGTTTGAGGCTCTCTTCTTCGGCTTTTTTCCGGGCTGTGATGTCGTGGAGGATCCCCTCAATGCCAAGCACAGCGCCGTCCCTGTCATAATAGAGATGGCTGCTCGTCGAAACAAAGACCGGTGTCCCGTCCCGGTGCCGGAGCTCGATTTCGACGTTCTTTACCGAACCGTTCCTGTACAGTTCATCGAGAAACTCCTGCCGTTTTTCCGGGACCCGGTAGAATGACTTTGCAATGGGTTTTCCCAGCAGGTCATCGGGAGAATCGTAGCCGAAAAGTTCCAGCCCGCTCGGGCTCACCATGGTTAACCGGCCCTCCCGGTCGGTTCGGTATATCACATCCTGGAGGTTCTCAACGAGTGACCGATACTTCTCCTCGCTTACCCGCAGTTCTTCTTCCTGCAATCGCTCCCCGGTCACATCATGGATCGTACCGATGGTGGCGGGTTTTCCCCGGTAGGATGCCAGGCCGACATCCATTTTCACCCTTCGTTTGGTGCCGTCCCTGTTGAGGAACGAACACTCGTACATTTCCGGCAGCCGGTTCCCTGAAAGCCGAGCATAGTGCCGGGCCAGTACCATCTCCCGGTCATCCGGGGCGAGACACCGGTCAATGGAGATCCCGTCAAGCTCCCCTTCAGCATACCCGAGGATCTCGCGGAAACCCCGGTTATGGAACACCAGGTGGCCGTCCTGCGTAATGAAGATCCCGTCCTGGCTGTGTTCCACAAGTGTCCGGTACTTCTCCTCGTTTTCCTGGATTTTTTTCTCGCTTGCTGCCAGTTCGTTATACTGAGAGCGCAGTTCTTCACCGGATGCTGCCAGCTGCTCGTTTGCCGCCCGGAGTTCCATCTCGGACTTTTTCATATCCGTGATGTCGCGGATGGACTCGATTGCACCGGTAAGTTCCCCCTTCTCGTTGAAGAGCCGGCTTGCTTTTCCCCAGAGGTGGACCGGTGGGTGCCCTTCTCGTTCAAATACGGTTTCTGCCGTGAGGGTTGTCGGTGTGTGCCTGGTATAGAGATAGTGAGCCTGTTCGAATTGCCCGTCAGGAGCAAAGACCAGGTCGATCAGCATGGGTCGCCGTTTCCCGTAGAATGCAACGGAGCACTCGTAATTACCCCTGCCAAGGATATCCGCAGCGGCAGTCCCGGTCATTTCCTCGATCGCCCGGTTCCATGCGATCACGGTTCCCTTCGTATCAATGGCAAGCGTGGCGTCCGGGAGGAAGTTGATGATATCGGCAAGCCGTTTTTCCGAATCAGAGAGGGCTTTTTCGGCATGGGTCCTGCCGATTGCCTGCCGGAGCTTGTGAGCCAGCTCGGCAAACTGCGCTTTTGGCTCACCACCTTTCTGGAGATAGAAATCTGCGCCGTTATTGATGGCGGCAATGACAATCTCTTCCCTGCCCCTCCCGGTAAAGAGGATAAACGGGATCTGCCCGTGCGAGGTCCTGACTTCTTTTAAGAGCTCGATGCCATCCATGCCCGGCATCTGGTAATCGGCGATGATCGCGTCGAAACTGTTCCTGCCAAGCAGGCCGAGTCCTTCTTTTGCCGAGAGTGCGCAGGTGACGGTAAATTCACCGGTCTGTTCAAGGAACAGCCTGCCGATCTCGAGCAGTCCCGGCTCATCGTCAACGTAGAGAAGAGAATACATACCGGAACACTCTTGCGTGGTGGCTGGCACGCTGTCTGATTTACAGGCAATTGGTCTTGAATCTAATGAATGTTGCGAACTGCCTGACGTTTAGGACACGTGCATCGCATTCCATCTCCTCATATTTATCTTCGTCCAACCGAATGTACAAAGGAGCCACATATGAAGATCCTTGCCATCCACGGGAGCCCCCGGACGATCCGGAGTACCACACGGAAACTTGCCGGTCTCGTGCTCGAAGGGGCCGCAGAGGCCGGTGCAGAGACCGAGATTGTCGATCTGGCGGATTACCGGATCATTCCCTGCACCGCGTGCGATGCATGTTCCTTAAACGGTATCTGTGTCAACGACGACGA
>Ga0116170_10004606_pt1 | contig 12546 bp, 11 predicted proteins | sample AD_JPNHW1_MetaG_FD_89797 | JGI IMG/M metagenome (GOLD analysis project Ga0116170, IMG submission 89797) | Active sludge microbial communities of municipal wastewater-treating anaerobic digesters from Japan - AD_JPNHW1_MetaG | ecosystem: Engineered > Bioreactor > Anaerobic > Digestate | place... | reverse complement strand
GGAATGGTTCACCTCAAAGGAGGCCGCCTGCGTCATCGGACGGAGCGCCCAGTACGTGCGCGACTGCTTCGACAACCAGAAGATCATGGGGCACGCCTTCAACTCACAGGGCAGGTTCGGCGACGAAAAACGAAAAAGCTACCAGATCCCCCGCGCGGCGCTGCTGTTGTATCTCATGGAAACGGCCAATTACCGGGGCAGCGATTTTCCGGACCGGATTCTCAACCTGGCCTCGGCGCTCCAGCCCTCCGAGCGGCGGAAACTTGCCGAGCGTCTGAAGGCCGGCAGCAGCTCGGTCTGGGCAGGGTAGGGGAATCGTCCGCCGCTGGCTGGAGTATCCAGTGACAGCGATTGTCTTGCGCGGACGGCCGGAGTCGGTAATATCAATCCACGCCATCGCGCCGGATATCCCGCATCCGGCGCCCGAAGACGCAACACAGGTGACACAGATAATCGACAATCCGCCGCCCGACCTCGATTTCGCCACGCTTGCAAGGCAGTATTACCAGCCCTTGTACCGTTTCGCCCTCAGCCTCTCCAGAAACGAGAGCGACGCCTGCGACCTCGTTCAGCAGACCTTCCTCATCTGGGCGAAGAAGGGCTCCTCGCTGCGGGATCCGACGCGGGTCAAATCCTGGCTCTTCACGACGCTCTACCGCGAATACCTGCGGGTGCGCCGCCGCATCGCCCCCTTCATCAATCAGGAGCCCGACGCGCTTGAGGCCGAACTCCCCGCCGTCACGCCGGAGGTGATGACCTCGCTCGACGCCAATCAGGCCGTGGATTCGCTTCAGGCCGTGGACGAGATCTACCGCGCCCCGCTCACCCTGTATTACCTCGAACACCTTTCCTACAAGGAAATCGCTGACTCCCTCGGCATTCCGATCGGGACGGTGATGAGCCGCCTCTCGCGCGGAAAGATTCAGCTCAAGAATGCCGTGCTGAAAAATTTGAGGAAATAGGGAACCGGTCGCCCGCATCTCATCATTAGAAAAACAGCGATGGACGTACGTAAAATAAAAGAACTTCTTCACGCGTGGCGCCCCGGTCAGGAGGTACCGCCCGAGGTGCTTGAGGCGCGCGAAGCCGCCTCGCAGGACCCCGCGCTTTCCGCGTGGCTCGACAACGAGCGCGCGTTCGACCACGCCTTTTCTGACCGCCTGCGCGACGTGAATCCGCCGGCGGACCTGCTGGACAGAATCCTTGCCGCACATCAGTCCGGAGAGGCCAACGTCGTCCCTTTCCAAGAGGACGCGCCTCCGATGGTGGAGACGCGCCGCGGCCAGTTCATCCGATATGCCGTCAGCATTGCCGCCTCGCTCGTCATCGTGGGTAGCATCTTCCTTTTCGCAAACCGTTCGGCCACGCAAAACGACGACCTCGCCAGCTTTGTCGACGCGACCGTCATCCGTGCGATCACCGACAGTCACCTGCACGCCGCCGCCGGGCTGGACAGCATTTACGAGGGCCTTCGCGGCGACCATGCGCCGGTTCCGGGCGCGATGCCCGCAGAACTTGGCTCCTTCCAGCCCGTCAAATATGGCTCGATTGCCACACAGAACGGCATCATGAGCCAGATCGGCTTCTCGAACAACGATTCCGCGCGCCTCATCGTCATGGAACGCCGCTGTCTTGGCGGCTGCTCGAAGAAACTCAGCAAGCCCGTGATCTACGATCTCGGCGACAAACTTGCCGTCGCATGGGCGCAGGACAGTCAGGTGTTCATCCTCGTCAGCGACCGCACGGGCGAATCCGTGATCCGCAGCATCGCGCAGGGCAGCGCCGCCGACGGCAGTTTCTAGGCAGCGTTTGCCAATAGAACTCCCGTCTTCGACGAATGCGTGCGTCTTTTCGGATAGAGCCTTTTTCGTTTAGATGGCGGCGTCCGGCGGAAGAATGAATGAGCCCCGGCTGCGTTTCGCAGACGGGCAGGGGCGCGTCCCAACCCTGTCCGCAGAGCCTTACTGGATGACGCCACATAAAGGAAAAAGGCTCGAAATCGACAAGGAGAATCCGGATTCACCTTGTCTCCAGTTCTGTGTCCTATCTCGAATAATCCATCCCGCTGCCCCGGCACGCCTGTTTGCAGACGCTGCCTGGCGCAGATTGCCTCCGTTGATTCGCTCCCTAATCCCTGCTTTCCCCGAAGAGGCGCAGTTGCGGATCCTTCACGAGGTCGTAGGCCTTGAGGATGCGGAGGATCTGAAGCAGGTCGCTCTTGGAGTAGTTCCGGTTCACCTCGACGCGGGAGATGATGTCGGAGAGCATCGTGCGGAAGGAAATGACCGCGTCCACACCGCGCGCGCGCAATAATTTGATGCTGTCCGATTTGTGGGGCTCGGTCGTCGGCAGACCTGGCAGAACGAGGATTTTAAAAAGACTCTCACCGGGCTCGCCGCCGTCTTCCTCACCGAAAAACGTCTCCGCGCTCTTCATGACGTCCTGCTCGATGAACTTCACGATTTCCGAGCTCGTCTCGATCATGCGCGGGGTGAAGTGCTGGGTGGTGTGCCAGCCCCGGACCGCTACGATCGCCTTGCCGACGTAGCGCAGCTCGCTGGAAAACAACACGAAGCCCGGCGCCCTGCCGCCCTTCTCGCAGCGCGGGTTGTAGACGACCAAGTCGATCTCCTCCTCGGGCAGCTTCTTGCGCGCCGGGGTCTGGTACTTGCGCCACTGCCGGACCATGAAGCCCTGCAATTCGAAGTATTCGCGGACAATCTGTTCGTCGAAGCCTGCCATGCTCGCGTGAAAAGTGAACGATGCGCCTCTTGCGAAACGAGGCCACAATACACAACGGCATGCCTTCCAGCAAGATATTATGAGTAATCAATCAGTAGCCAAGTCCCAGCAGATCGACGTCGGGCTCGGGCCAGCGGGCCGGGGCCGGATAGACGATGGCGAAGGGCTCCCAGAAGGGGGGCCTGCCGGGGTCCGTCGGATGCAGGCTGTTGACGATGCGGCTTGTTGTGATCCTCGCGCCCAGTTGTTCGTAGAACCCGGGCACCTTTGTCTGATAGAGCGCCAGCGGAAACTCGCCGCAGTCCACCCGCGCCAGATTCGCCCGGACGACCGCGCTGCCGAGCCCGTGGCCCCGGCATGCCGCTTCGACACAGACCCCGGCGAGGGCAAGGATCACCATTCTCGTCCCGGCGGCGTCGATGGTTCTGGCAAAACTTTGCGCATGCGCGACGACCTCGTCGCCGTCGAAAACGGCGGCGACCATGCGCCGCTCCCATGAGGCGCTCGGCGATATTTCGCGCGGGGCCTGACCGGGGATCGGCGGCCAGGTGCGGGCGATCAATCCCCTCATGCGGGAGAGTTCGTCGTCCGAAAAGCTTTCCGGAGGTCCGTATCGAAGGGCGGTGTTCATGGGCGTCACTCGCAGGCGATGCCGGGGTTCAGACTGTCGCGATAGACCTTGCCGCGCTCGAAAAGGCGGTGCAGCTCGTCGAAGCGGCGGTCCTCAAGCGCCTTGCGCATGATGGAGAGCTCTGCGGCAAAGCCGTCGAGCGAGCGAAGAATTTCCTCGCGGTTCTCCTCGGAGATGGCGCGCCACATGTCGGGACTTCCGGCGGCGACGCGCGTGGTGTCGCGCAGTCCCGGCCCTGCCCAGTTCTTCCACTGCGGATTGTTGCGGGAAAGCCAGTTGCAGATGATCGTCGCGGCGAAGTGGGGCAGGTGGCTGATGTTCGCCACGATCTCGTCGTGCTGAGCCGGCGGGAGGGTGACGATCTCCATGCCGAGCGCCTTCCAGAAGGCGGCGACGCGGGCGGTGGCGGTCGCGTCGGTTTCCGCAATCGGGGTGACAAAACAGCTGCGCTTTTCAAAGAGGTCGCCGCGCGCGTATTCCATGCCGCTCTTTTCCGAACCGGCCATCGGGTGACTGCCGACAAAGTGGCGGCCCTTCGGCATGATGGCATGAGTCAGGTGGCAGAGGCGGCCCTTGGTGCTGCCCACGTCGGTCACAATCGCGCCATCGGCGAGACTTCCCGCAACCCTCCGCGCAAGACGGTGAATCGTCTCCACCGGCGTGCAGATGACGACAAGGTCGCTGCCGGCGACGGCTTCCTCCGGGGTTTCGAACACCGCATCGCACCACTTCGTGTCGGCGCATTTTGCACGGACTTCCGGACGGCGCGCCCAGACGTGTATCCGGCCCGCCAGTCCGCGATCGCGGGCTCCGATGGCAAGCGACCCGCCGAGGAGTCCCGGTGCAAGTACAGTCATCTGACGGAATGCAAAGTCCATGGGGTATGGGCAGCGATGCTAGCAGAGCGCGCGGGGCCTTGTCGAGAATCATGGCCCCATCCCGTTGCGGCGGAACAACGAGGAACTCCACGTCGTACAAAACAAGAGCGCCGGAGTTACCAGCTCCGGCGCCCGATTTTACCCATACTCCTATAACTACACCCCTTGCTTGATACACCACTAAATTACTGCTGGGAGATGAAGCTCCCTCCACTCTTCAAAGTCCTGTTGTTGTTCGACACCGTCTTGGGCAGGAAGTGCCCTTTTGATTTGGACGGCGGCGGGGACATCCGTGCGGAGGGTTCCACAGAGAGGGATCTGTGGAATGACTTGTCCTTGGAGCGCCCGGATGCCCCCGTGCCGATATTGGAATCACCATCGACCAGCGCGACCAGTTCGGCGACGTAATCCTGAAGAGAGGCCGCCTGCGCGTTGAGTTCCTCTGCCGAGGCTGCGGTTTCCTCGGAGTTGGCCGCATTGGACTGGATCGCCTTGTCGAGATCCGAAGTCGCGGTGGAAATCTGTTCGATGCCCTTGGCCTGTTCCTCGGAGGCGTTGGAAATCTCGCTCATGAGCGTCGAGAGACTGGTGGTGTCCTCCTCGACCGCATGGAAGCGTTCGCTGACCTCGACGACCAGCTTTCCGCCGGTGGCGACACGGTTCATGGTGCCCTCGATGATGCCGGTCGTGCTCTTGGCGGAATCCGCCGCGCGGCGGGCGAGGCTGCGGACCTCGTCGGCGACGACTGCGAATCCGGCGCCTGCCTCGCCGGCGCGCGCCGCCTCGACGGCTGCGTTCAAAGCAAGGAGGTTCGTCTGGAAGGCGATCTCGTCGATGGTCTTGATGATCTTCTGCGTTTCGCGGCTGGCGCTTTCGATGTCGCGCATGGATTCGGAGAGCTTTTTCATGCTCTCGCCGGAGGCGGACATGTTCCCGCGGGCGGAGGTGACGAGCTCCAGGGCCTTGCGCGAGCCGTCGGCGTTCTGGCGCGTCATGGAGGACATTTCCTCAAGCGAGGACGATGTCTCCTCCAGTGTGGAGGCTTCCTCGGACGAACTCTCGGCGAGGCTCTGGCTGGCGCCGCTCATCTGCGTGGCGGCACTGGAGACCTGCGCGGAACCGTCGCGAATGCCGCTGATGACATTGCGCAGCGTGGCGTTGATGGAACGGATGGAAAGAATCGCGATGCCGATGCCGAAAATGAACGCCAGGGAAATGACCGAAGCCATCGTGATTTCGATGCGGCGGACCGATGCCTCGACGCGCGTGGTCAGTTCGTTCTGACGGTTGTTGATGATCGACTGAAGCTTGCCGCCGGCCTCCGAAATCTGGGGACCGATCCTGTCCATGGTCCCGGACAGCAGATCCATGCCCGCCTGATTGTTCGCGCGGAGGCTTTCATAGTCTTTTTCGTAATTGGAAAGCGTTTCAAGAGCCTCGCCGAGCTTGTTCTTGTCCACCGAGGCGGTGCCGAGCCCCTCAAGCCGGGTGCGGAAGAGCGCCAGCTGGGCGCCCGCCTTCTGCGCGTCGGCCTCCTTGTCGGAGTCGAGGTATTTCATGATCAGCAGGCGCGCCATGAGCAGTTCCTGCCTGGCCCCGCCGAGTGCCTCGATGGCGCCGATGTCGTTCGCCTTCCTGGCGTCATCGAGCATGGAGGTCATCGCGTTTTCCAGCATCCAGCCTTCCGGCGCGAGATTGTTGTCGAGAATGCCCCTCGCGCCCGAAAGGCGGTCGGCCATCTCGATGAAATTCCTGTTGTAGCTGTCGACCAGCGTGGCGAGGCTCTCCAGCCCTGCGGACAATTCCTTGTCGCTGGCAAGGTCCATCGCCGAGGCGACGGACTTTTTCACCGCCGCGAGGTCGTCGTTCACCTTGCTGCGGCCTTCAGCCGAAAGTGTGCGAATGAAGACGTTGGTGTGGACGCGGGTCGTCAGAGCGCCCTGCACGATGCGGTTCGACGCATCGGTGATTTCCGTCAGATCGCGGTATTCGGTCACGGAATTTTCCGTGCTCCTCAGGCCGAAAACGGCCACGGCGCCAACGGCTACCGTCACAGTGAGAATACCGCCCACAACGAGCGACAAACGTTTGCCCAAGGTCATATTTTTCATCTGCATTACCCCTCTATTTGAACAAGTCAGTTTTCAGTCAGGATAGCCTCAAACCTTTAAACCCTACCCCTCGATAGGTAAATCGGTATGGGACTACATACCCATTAGAGCGGGGGTATTAGTTTTTATTTCTGAAGCGCGTGTGAAAAAAACGTAATTGAAACGCGGCCGGATTCGAGGGCGGCTCATGCGACAAAGCGCACACTTTCCGCGATTTGCGAAACGCGGTTGCCGCCCGGTGATAGTTTTCTTGCCCTCGCGCGGGAATGTTGGGAATGATGACGCCATGCGTATGAACCCCCAAATGCTGAGCTGGCTGATCTGTGACTCCGTCCACATCGACCCCGCCACAGGCAAGCAGTACATCCTCGGCGTGTTTTCCCACATCCGGAGCCGTGCCTTCCCCTTCCGCCACCCGAGAATGCTCTTCCTCCTGACCATTGCGGGACTCAGGGAGGGCAAGCACCGCCTGAAGATCACGATGGGGCTGCCCATGGAACCGCAGCAGACGCTGGTGGACCGCGAGTTCGAGTCGCCCGGCCCGATGCAGAAGATCAACCTTTTGAGCGAAATGCAGGGCCTCGGCTTCAACGCCCCGGGCAACTACGCCATTTCCATCGACATCGACGACGAGAACCTGTTCGTCACGTCCTTCCCCGTCCTCGGGCCCGGCACCGAGGTCAACAACTAGGTCTTTCAAGGGAACAGCCCTGATGCGCATCTACTTCATGGGGATCTGCGGCACCGCGATGGGCAATGCGGCGCTGCTCATGCGTCAATGCGGGCACGAGGTTCTGGGCGCCGACACCGGCGTCTATCCCCCGATGTCCACGACACTGGAGGCCTCCGGCATCCGGATACTGGAGGGCTACTCGCCCGAGCGGCTGGAGAAGCTGGCTCCGGATCTCGTCGTCGTCGGCAACGCGCACAGCCGGGGGCACCCGGAGGTGGAATGGCTCCTCAACGAGCGGAAGATCGCCTTCACGTCGGTTCCGGAGCTTTTGAACCGCTTCATCCTCTCGGCGCGGCACAACATCGTCGTTTCCGGCACACACGGGAAGACCACGACAAGCGCCATGACGGCCTTCCTGCTCTCGCAGACCGGGCACCATCCGGGCTGGCTGGTGGGCGGCGTCCCGCGCGACCTGCCTTCCGGCGCCGAACTCGGTGGCGTCAATGCGCCCTTCGTCATCGAGGGCGACGAGTACGACAGCGCGTTTTTCGACAAGCGCAGCAAGTTCATCCACTACAACCCGCGCATCCTCATCGTGAACAACGTGGAGATGGACCACGCCGACATCTTCCGCGATTTTGCGGATGTCCTGCGCACCTTCCGCCACGTTTCGCGCATCGTTCCGGGCCGGGGATGGATTCTCCTTAACGGCGACGACGAAGGCGCCAAAGGCATCCTGCCCTGCCCATGGACGCAGGTTCTGACCGTCGGCGTTTCCGAGGGCTGCGGGCTCCGTCTGGCCGACTTCTCCGACGGACCCTCCGGCGCGTCGTTCAAACTTCTCTGGAAGGGCCGCACGATTCCGGTGAAGCTCGCCGTGAACGGCCTCTTCAATGCGCGCAACGCCGCGATGGCGATCCTTTCCAGCGCACTTGCGGTCACGACGGCCCCGGGAGAGCTGCCGGAGCTGGAGACCCACGCCGCCGCGATCGCCACCTTCGTCGGCGTCCACCGCCGTCAGGAGGTTCTGGTCGATACGCCGAAGGTTGTCGCAATCGAGGACTTCGGCCACCATCCGACCGCCATCGCCTGCACGCTCGACGCGCTTCGGGCCCACTACCCGGGCAGACGGACCGTCGCGGTCTTCGAGCCGCGCAGCAACACCGCCGTCACGAACCTCTTCCAGAAGGACTTCACCGCAGCGCTCGCGCACGCGGACGTCGCCCTGATCGGCCACGTCCACCGCGCCGAGAAACTCGCGGCGGACAAGCGCCTCGACACCGCCGCCATGGCGGCCGCGCTTGTCGCCTCCGGGCGCGAAGCCCTCGCCGCGACGGACAATGCCCAGATACTCGCCCGGCTTGCGGCCATATCGGAAGAATCCGCAGCGAAACCCGCCCTTGTGGTATTTTTCAGCAACGGCTCCTTCGACGGCATCATCGGGAGGTTCGCCGAGACGGCGCGCATGTCGCGATAACGCCGCCCGATTAGTCAAATAATGTTGCATAAGTCCATGGGGTTGTAGCATAATCAGCACAGTGCTTACCGGAGACAGCCCATTGCGTCCGAGGGGGGTTCTCGTGGCGGGGATTCCCGACCCGGAGCGCGAACTTGTCCAGAGCGTGCTTTCAGACAAGGGCCTGCTGCCCTGTTTCGCCTCGTCGATGCAGTCGGTTCGCGACACGATGCGCAATTCGCCGAGCGGGCGTTTCGACTGTGCCATCGTGAACGGGGAGATTTGCGGGAAACCCGGCATCGAATGTGCCGCGTGGCTTCTCCAGCAGGATTCCGGAATCGCCTGCATCCTCGTGACGGATGTTCTTGAGCACATCACGCTGCTGCGGGCGCTCCGGCTGGGCCTCTGCGACGTGCTGTCGCGGCCGCTTGTGGCGACGACGCTGGACTTCGCGGTGGAGCGCGCTCTGTATCTTTCCCGAAGCAGGCGCGGCTCGTCATTTCTGGTTCTTCAGGCGCGCGACGCCACGCGTATCTGCCGCCGTTTCATGAACGGCGAAAAGGATCTTCCGGACGGGTTCCCCCGGGGCTGGTCGCGCAAGCTCGAACAGGCCTTCTTTCCTGCGGTCGAGGCCGGAGGAGACTTCGCGAACGTTCATGCGCTGGACGACCACCGCCTGCTCTTCATCGCGGGCGACGTCTCCGGGCACGACGTCGTCGCGGGCTTCATCTCCTCCTTCTTCATCGGCCTGACGAGCGGCATGCTGGCCTGCGAGGCCGCGCCGGAGAAGATCTTCACACACATCCAGCGTTTCCTTGTGGATGTCTGGAACGCGCGGGCCGAGGCGGACGACATCCCGACTTCACTCGCGGCGGCCTTCGTCATTTTTGACTTTCGGGAGAGGCGGATCCACGCCTGCTGCAACGGATTTCCCTCGCCGGTCATCTTCACCGACAGCCTAGCGGTCATCAAACCCTCCGGCTCCAGTCCGCCCCTCGGCTGGTTCGACGGACTCATCGCGCCGGTCGAGAGCCTCCCGATGCCCGAATCCGGAAGCATGGTGCTGTTCAGCGACGGTCTGACGGAATTCAGCGGCGGCGAAAGGCCCTGCCTCGTGTCCGCCGCCGACACGGTTCTCGGGATGGCCGCTTCCGGGTGCTTCACGGAGGACTTCAGCGACGTGGTCCGCGACGACATCTTCGTCCTGCGTTTCAGCTGGTCGGCCGGCGGCGGCGAGTTCATCCGCCCGCTGTGCAGCAACATCTGCGAGGCAAGCTCGGAATTCGATATCGACGCCTGCCAGCAGCGCTGGGACAGGACCTTCCAGACCACATTGCCGCACCTGTCACGGACGCGGAGGATGGAGATACTCCTTGCCTGCCGCGAAGCCGCGCTGAACGTGATCGAACATTCGCTCCCCGGGCGCAGGATCGGCGCCTGCCGCGTCACGATGGCCATTCTGGGACGCACCCATCTCAAGGTCGTGTTCCGATCCGCCGCGCCCACGGCACCGTCGCCGCCTCAGGCGAAGGAGCTCGGCCATATTCCCTTTGGAATGAAGATCATCAACGCCTTCAGCGACGAGGTTGATGTTGACGAGAGCGATCATTCCATCCACCTCACTTTCCGGCTGGATCTTGCACACGGAGATCCGCCGTCCGTCATCGACTCAACAGATCCCCAATACTCCATATGAACGCGGTTATCGAAGACTCCCACCTCATACTCCGTTTTGAAGAGGCGCTCACCTCCACCACCGTCCACCGTCTGCGCATGCAGTACCTGCAAACGCTTGAGGAGAGCGCAGGGATCACTGCCATCACCGCCGACATCTCCCACGTCTCAATGATCGACTCGCAGGGACTGAACTTCATCATCGGCATCTTCAACGACTCGAAGACGCGCAATTTCGTCTTCAAGCTCACCGGAGCCTCACAGGCCAACCGGAAGCTCTTCGCCCTGGTGATCCTTCAGGACCACATCCCGATCGGCTGAGGGTGTCCGGTTGGCTCCGATACGCCCTTGCAAAATGGTGAAGGCGGTTTAAAACTGCCTATTTTACCATGAGCGACGAACTTCAAAGCCCGAATCAGGAGCCACTCAACACATCGGACCTTCGCGCCGTACGCCTGAAGAAGCTCGGCGACCTTCGCGCGGCCGGTTACGACCCGTTCACGAAGAACGTCGGACAGGAGCAAACCGCCGTGGAGGCGCGCGCCATGCTGCCCGCCGAGGCCCACGACGGCCCCGCCGTGAAGGTGGCCGGACGCCTGACCGTCATCCGCCTGATGGGCAAGGCCTCCTTTGCCAAGATTCAGGACCGCTCCGGGCTCGTCCAGCTCTACTTCAAGCAGACGGAGATCGGCGACGAGGCCTACAACTTCTTCAAGAGCCTCGATTTGGGTGACATCATCGGTGTGGAGGGCACGCTCTTCCGCACAAAGACCGGCGAGGAAACCGTCCGCGTCCTCAAGTTCGAACTCGTCTGCAAGACACTGCGCCCGCTGCCCGAGAAGTGGCACGGCCTTGCCGATCAGGAACAGATTTACCGCCAGAGGTACTTGGATCTCATCACGAGCGAGGAGTCCCGCAAACGCTTCCAGCTCCGGAGCAAAATCGTCTCCTGCATCCGCCGTCACCTTGACGCGCAGGGCTTCATGGAGGTCGAGACGCCGGTCCTCATGGCCGAGGCGGGCGGCGCGGCGGCACGGCCCTTCATCACGCATTTCAACGCCCTCGACTGCGAGTTTTACCTCCGCATCGCGCTGGAACTCTCGCTCAAGAAGCTCCTCGTCGGCGGCTTCGACCGCGTGTACGAGATCGGCCGCACCTTCCGCAACGAGGGCCTCGACCGTCGCCACAATCCCGAGTTCACGATGATGGAGGTCTATCAGGCCTACTCGGATTACAAGGGAATGATGACGCTCATCCGCGGCATCGTGCAGCGCCTTTGCGACGAAGTCATCGGGACGGACAAGATCACCCGCTACGACGGCACGGTGATCGACCTTTCCGGCGAGTGGCGCGTCGCCAAGTACCGGGACCTCGTCCGCGAGGCGACGGGACTTTCCAACTGGTTCGAGCTTTCGACCAAGGAAAAGTTCGACTGGTGCGTGGCCAACGGCGTCGAAGTCACCCCCAAGCACGAGGACTTCGAACTCACCAATTCGGTTTATGAGAAAAAGGTGGAGTGCAACCTCATCCAGCCGACCTTCGTGACGCTGCTGCCGGCGGAGCTGATACCGCTTGCCAAGCGCGTTCCCGGCGACCCGACCACCGTCGAGGTCTTCGAACTCTGCATCAACGGGCAGGAGATCGCCCCGGCGTATTCCGAGCAGAACGACCCGCTCGAACAGCGCCGCGCCCTCGAAGCGCAGGCGGGCGAGGAAAAGCAGAACATCGACGAGGACTTCCTCACGGCGCTGGAGCACGGCATGCCCCCGGCGGGCGGCATGGGCGTCGGCATCGACCGCCTCGTCATCCTGTTGACCGGAGCGGCCTCCATCCGCGACGTCATCCTCTTCCCGTCGATGAGGCCGGAAAAGGCATAGGCGGGGCCTTCTTTCAATTTCACCTACGGAGAGTATGAAAAAGGCAGACTCGCATAGTCAACCGGGGTCAATTGTCTATCTTCTTCAGCACTCGTTCATTCAGACAGACGGGTGTGAAGAAACGAAGGTTCTTGGAATTTTCTCCACTCGGACCAAAGCTCGTGAAGCTCGGAACAGTTTGCTGGACAAACCCGGTTTTTCGAAGCGTTCCAAGTGTTTCTCCATTGATAAATATCCAGTTGACAAAGTGTTCTGGACCGAGGGTTTCGTTCAGGTACAATAGACCTGATAGAACGGACATCCGTATCCTATTGCCGACGGCGCACACGGCGGACGCCTCGGAGAGGCGTCCCTACCAACAGATTGGCAATCAACGTCTTAAGGTAGCAACTGTGTTAAGCAGTTGACGCGTAAAATATTCTCATTGAGGCATTTATCTCAACAATTAGGAGCCTCATACAGGCGGTGATGGCTACTTTTGCGGCCTTGCCGCGGGCTCTCAGG
>Ga0116170_10004604_pt1 | contig 12551 bp, 14 predicted proteins | sample AD_JPNHW1_MetaG_FD_89797 | JGI IMG/M metagenome (GOLD analysis project Ga0116170, IMG submission 89797) | Active sludge microbial communities of municipal wastewater-treating anaerobic digesters from Japan - AD_JPNHW1_MetaG | ecosystem: Engineered > Bioreactor > Anaerobic > Digestate | place... | reverse complement strand
GCCGCCACCCACAACTGCACCGGCCCCTACGAATTCCCCCACGCCCTGCTCGAATCCAAGTGCGTCTACACCAACACGCCCCCCGTCGGCGCCTTCCGCGGCTACGGCCACCAGGAAGGCCACCTCCCCGTCGAGCGCCTCATGGACATCCTCGCCCGCAAGCTCAAGATGGACCCCTTCCTCCTCCGCGAAAAGAACTACCTCGGCCCCGGCAAGAAAAACGCCCAGGGCGAACGCTACTACCCCCAATCCGGCTCCGTCCGCGACTGCGAAGCCAAGGTCCGCGCCGCCATCTTCTCCGGCGACAAACCCAAGGAAGACGACACTTTCTTCTACGGCCGCGGCTTTGCCGCCCTCATGAAATCCCCCAAAGGCGCCCCCTTCTCCTCCAAATCCTGCTACCTCAAGATGAACCCCGACGGCTCCGTCGTCATCAACATGGGCGGCGCCGAAGTCGGCCAGGGCCTCCGCATGGCCGTCCAGCAGATCGCCGGCGAAGCCCTCCAGATCGACCCCGCCAAGATCCGCGTCTACCAGGAAATCGACACCCAATACTGCCCCTGGGAATGGCAGACCATCGGCTCCATGTTCACCACCCAGGGCGGACGCGCCATCGTCCGCGCCTGCAACAAAGCCATCGCCATGCTCAAGGAAACCGCCGCCAAGGCCCTCCTTTGCGACGTCGACCACCTCGACTACGACGGCCAGCGCGTCTACCTCAAGCACGACCCCGAACTCGGCATCCCCATCCAGCGCCTCATCCACGGCTACATCACCGAAACCGGCATCACCATCGGCGACGTCGTCCACACCACCTCCGACGCCCGCCTCCCCCGCTACTCCGGCCCCGACGCCAACGGACAAGGCAACCTCGGCGTCGAGTACACCTTCGGCGCCCAGGCCTGCCAGATCCGCATCGAAAAGAAAACCGGCAAGATCCTCATTGATCACTTCGCCTCCTCCTTCGACGTCGGCACCGTCATCAACCCCAAGCAGATCCGCGGACAAATCGCCGGCGGCGTCATGATCGGCATCGGCGCCACCCTCCACGAACAGATCAAATACGACGACAAAGGAAATATCCTCAACCCCTCCTTCGGCAAGTACCGCTTCCCCAACATCAAGGACACCCCCGCCAAACAGACCATTGAATGCGTCGAAAACCCCGGCGAAGTCGGCCCCTTCGGCGCCCGCGGCATCGGCGAACATCCCGTCGTCGGCGTCGCCCCCGCCCTCCTCAACGCCATCCACGACGCCATCGGCATCGAATTCTACGAAATCCCGGTGACGCCGGAGAAGATTTTGGCCGCTCTCGCGGCCAAAATCTAGAATTCAGAATTCAGGAGTCAGAATTCAGAATGCGGATCGAAACCCTTCTGAATCCTGAATACTGGATTCTGAATACTCGCGCCGCCAGGCGCGGAATCCGCGTTGTAGCCGGCCTCGCTGAGGCCGGGGCTGTTCTGCTCCTGTTTTTGACAGGATTGACAGGATCGAAAGGTAGGGACGGCTCTCCGAGCCGTCCGGGCTGTTCTGATCTTACCCCGATATTTCGGACAGTCGGGGGACGGCATTTTCTCTCATTAGTTGGGTTTCGCAGTCAAGGGGCGACTGGTAGCCGATGGAGCTGTGCAGCCGCTGCCGGTTGTAGAAGACTTCGATGTATTCGAAGATGACTTGTCTGGCTTCCTCCTGGGTTTGGAAGGGGTCTTCGACGTTCAGTTCGTTCTTGAGCGTGGCCCAGAACGATTCCATGGCGGCATTGTCGTAGCAATTGCCCTTGGCGCTCATGCTGCCGAGGGCGTCGTGTTGGGCGAGCAGGTCGCGGAAGGACTCGCTGGCGTACTGGCAGCCGCGATCCGAGTGCACGACCAGTCCCGGTTCGGGCCGATAGCGGAAGATGGCCTGCCGGAACGCCGCGGAGACCAGCTCGGTCTTCAGGGTGTCTTGCAGGCTCCAGCCCTTGACGTTGCGCGTGCCCAGATCCATGACGGCCGCCAGATAGCTCCACCCGTCGCGCGTGGGGACGTACGTGATGTCCGTCACCCACACGCGGTTGGGCTGATCCACCGGCGCCAGAGTCCGCAGCCGGTTCGGGCTGATCGGATCGTTGTGGTCGCTGTCGGTCGTGCGCGGACGGAACCGGGCCTTCCGGCTTCCGCATAGCCCGCGCAGCCGCATGAGGCGCGCCACACGTTTCCGGCTGCAGCGAACGCCCTCCTTTCGCAACGCGCGCGTCACGCGCGGATAGCCGTAGGTCTTGCGGCTTGCGGCATGGATCGCCTCGATCCGTTCGCCGATCTGCCGATCCGCCTGGGCGCGCGGGCCCGGCTCGCGCCGCCGCCACGCGTAGAAGCCGCTGGTCGACGCCTCCAGCAGGTCGCAGGTCTCCGCCACGCCGTGCTCGGTCGCCAGTTCCGCGATCAGGGCATACTTGTCGGCGACGGATCCGAAAGTATGCCCAAGGCTTTTTTTAGGATTTCCCGCTGGCGCACGACCCGATCCAGCTCCTGGTGGAGCCGCCGGATCTCATCGGCCATTTCCCGCGGCGACGCCCCCCCGGGGGGGCGTTCGTCCTCGGCCTCCAGCTTTCCCAAGTGCCGGTCTCGCCACTCCCGCAGCGTCGCCGCGCTGACCCCCAGCTCGCGCGCCAGCGGCTTGAGCGTCCTCCCGCCGGTGACCAACAGATCCACGCAGTTCCGCTTGAATTCCTCGTCGTATCGTCTCGGTGACACAGGGCTTCCTCCAGTTCTTTCATGTTACTGGTCCCTCCGTGTCCGTCAAACCGGGGCAAGATCAACCTGGATTATTCACGCGACAAGTCTGGCCCTTGTTCCAAACGCCCCTCATCTTCCCCTCCCCTCGCATTCCCCCTGGCTATCTGGATTTGTTCACATTATTGCTAACCTCGCCATCCTCCTCCAGGTCAGAATCCCTTGTTCACAATAACGCAAACTTTTCATAGACACTGTTGACATCTTTGGACATGAGCCGCGAGTTGCCGCTCCGTTCGCGGGGCTCTCTCGCTCGCCGCGCAAGGCGCAGCGCTATAGAACTCGCATTCGCCCATCGCCTCACCGGCTCGGGTTCGGTACTCGTCTATTGTGCAGCATGAGGCCGCGGAGCGGGCGAGTGGAATGCTTTAATCTTGCGGCCAGACCGTCACGGATTTACCACGCGCGGCGAGGATGGGCTTGGCGATCTTCTGGAGTTCGATCACGACCTTGACCTTGTCGGGCCAGGACAGCTTGCGCTGCTTCGTCCGATAGGCATCCTTGCCCGCCGGGGCTTCGGCCACGGTTATGCGCTTCGGGTCCATTGAGAAAACCTTTCCATCAAGCCATGGCGCGATAGGATTCCGTCCAGGCGCTTCCGGTCCAGCACGCCGGCATCCAGGAACATCTGCACCCGTTGGCGATCCTTAGCCCGACCCGCCTGCACGGCCACCGCGACCAGATGCTCTGGGCCGAACACCCGCGTGGTCACGTCTTCATACGGCACGTCCCGGGCCTGGGCCAAAGCCTCAGCCAACAAGGGGGTGCCCGCCGGCAGGAATTGGACCGGGATGCCCTCCACCATGACGCATTCCTCCCGGGCCGGATAACCGCGTTTGGCGAGTTCCCGGTAGAGCGGAGCCAGCGTCACCAGCCCACCCGCTTCCGGCAGGACGACGAAAACATCCAGATCGAAGGTGGTGAACGGTTCGACGTAGAAGGTCGCCCCCATGGCGCCGCCGATGGCATACCGGCCGAGCACGCCTTCCCGCTCCAATCCGTTCAACGCTTGCAGCGCCTTCTTCATGCTCGATATCTATCACACTCCATTGTCCCATCGCAAACCCACATGAATGCGCGGCTCAAAATTCTTCTTTCCCGCGCAAGGCCCCCTTCAGGTAGCGGATCTGCTTTTTCAGCTGCGACAAGGACCGGCGGTATTTCGCCCGTTGATCTTTTGCCTGCCGGTATTTCTTCAGTTCTGCCGCCGGCACGGATTTCCCCCGGTACACGGACCGGAACCGGCCGTTCTCACGTGAAATCAGATAATAGTAGGCGTGCCCTTTGATGACCCGCCGTACCAGGCTGCCCCGGGGCAAAGCCGCCAGTTCCGCCGCGAACCGCGCCTGCATCCGCACGGATGACGCCAGTTCCTCGCGCAATACGTCTTTGATCGCCATGCCTGCTCCCGTTGTCCATGGTCAAGTTACTATACATATCTGCTAATAGTCAATAGTGTATAGTAATTCCTTCCGGACCCCCATTGGCGGTTCCGGTTCCTCCCGAGGCGGATCTTCGACAAACCCAAAAAGTCCCTTTCTCCCCCGCGGGCGGCCAGATTTCAGACGCGCGGCGCGCGTCAGTCACTAGACCAGAGCCCCCCGGTTGTCCGTCTACGGTCTCCAGTCTATCGTCTCAAGTCTCTCCCCCCCTGGCCCTCCCCATCCCAACCGTCCAAAAGACACCTTTGACAATTTTGGACATGAGCCGCGAGTTGTGCAGCATGCGGTCGCGGAGCGGCGAGCTTGGCGCATTTCACGTAGCCCCCCCCCTCCACGCGATTCTACCCTGTGAACTCTGTGCTCTCTGCGGTGAAATCTTCTCGCCCCCAATCCCGTTCATCCTGTCAAAACGGCATGCGTCCCGGCTTCTTCCTCGTCACGTCCGCGCCGCGGCGCGCAGGCTTTGGGCTTGGCCTGTCCGTCTCCGATCGGCATTCTGTCGGCATGAATCGAACGCTGCTGGTCGTCTCGCTCCTTCTGGCCGTCGCTTGCCGCGACGGGAAAGCCGCTCCCGCCGATCCGCCGCCGCCCGACGGCTTCGTGCGGCGGATGCAGCGCGACGGCTACGCCGCGGTGCCGTTTCGCTACAACTACTACGTCCTGTCCGTCTTCCCCTTGCAGGTCAACGGAACCGAGGTGCAGGCGATGGCGGATACCGGCGCGAACGTTTCGATGGCCACCGCCTCCGCGACCGAGCGCCTGAACTTCGCGTTCGCGGAGAAGGAGGGGTCCGTCCAAATTCCCGGCGAAACGTCCCAAGCCGCCCGCGTCGCGGTGGCCGCCGACGTCGTCGCCGATGGCGTGCGCCTGGGCGCGATCACCAATCTGGTTTTCCCCCACCGGATCGAGGACGCCCGGGACCGGCCCGACGTCATTCTCGGCCTGGACTACATGGAACGGCACGGCGCGCTGATCGACTATGGCCGGCAGCGAATCTTCCTGCGCCCGGGCGGCCCGCCGCCGCGAGACGTCGGCCCCGGCCTGGAGCGCGGCGGCTATATCCGCGTGCCGCTGCGGCGGGCGAACAGGCAGTTGGGCGTTGCGGGCTCGATCAACGGCATGCCCGTCGAACTGCACCTCGACACCGGCACGTCCCGCTGCTATCTCGACCGGACCTGGGCCGAGGAACACCACGTGCCCCTGACGCTTTCCACCATGCGCGTCGACGGCGTCGCCATGAACGCCGCCGACCTGTACGTGGCCGGCGTCACGAACCTGCAGATCGGCGGCCAAACCGTGCCCAACCCCGAGATCCGCGCGTTCGACGTCGGGCACGCCAACCTCATCGGAGCCGGCTTCCTCGGCAACCTCGATCTCCGCCTGCTCGGCGGCATTCTGGACGTCGCCGGCGACCGCCTCTACGTGCCGCCCCGTCCGGCGGCCCCGCCGCCCGCCGCCGCCGCGAAAGAAACGACCTCGCCCCATTGAGGTTCCGGCGGGCGTTCATTCGCCGGGGTCCGCACCCCTGGCTACGACGGAGCCGAACAGCCCCGGCCTCGGCGAGGCCGGTTACAATCGAACCAACGGCCCGGACGCCTCGGAGAGGCGTCCCTGCCTGACGATTCCATTCGCGCGATTCGCCGTTGCCGCCCCGTTCTTCGTGCTTGCGCGTCTCCGCCAGAGCACTCCCCGCGCCTGGAAACGCATCCGACCTGTCGATTCCGAACAACATTCATCAAGTCGCTTTGCACAACCGGACTCCGCGCGGCGGTTAGCCAGTTGGAACGATCGATCCGGGATGGGCCCGGATCCCGAAAACGAAAACCAAATCAAGGACCTACCATGAAAACGCAAACCGCCACGTGCCTCGCCCTCCGCCCGCTCCCGACGTGCCTGTTGGCCCTCGCGCTGCTCCTGCCCCTGCGCGCCCCGGCCCAAACCGGAGCGAATGCGAACCCGACGCCTCCGGGAGCCTCCGTCGAAAGCAAGCTCCAGACCATCATTCTGCCCAGTCTGGACCTGCACCAAGCCAAAATCGAGCTCGTCGTCCAGTTGCTCAACATGCGCGGCGTCGAACTGGACCCGGCCAAGCAGGGCGCATCCATCGTCCTGAAACTCAACGGCAAGACTCCCGACCAGATTCCGCCGGTGACCTTCCACGGCAAGCAGATTTCCCTGCTGGATGCGATCAAGGCCGTGGCCCTGTTGGCCGACCTGAGCTACCGGATCGACGGCAACGTGGTCGTCCTCGAGGCCGAATAGGTCCGCGCTCCGGCCCGGACCGGCCCGGCGCGGATTTCCGTCCGCGCCGGGCGCACGTTGTCCGCCGCCGTTTTGGACTTGGCCCCTCCCCGCCGCAACCGCTAGAGTTCCGCCATGCCTGTCGGAGATTCTTTTGCACGATTCCGCCGCGCCGGACGGTTGCATGGGTGAGAAGCAAAACCGCCCCACCGACCATGGTCACCAACGCGGAATTCTATGATGCGATCATCCAGCCCCTCGAGGAAACCATGATGGCCTGCGTCTGGAGAATCACGCAAAACCGGGAAAACGCGCAGGACGCCCTGCAGGAAGCCCTGGCCGTCATCTGGCGCAAGCGGCACCGCATCGCGGCCCATCCCAAGCCGGAAGCCTTGGTTCTGCGCATCTGCCGCGACAAGACCATCGACCTCCTGCGGGCGGCCATCCGCCGCAGCCGCTGGGAACAGGCGACGGCGGTGCCCGACGAAGCCTGGCCCGCTCCCGCCCCGTCCGCGCCGGAGGCGGGCCTCCACGGCCAAGAGATCCTGCAGCACGTCCGGCGCATCATCGCCACGCTGCCCCGCAAGCAGGCCCGGGCCGTCCTCATGCATTTGGTCGAAGAACAGCCCTATGCCGACGTCGCGGCCGCCCTCGGCTGCAGCGAGGCCACGGTCCGCAGCCACGTCCGGCGCGGCCGCGACCGCCTGCAGGCGGAACTCCAACCGTTATATGCAGGAAGCCTCCCATGAAAACGTCCCCGCCGCCCGAACCGCTCGTGCAAAAATCCTTCGGCGCCCCGCTGCCCGACGACGTCCGCCAGGCCATGCGCCGCCAGTTGGCGACCGCCCGCGCCGAATGGCAGGCCGAAGCGGAAAAACCGCGCGGGATTTTCGTCCGCCATTCCGGAATTTCCTGGCTGGCGGCCGCCGCCGGATTGTTGATCCTGACCTTCGGCGGCGCGCGCTGGATGCAGGCCCGCCATTCAGGCGCCGCGGCTCGAACCGGCCCGGAGACCTCCTATATTTGCGTGACGGCCAGCTTCCCGGAAAAATCCGGCACCTGCACGGCCGTGTTCTATTCCAAGGACGACCCCGCCCGGTGGACCGAGCGTCGCATGGCGCTGCTCGGCGCCGACGGCACCATTTCCACCGTGATTTCCCAGAATCCCGAAAGGAGCCCGATATGAAACTGAATCTGTTCCGTTCCCGCATGGCGGCCGTCCGGCTTGGCCTGGCCTTTGCAGCCGGCGCGTTGTTTCTGTTGTCCAGAAGCGCCACCGGAGCCGAGAAGTTCTATCTCAACGCCGCGGAGGGCGGCGTTCGTTACGGACCCTTCCTGTTCGAGAATGGCGCTCCGGTGGCCTTCGGCGGCAACCAGTTCGTCGTCGAAAAAGAAGTGACGCCCAACGACGCGGCGATGGAGAACCGGCTCAAATCCATCGTCCTGCCGGTCGTCAGCCTGCGCGAGGCCAAGCTGGACGTCGTGATCCAGCTGCTGCAGCAGCGCAGCTTCGAACTGGATCCCCTCCGCCCCCCAAAGGGCGTGAACTTCGTGCTGATGCCCGGAGCCGCTTCCGAATCTTCCGCACTGATCACCCTCTCCCTGAAGCAGGCTACCCTGCTGGACACGCTCAAGATGGTGACGGAAGTGGCGGGACTGACGTACCGGTTCGATGGCGATCTGGTGGTCATCGAGCCCAAATAACGGAGAGACAAAGGGAGAGCGCCCCTGACAGGTTCCGGCCGAACGCAAACCTGTCCTTCATGCGTGGCCGCGTCGCCTTGCGGCAAGCCAAAGGCTGAAGGGACAATCCATCTGCCGGGGGCAAGAGACAAACCGCCCCGGTCTCGGCGAGGCCAACCCAGTTTCAAACCTGAACGGCGCGGACGCCTCGGAGCGGAGTCCCTGCCTGACGATTCCATTCGCGCGATTCGCCGTTGCCGCCCCGTTCTCCCCCGGCGGTTGCGGCGCTACACGGCCAAGGCCGGATGCAAGGCCTCTTCGACGGTGGGCGACATCGCCAGATATTTGCCCAGGCCCAGCCGTTGAATGCCTTTCATCAGGCGCGAATTGAAAGCGGCGATCTCGAAATTCGACAGGCCCTGCAGAGCCCATCGGTGATAGTGCATCAGCAGGGTCCAGGCGTGGCTGTTCACGTACGTCAGATTCCGGCAATCCAGCACGATGCGCGCGTGCGGCTGGGCGACGACGGGATCCATGAACGCCTTGAATTGATCGTAGGTCGCGGAATCCAGCGGTCCGGAAACGCGGATCAAGAGGGCGCCATCCACCACCTCGGATGCGAGCTTCAAAGCGCCAGCCTGCAGCATCCGCTCGCCCCGAACATCCGAACCCAACTGAACCTTTTCGCTCATTAACGTTCCCGTTACCTGTTTTTAATATATGGCACGTCGTCGGCACCTGCAAATGGTCGGAATCGATTTGGATGCGCCGCGGCATCCGATTGGCAGATCAGCCATTGCGCCTTCCCTCCCCCGCCGGAAGGATCTGCCATTGACGCGCCGGGGTCGAGTTCGATTTGAGGCCTCAAGCCGCGCCTAACCGCATGGGAAACATGGGTGCGATCGTCGGGACGAGGGCGACGCTACTTCTGTTGGCGGCGGAAGGCTTCGCCGAGCTGCCGCAGGCCCGCGGAGCAGTCGCGGTTGGGCAGCCACGCTTCGATCAGATGGAATTTGTCTTTTTCCCGCCGCGCGCGGTCGAGCGCGGCGACGAGTTCTTCTTCCGTCGTCGCGCGGGCGCCGACGGCGAAATCGCCGGCCGGGTCGAAGACGCCCGGCAGCCGCGCGTAATGCCACATCTGGAGATCGTTGTAGGCGCCGTCCGCGTGGAGTTCGCGTTCGACGAGATAGCCGTCGTTGTTGACGACGACGACGATGGCCGGGCAGCGCCGGCGGATCAGGGTGGAGATTTCCTGCGCGGTCATCTGCAAGGCGCCGTCGCCGGTCAGCACGACGGGCCTCTTGTCCGGCCGGGCCAGCGCGACGCCCAGCGCCGCGGGCGTGCAATAGCCGATGGAAGCGTAGTAGGTCTGGACGATGAAGTTTTCCGCTTCCTCGATCAGGAAATCCGGCGCGGCGCAGAAGGCGTCGCCGGGTTCGGCCAGCAGCACCATCTGATCGTCGAGGAAGCCGTCGAGGCATTCGTAGAGCCGCGGCGCGGCCAGACCGCAGGCGGGCTTGGCGACGAACGGCGTTCGTGGTTGGCGCGGCTGCGCGGGATGGGATTCCAGATAGGATCGCGGGCGCAGCGCGGAAACGAGCGCGCGCACGAAATCGCCCAGCTGCACGTTCGCGAACGTCTTCTCGCCGATGCGCACGCGGCCGGAATCCGCGAAGATCGTGCGCGGCTCGTCGAAATGCGCGCTGAAGAGGCCCGTGTCCAGGTCCGTCATCCACGTGCCCAGCGCAAGCAGGCAATCGGCCTCCTCGACCTGCCGGCGCACGGTTTCGCGGCTCCAGCCGCCTTGGTAGATGCCGACGAACTGCGGATGGAATTCCGGCAGCAGGCTCTTGCTGCTGAGCATCGCGGCGAACGGGATTTCGACCGTCTCGACGAGGCGCAAGGCGTCGGGCCCGAGCCGCTGCCGCGCCAGTTCCATGCCGACCAGCGCCAGGGGATGCTCCGCGCGGTCGAAGCGCGCCGCGGTCTCGGCCACGGCGGCGGCCAGTTGCGCGGAATCGGAAACGGGCGCGACGGGGCGCCAATCCGGGCTGGGCGGGCGGCAGGGCTTGCCGGCCATGTCGGCAGGCAGTTCGACGTAGCCCGGCAATTTGCGCGCGAGGCACGCGGCGAGCACGCGGTCGATTTCGGCGGGGGCGGTTTCCGGATCGGTCAATTGGACCGCGGCGGCGGTGATCTTGCGGAAGACGTCCAACTGCAGTTGGTAGGTGTCCACCAGATGGTGGACGCGCGCGCCCGCCTCCCGGCGGCGCGCGGGCGGCGCGCCGGACACGACGATGAGGGGCACCTGTTCCGCGAAGGCGCCGGCGACGGCGTTGAGGATGCTCAGGCCGCCCACGCCGAACGTCACCACGGCCCCGCCGAGGCCTTTCAGGCGGGCATAGCCGTCCGCGGCATAACCGGCGTTCAGTTCGTTGCAGGTGCCGACCCAGCGGACGGGGCTGGCGAGGACCTCGTCGAGGAAATCCAAGACGTAGTCGCCGGGCACGCCGAAGAGGTGGTCCACCCCCGCTTGTTTCAGGCGTTGCAGAATATAGCGCGAAACCGTGCATTCCTTCGCCATGGCCGCTCCTTCCCGGTCCGGAAACCCGTCGCGCAGTCGCGACGCCGGAAATCCTAGCACGGCCTGGGCCGAAGTCGAACGGAAAGCCGCCGCGCAATCATATGTTGAGTTTGCGGTGGCCGATGCGTACAATCGAACGATAGAAAGGCCGCTTGGCGGTCTGGCATCGCATGAAAACCGAAACAACCAGGGGATCAAACGTGAAAGCGAAATGGATGATCTTGGCGACCTGCGCAGCACTGTCGATCGCAACCGGCACCGGAGCCCAGAATCCCGCGCTGGCGGATCTTTCCGCGGCCCAGGTCGAGGCGCTTCGCCAAGCCATCAGCCTGGCCGAACCGGCGGAGACGGTCCAGGCCGTTTTCGCGGACATCGCCGTCGCTCCGCCCGGCACCCGCCAGCAGGACGTGCTGCGTGCGCGCCTGAGCGCCGACAACCTGTCCATTTTCTGCCTGACCGGCGATCTCAACCGGGAAGGAGCCGCCGCCGGCTATGCCTACGGCAATCCGGGACTCGACCAGATCGCCGACGCTTCCATGCGCACGACCGAGCGCGGCAACGTCGTCGCCCTGGACGACCTGCGGGACGTCCGCTGGGAAACGGCGGCGGACGGCACGGCGCAGGGCGGATTCGCCTTCGACGTGGGCACCGGCTACAAGGGCGCCTGCCTGTTCCAGGCCAAGCCGGACGGCGAAGCCTGGAAGATCGTCCGGCTCGCGATCCAGAAAACCGGCTCCGACAAACTGGAAGACGGCTGGATCGTTTTCGAGAAGCCTTGACGGCGCCCCTCCCCGCGAAATCCGCCGCAACCGGTTTGGGCCCGTGGCGCGCGGAATTCGCCTCGCCAAATAATTGGCGCCCGTGCTTGGCAGCCCCCGTAGCCGTCCGTTAGACTGGCCGGCAAGAAAACGTCCGTGGAAAGGAACATGCGATGGAAACGATGCCGTTGAATCCCTGGTTCTCCATGTGGCTGCACCCCCGGCGCACGATCCGCCAGATCGTCGAAACGAATCCGGAACGCCTCGTCTTGTCGCTCGCCGCGGTCGGCGGCTTCATCGAAGGCCTGACGAACATGGCCAGCGATTCGAAGGGCGACGACATGTCGCTGCGAGCGATTCTGCTGGCGACCTTGATCGTCGGCCCCATCATGGGCATCGTGGGCCTGTGGGTGGGCGGATTCCTGCTGCGCTGGACGGGCGGTTGGATCGGCGGCCAGGCCGACTCGCGCCGCATCCGCGCGACGCTGGCCTGGGCGAACGTGCCGCTGGTCTGGAGCCTGCTGCTCTGGATTCCCGCCATCCTGCTTTTCGGCCTCGAACTTTTCACCGAAGCCACGCCCGTCCTCGACGCGAGCGCGCAGCTCGCCGGCCTGCATCTGGTCTTTTCGGTCGGGATCGGGATCATCTCCCTTTGGAGCTTCGTGGCGTTCCTCCACGCCTTGGGCGAAGTGCAGGGATTTTCCGCGTGGCGGTCCCTGCTCAACTCGTTCCTGGCGCTGTTGGTCTTCTTGGTGCCCCTGTTCGCGTTCATCGGCATCGCGATCTGGGCGAGCCGGTAGCCGGCGGCCGTGGCGCCCCCGAAAAAGGGCGCGGAGGTGCGCATTGGGGATTTGATCTTCGCGCCGGCCGATGACAGGATGGGCGCATGAAGAACGAGCGTTTCGAGGACCCGGCAGTTGGGCCTTCCGCCCGGCGCCGCTTCCGGCTTCCCGAGGAGGCGGGATTCCATGCGCTGCTTGCCGTCGCGGCGACGTGCTATGCGGCGCTGCGGTTCACCTTCAATCCGCCTTTCGACGCGACGTTCTTCCAGAAGATCTACGATTTCATC